>Ga0210400_10001003_pt1 | contig 29039 bp, 35 predicted proteins | sample IncBWH26MmetaG_FD_155456 | JGI IMG/M metagenome (GOLD analysis project Ga0210400, IMG submission 155456) | Forest soil microbial communities from Barre Woods Harvard Forest LTER site, Petersham, Massachusetts, United States - Inc-BW-H-26-M | ecosystem: Environmental > Terrestrial > Soil >... | reverse complement strand
GGTCATGGTTTTGATTTAAGAAAAAAACGGAACCAAGGTAAACAAAAGCATGCCGACGATCATCAGGACCGCGAACACGATCATTATTTTTTGTAGTGCTTTTCTATTTCTCATAAGAGTGTTTAGGGGTTAACGTTTAGCGTATAGAGGGTTTAAGTTTTTGAATCAAAACATATAATCTCATCGACTAAATCTATCGATCTTTTCCAAACTTATACCTATTTCTTAAGTATCGCAAGGAACGCTTCTTGTGGGATGTCTACGGATCCGATCCGCTTCAGTCTTTTCTTTCCTTTTTTCTGTTTTTCCAGATGTTTCATTTTGCGCGTGACGTCGCCGCCGTACAGACCCTTCGTCACATCTTTGCGCACGGCTGAGATTGTCTCGCGAGCGATGATTTTGCCGCCGATCGCGGCCTGGATCGCGATTTCAAACTGCTGTCTTGGAATTAATTCCTTGAGTTTGCTAGCGAGGCTCCGGCCTTCGGATTCGGCGATATCGCGATGCACGATCATGGACAGGGCATCGACTTTTTCAGTTGCGACCAATATATCCAATTTAACCAGGTCGCCGACGCGGTAATCAAGCAATTCATAATTCAGCGAAGCATAGCCGGAAGAAACGCTTTTGAGCTTATCATAAAAATCTATAATGATATTGGCAAGGGGCATCTCGGCCGTGATCAGCACGCGTTCGTTGGAAAGATAATCCATATTTTTGTAAATCCCGCGGCGGCCGGTGATCAATTCCAGAATCCCGCCGATATATTTCTGCGGCACCAAAATTTCAACGTCAACCCAAGGCTCTTCAATGCTTTCAGTAATCGACGGATCCGGCAGTTCCGCCGGGGTATGGATAATTTTTGACGTGCCGTTTTTCAGATTGATTTTGTATTCCACCGATGGCGCGGTCAAGACCAAATCCAATCCATACTCGCGCGTCAATCTTTCTTGGACGATATCCATGTGAAGCAGGCCCAAAAATCCAGTCCGAAAGCCGAATCCCAGTGCCGGGATATTTTCCGGCTCAAACTCCAAAGCCGCGTCATTCAATTTTAATTTATCGATGGCGTCGCGAAGCAGAGGATAATCATCGCCAGACGTGGGAAAAATCGAAGCATAAACCATTGGCTTGACCTGTTTGTAACCGGGCAAAGCTTCAACTGCAGCAGAGCCGCTGATGACAGTGTCACCGACTCGGGCTTTGCGGACATCGCGAAGGCCGGTAACGATATAGCCGACTTCGCCGGTCTGCAATTCTTTGGCAGGAAAAAACTTTGGCCGGAAATATCCGACTTCCAGCGCATCGGCGTGAGTTTTCGTCCCCTTCATTTCAATTTTCTCATTTTTGACCAGTTTGCCGTCCACGACACGGACAAAAGTCACCACGCCGCGGTGAATGTCATAGCTGGAATCAAATATCAATGCGCGTAGAGGTTTGGCCGGGTCCCCTTTGGGTGAAGGCACGCGTTCTATAATTGTCTCCAGAATTTTTTCCACGCCTTCGCCGGTCTTGCCGGAAGCATAAAGAATCTCGTCATCCGTGAAGCCAAAAGCTTTTTTGATTTCTTCCGCGGTTTTTTCGCGGTCCGAATTCGGCAGATCAATTTTGTTGACCACTGGAATTATTTTCAGATTGTGCTGTTGGGCCAGGTGTATGTTGGCCAAAGTCTGCGCTTCGATGCCTTGCGTAGAATCCACGACCAAAATCGCGCCCTCACAAGCGGCCAGAGACCGCGAAACTTCATAAGTAAAATCGACGTGGCCCGGCGTATCGATCAAATTTAAAATGTAACTCTTCCAATCCATGCGCACCGGCTGAAGCTTGATCGTGATCCCCCGCTCGCGCTCCAGATCCATGGTGTCGAGCAGTTGATCTTTCATTTCTCTTTTCGACACAGTCGAAGTCATTTCCAAAAGCCGATCAGCCAGCGTTGATTTGCCGTGATCAATGTGCGCGATTATACAAAAATTTCTAATCTTGTCTTGCATATTCCTTATCTTTCTTTTAGCGAGCGCCTCAAGACCACCAATTCCAAATGCTATTCATCGGACGGCCGATTTTTTGGGCAGTCGTTCTAGCAAGTTTAACCAAATTATGGGTTTCCGACAAGCCCAAAAACCAACCGATGCCCAGATACACACCCACGCCGATGACGCCGGCCGCTACAGCCTGAGTCAGTACTCCCCAATAAGTGTGCATGTTTACCATAGGCGCTACTATGTACAAAGAAACAAAAGCCGCAGCTCCAGCCAGCAATGATGCGATAATTATTTTCAGAGAATTCACGATCAGATATTCGTCGTGGATATTGCCAAGCTTATAATGGAGTTCCATAAGCAGAACCAGAAGATTGAAGATATTTGTAATCGAAAATGCCAAAGCCATGCCGCTCAAACCATATCGCGGGATCAAATAGTAGGAAAATAAAATGTTGCAGATAATTGTGACCAAGCCGATGACTACCGGAATAACTGTGTTTTGCATGGCATAAAAGGCGCGGGTGAAAAGGGGAATTAAACTTTGGGCGAAAAGCGAAATCGAAAACAAACCCACAGCCTGGGCCACAGCCTTCGTGTCATTGAAGCTGAAATTCGTGGCCTGGCCGATGCCGTAAATCAACCGCACCGCTTGGGCGCGCAAAACCAAAAGCAAGATGGATAAAGGAATCATGAAAAATAAAATCTGAATAGTGGTGTGCGCCAGGACGTTTTTGAATCCGGCCAAATTTTTGCTGTTAAATAAATCTGACATAACTGGAAAAACCGCAATCGCAAAAGAGATCGCGATAATTCCCAAAAACACAGACTGCAGATTATTGGCATAATAAAATCCGGCCAAGGCCTTGGCGCCAAGATATGATCCGAAAATGGTGATGATCAGAGCGGCGATTTGCTCCGTGCCCATGGAAAAAATTCTCGGCCAATACAATTTCCAAAATTTCATGTACCCTGTGCTGTTTTCGACAATCAATCGGTAATTAAATCCAAGTTTGAAAATTTGCGGAAGCTGCACGGCGAACATCAAAAAAGCGCCGCCCACTACGCCAAGTCCCAAGCCACTGATGCCAAACCGTGGATACAACACCAAGGCGCCAAAAATTATCGAAAGGTTGTAGGCGATAGGAGCGATGGCCACGATCGCAAATTTTTTGTGGGTGTTGAGCATGCTTGAGACGATCGAAGACAGCGTCATAAAAATCGGCGACAGCAGAAATATTTTGGTCAGAAGCTTGGTCATCTCCCTGGCCTCTCCTTTGAATCCGGGAACGATGATCGAAACCAGAGGATCGACAAATACGAAAGCGAGAACGCTCAAAACCAGCATGATCAAAAGCGTGGTGTTGATGATGCTCGAAACCAATTTATCCGCGGCCTTTCGGTCCTTCATTAGGTATTCCGAATAAATCGGGATGAATGCCACTGAAAAAGTGCCAAGAATCAGAAGATTGTAGACAAAATCCGGAACGCGAAACGCGGCAAAATACGAACCTATGACATTGCTGGTCGCAAAGTTATGGGCGAAAATAGCGTCCCGGACAAACCCCAAAGCTTTGGCCAAAAGCGAAAAAACCGCGATGATCACGGTTGCCTGGCCGATCTTATTTTCTTTCAAGGAATTTACATTCATCCAGTTTTCATTTGATCAAGACAAATCCCCAAAAATCATCGGTGTTGGTGTTGGAGCTGAAATTCAAACTGTTGCCGAGCTTTTCGACCGCGCTGGATGTCCAGTCAACTTTATATTTTCCCAAACTCAAAGTGCCTTCGAAATTGTATGGCTTGCCGCCGGCCTGTTTTTGTAGAATCAAACTATAAGGCTGAGTTTTGGCAAATGCGCCGGCGATTTTAAATGGCAGGATGTAATTTACGGTAATCGATTTTTCTTCTCCGGGTTCAGTGTTGATCCAGCCGGCGAATTCAGCCTTACCCGCTTCACTTCTGACAAAAATATTATCGTGTTCCTCCCCGACATCCCACGCAGCCAAATCCGGATCAGTGCGCAAATTTTTCGCCACCGAAGCATACACCGGATGCGGATCAAACCCTTTGGCCGAAATAAACTGGCTGCCGGGCGGCACCAGGATCCGCATGTAATCTTTGTTTGGTTCGGAATTTTTGTTGGCACGATTGACGGTCAGAGTGTTGAAGATCGAGCCGTCCGAAAGAATTTTGCTCTGCAGTTTTGCGGTCTGATCCATTTTCAAATCGGTTTTCGTGCCGCCCAGATTAGAATTTACGATATTCAGATAATCAAAATCGGCCGGTAAAATTTTGCCGCTGAAACCCAGATCTTCGATTGTTTTTTCCACAGCCGGATCTTTACTGTAAACCAGAGCCTGCCGTTGATTGAGATTGTCCTGCATGATCTGGAAAAAATTAAACCATTGATCCTTCGGCAAATTCGCCAGTCGGTCGAGCAAAATCGGCGCGAAATCCGAGAGCATTTTCTTCGGCTGGTTTTCGGTCCGGTTATAATCCTCAGAAGTTTTGTATTGAACAATTTCTTGGAAATTATCCGCGGTCAGCGTGACATTGTAGTCTTTCATTTCGATCGGACCGACCAGCCGAAGCAGGTCTTCAAAAATTTTCGGCGTAGCGGAGATTACACCATCCGCAGTTTGCCGCCCTTTTTCAAAAAAATACAAAAGTTTCTGGGCTGAAGCAGGAAAATCGGCAAACCAGTTGGCGTCGCGGATCCCCCACCTCGCTATGTCCGGCTGCATCGGACCCGGAGCCGCGATTTGCTCGTAAATTTGTCCGTCCAGATTGTATATACTGTCGATGTTCAGTTTGTCGATTTTTCCCCTGCTCGCTTCGAGCACTCCGTAAGTGCCGATAAATCCGCCGGTAGCTCTGGCTTCGTCATAATTTTGAAAAATTAGCAGATAAGTTCGCGAGCCGCCGAAAATATTTATATACAAATCTTCAAGTCCGATCAGCTTGCCTAAAATCGTATTCAGCTGGGTAACCTGCTGTCTTGCTGTATCCAAAGTATTAGAATAATCCAGAGGCACGCTTCCGGCATTGGCAAATTCGTCCGATGATTTCTGTACCAAAGTTTTGGTATCGATCAGAAGCTGGCGGTTTGCCGCAAGCCTGTCGTCGAAGTTGGCAGTCTCCACTCCTTTGTGGCTGACTTTGAATTCTTCAAACAAAGCCAAAGCTTCGGTGAGCTTGCTGCCTGCCGCGGCCAGATATGACGCTCCAGCGAGGACATGGTCAGCACTGTTCGCCTGGGGAGCGATCCAAGTCAGCGGTTTGAAATTATTTAGTTTGTCCTGCGCCAATTTAACGTTGGCTTGGGCTGATTCAAATAATCCCTTGGCTGATGACAGATCCTCATGGCCGAGATTTTTACCGGCTGAACTTAGATCTCCGTAAGCGCTCGTGGCCGCGCCCAAAATTTCGCCTTTGGCATTTCTAGCCGCCGAAAGATACAGCCCGCCTTGCAAAAGCAGAACCAAACACATGCAAGCCGCGATAAAACTTCCCAGCTGGGCTTTAAATTTTCTCTTTGGCAAAATTTTCGCCGGCTGAGGCATGGTCAAAACTTCGCGCCTGGAAATTTTCCGCCGCGGGTTTTTGGGTTCGAAACTGCCGATGTCGAATTTTGTAAATTTATTCTGCATGAAGGCTGCTATAACGCGAAATATTAAGTAAAATTCCGACCGAAGCAAGGCTGATCGCTAGCGCGGTAGAACCATAAGATATGAAAGTCAGAGGAATTCCCGTGAGAGGAATAAGCCCGGTGATACCGCCGATATTGATCAGCGCTTGAAGCACCAGCCAGGAGGTAATGCCCCCAGCAGCGAGCTTGCCGAATGTATCTGGCGCCGTTCTGGCGATTTTGAAGCCGCGAAAAGCAAATAGCAAAAATAGCAGCAGTATTACCATTGTTCGGATAAATCCCATTTCTTCGGAGATCACGGCAAAAATCGAATCCCCGATCGGCTCCGGCAGATAGCTGTATTTTTGTTTGGACTGGCCGAAGCCTTCGCCCCAGATGCCGCCCGAGCCGATGGCCAGCAGAGCCTGATTGATTTGATAAGAAATTCCCCGCGCATCCGCTGTAGGATCCAAAAAAGCGAGAAATCTCTGAGCACGGTAAGGCGCGGCTTTGACCAAAATCCAAAGTACGAGCAAGGCGGATGCGGCTGTGGAATAAATATAACGCATGCGCACGCCGCCGATAAAAAACATCACAGCCGCAATCGAAGCCAATACGAGCATCGTGCCGATATCCGGCTCCAGAATTATCAATCCGGCTACCAAACCGACGATAGCCAGGCTTGGCAAAAATCCATAATACAAATCATGCACGTGATGCTGGCGTTTGTCATACCAGCTCGCCAAATACAAAATCACAGCCAGCTTCACAAATTCTGCGGGCTGAAATAGAAAAGTGCCGAAATTTATCCAGCGCCTCGCTCCTCCGACTTTGAACCCGATCCCGGGTATCAGCACCGCGACCAGCATGCCGATGCCGGCCAAAACCAAAATCGGCGCCAATTTTTGCCAGACATGATAATCCATACGGGAAAAAAAATACATCAAAATCAATCCCGGAACCGCGCCAAAAATCAGCTGGCGCAAAAGATAATAATAATTGTTGTTGAAACGCTGATAAGACAGGACAGAGGACGCCGATGCCAGCATCAAAATACCGATGACAAGAATAATCATCACGATCCATAGCAAATATGTGTCTAATTTTGGAAGTTTGGTCTTATTCATATAGCAGCGATCTTAATCTACGACGACTTATTGACAAGGTCCACAAACTGCTGGCCCCGATCGAATTCATTTTTAAACATGTCGAAGCTGGAGGTTCCGGGAGAAAACAGAATGGCGTCGCCGGGTTGAGCCAATGATTTTGCCTGATCTAAAATTTCAGTCATATTTTGCGCTCCAGTCAAAATTTTTCCTTTGAAGCCCTGTGAGGCCACCAAAATTTTATCCGTCACTTCTCCGATAACTACCAAGCCTTTTAAATTCTCAGATGCCAAAATCGCTGAGCCAACCTTCGTAAAATCCAAACCTTTATCGTGGCCGCCGACGATCAGAACAAAAGGTGCGGTCATAGAATTAATCGCGGCGATCGTGGGATCCACATTTGTACTAAATGCGTCGTCGATGTAAGCAATCCCATTGACCTGTCTTAGAGGGTTCAGCCGATGCGGCAACGGTTCGAATTCAGCCACTGTTTTTCTTATGACTGATTCGTCAATATTTAAAATTTCAGCGACTTTTTTCGCGGCGTCGATATTGTCTAAATTGTGTTCGCCCAAAAGTTTGCGTTCATAATCCCTTACTTCAGCAGGTTCGATCCAAATCTTCTTGCCTGCTCCTGATTGTTTAAACCAATCCGGCAAAGTGGAATGCAGCACAGCGAATTCCGAAGGACTCTGGTGCGACAAAATATTGGATTTGGCCTGCATATATTCTTCAAAGCTTTGATGATGATTCAAATGATCCGGCGTAACCGAGAGCACGACCGCAATCGTGGGACTCTGGTCCAAATCCTGCAGCTGGAAACTGGAAAGTTCCAGCACCACTATTCCCGACGGATCTATATCATCTAAAAATTCGAAAGGATCAGTGCCGATGTTGCCGCCCAGCCAAGTTTTTTTTCCAGCTGCTTGTAAAATTTTAGCGATCAAACTGCTCGTCGTACCTTTGCCTTTGGTGCCGGTTATACCGATGATGGGTGCGGGACATAATTCAAAAAATAATTTAGTTTGACTGGAAATTTCCACTCCCGCGGATTTGGCCTGCTGTATAGCCTGGCTCAAATAAGGCAAGCCGGGGGTGCGAAAAATCACGTCGTAATGATCAAGTTTGCCGATCAACTCGTCTGCATTTTTCCAATCCTGGATCGGATCAAATGCAATTCTGTTTTTACGCAAAAATTCCGCCAGTTTCTGGTTGTTTTTGCCCATGCCGACAACGGCGACTTTTTGGCTTCGCAGTTTTTCTATCATCGCTTGATCACCTGGCCGTTTAGATTGAGAGCTTTTCGGTTGGAATAACCCAGTTTGCCATTGACCAAAACCATATCTATGCCGTCCGAAAACAAATCGGGATTTTTATAATCAGCGTTGTCTTTGATCGTCAGCGGATCAAAAATCACTACGTCTGCAAAAGCTCCTGCCGCCAAAACTCCGCGATCGGAAATTCCCAAAAATTTCGCGGGTTCGGAAGTCAGTTTTTGAATCGCCTCCTCCCATTTCAAAAGTTTTTTGTCAGCAACCAAGCGCAAAAATTTCGGCATGGCGCCGAAACAGCGCGGGTGCACCAGATTCGGATTTTGTCCGGAATATCCGGCTCCGTCCGTGGCAATAAATGACAGCGGCGAAGCGCAAAAAGCTTCCACTTGTTTGTCCGACAGGTTGTGATCAAAGACGATGACCTGCGCTTTGGTGGCGGCGATGACATTGAGCACCGCTTCTTCTGCACTGACAGATTGATTTTGGCCGATTTGCCGGATGGTTTTGCCCACAAAATTACTGCCAAAAGCTTCTTCAGCCACAATCACGTTGCCAAAGTCTTGGCCGGACGCTTTGAGATAATCCAAAATTTTCCTCCGACTCATCGGATCATTGACGGTTTTAAGAATCTGCGCTCTGCCGCCTTCGTACGCCCATTTCGGCAGATAAGTATAGAGCACTGACCAAGATGAAGCATAGGGATAAACGTCAAAAGTAATATTTACGCCTTTTTGGAATGCGGTTTCGAATTTACTCATCACACTTTCAAACAAATGCCAGTTATTTTCGCCGCGGATTTTCATATGCGAAATTTTTATAGGAACCTGCGCTGATGCCGCCAGATCGATCACTTCGTCTAGACTTTCGAGGATGTGGCTTGCTTCACTGCGCAGATGCACACTCAAATATTTGCCGGAAGGTTTCAAAAGTTTGGCCAAGCGCAAAAGTTCTTGGTGTGAAGAATTGACCTCGTGCGCATAAACCAATCCCATGGACAACCCAAGCGCCCCTTGATTCAGCGCGTCAGCCAAAGTTTTTTCCATGACCCGCAGTTCTTCTTCTGTCGCGGTCCTGGTCAGATCACCCAGAAGCCCGCGGCGCAGAGTCGCGTGCCCGGCCAAAGTTCCGACATTGACCCCGATCGGCGTCAGCGAGAGATAATTCAAAAATTCTTCCAAGGAAGTCCAGTTGATGTTGATTCCGGAAAGCGAATGCCATTTCTGAATCGTTTTGATGGACTCAGGCGACAGCAGCGGTGCCAGCGAAGCGCCGCAATTGCCCATGATGATCGTGGTGATGCCCTGGGACAGCAGGCTTAGCTGATCAGGCTGGTCGAGAATCGTCCAGTAAGAATCCGAGTGATTTTGGATGTCGATAAATCCGGGTGCCACAAATCTGTCCTGCGCATTGATAGTCTGCGTGGCATTGGTGAAAATATTCGGCGCGATTTTGACGACTTTGCCTTTTTCTATCGCTACGTCAAATTTTTTGCCAGCACGCCCAGTGCCGTCAAACACCGTGCCATTTTTTATAAGAATGTCTAGCATAGAAGATTAAAATTCAAAATTCAGAAGTCAAAAGTACAAATCAAAATAAAAACTTATAACGCTTTTGACTTTTGAATTGCAATTTTGACCCTTGACTTTTAACTTTTGATTTATCATTTATCTTCCAATTAAATTAATCGCCACACCGATCAACGCAAATACCACTGAAATTACCCAAAACCGCATAGTAACTTTGGCTTCCGGCCAGCCTCTGGCCTCGAAATGATGATGTAGAGGCGATGACAAGAACAATTTTCGTCCCAAAACTTTGCGCCAAAACCATTGCAGAAGCGTGGAGCCGGATTCCAAAACCAAAATCAATCCTATCAAAGGCAAAACTGCTACGGAATTGGTAAGAAATGCTATGACTGCAAGCACTGTGCCCAGCGACATGGCACCAGTATCGCCCATGAAAAATCTAGCCGGGAAAATATTGAACCAGAGAAACGCGAGCAGACTGCCGCCGAGTACCGCACAAAGCGCAGTCAGTTCAAATCTGCCCTGCAAAAAAGCGATCAAGCCATATGACAAAAAAGCCACGGCCAAAACGCCGCCAGCCAATCCGTCCAGGCCGTCGGTTTGATTCACAGAAAAACTGGTAGCGATGACCACAAAAATAAACAACGGCACGTACCACACGCCGATGTTAAAATTTCCAAATCCCGGAATATGCAAAATATTAAATTGCAGTTTGTTGTAAAACCAATAAGCGCCGACGATCGCGACCAGTAAATAAAAAAGCAACCGGTGCCGCATGCGCATGCCGCCGCCAGCTCCGCCGCCAATACCCTTGATCCCCCAGTAATCATCGACCAAACCCAACAAAGCCGTCGCTCCCAAAGCGCCAAGCGGCAATAAAGTTTGCTGGCGGGTCAGGAAATTCAGGCGATGGAAAAAATCCCAGTGCAAAATTCTATCCAAAAACCAAAAAATCGAAGCCAGGCCGATCGTGGTAAACCAAATCAAAACGCCGCCCATGGTAGGCGTGCCCGCTTTTTTCTGGTGCAGTTTGCTGTAGTACGGCGTATCTCCTTCAGCGCGGATTTTTTTGCCGAATTTGTGTTTGTAGACAAAATTGGTAAAAATCGGCGTCAAAACAATCGCCACGGCAAACGAAATCGAGGCTAAAGAGAAAATTTTAATTAAAGCTTGTGTTGTGGTCATTTTTGTTTGGGTTTCTCGGTTGAATTGCCGCAAGTCATGACCAAATTATACCACAAAGTATCCAATTTTCCAAACAAGCCGCAATTCCACGACTCTTAGAAAAACTTGATCAGAATTCGACGCGAACAAAGACAGCGGGTTAGGCTTGCAAACTCGCCGAAGCCGAACTGAAGAATTCTGACAAATTTTTCCCGTGCCGCTCAAGCTTGTATTCACTTTCATTTTTGCTCGATCGAGCAAAAATGAAAGTGACTCAGATTACCATCGATAAACCGTAAACAGCCAATCGAGAAGCTTTTTGGAATCAAGTTCGCGGTTGTCCGAGCCAAGAACAATTGTGATTACTCTCGAACCGTTGTGATTATAAAGGATAACCAAATTACCCAAAGCTTTCGACGTAAATCCGGTTTTGATTCCTTCGACATTGGAGTCGTCTAAAAGCAGTTGATTGGTCGTACGCAAATTGTGGACGTATTTCCCATCGGCGGATGAAATCGCGAGGCTCTTTGTCCTCACGATCTCTGCCAATTTTTCATTTTTCAAAAACTCCGTGGCGATTTTGATCAAATCCAGAGTATTGGAATAATTTGAATCCGAATCATATCCTACAGGATTATCGAAATGCGTCACAGTCAGGCCCAGTTTGCGCCCTTCGTCATTCATAATGGCCGCAAACCGATCCGTTGAACCGCTGGCATACATGGCCAAAGCTTCCGCCGCGTCGTTGGATGACGAAATCAGCATGCCTTTCAATAAATTTTCCACGGTAATTGTCTCGCCATTGACCAAGCCTATAGTCGTGCCGATCACATTTCCGGGAAGATTAACCACAACTTTTGAATTCCAGTCAAGCCTGTCGGCCACTACTAATGCTGTCATCAGCTTGGTGACGCTGGCGATAGGCAGTTTTTGATCAAAGTTTTTTGAATACAAAATAGTGCCGGAATCTAAATCAAACCCCAGCGCCGCTTTAGCGGTCAGCTGTGGAGCGCTCAAATTCAGCGCCATCTCAGGCGCTGCTTTTTCCGGTCTGGCCTGGGCTTTCTGTGTGGCTATGCCGGAAATCAGAGATTTTTTGCCGGTATCGTGCGCCGTGTGCGGAAAAAATACAAAAGCTATGCCAATGCCGAGAATTGTGTAGATGAATTTATTGAGCATGTGATCTTACAAGATTGCTTCAAGTATATATTAGCATAATTTTTAAATTACAAGCTTCGGAGCCTTGAAATTTGTCATTTGGAATTTCTGGTTGTATAATAATTAAACGATTAACAAACAAAATCATGGAACTAACCCTTACAGACGCGAATTTCGAACAGGAAGTGCTTAAATCCGAGCAACCGGTGCTGGTGGATTTCTGGGCCGAATGGTGCGGTCCCTGCAAAATGGTTTCCCCGGCAGTCAGCCAGCTGGCCGAAGAATTGAAGCAACACATGAAAGTCGGCAAACTCAACGTGGACGAAAACCCCAAAACCACGCAAGCTTACCAAATCCTCAGCATTCCTTCGCTGAAAGTTTACAAAGGCGGCAAAGTTATAGGTGAAATGGTCGGCGCCGCTCCCAAGCCGGTAATCGAGAAAACAATCAAAGGAATTTTGGGAATTTAAAATTTTAAAAAAAGCCCCCGAGTGGGGCTTTTTTTGTTGTTATCGAACTGTGCCGCTGCCCTGATAAGTTCCGCTGGGCGTGTTTACAGTACCACTACCATTGATGTTAGTGCCACCATTGGAAGTGCCGCGATTGGTCCCAAATATCCTGGAACCGAACAACAGCAGAACCAATAGAACCAAAATTACAGCCAGTACCGCCCAAAACCCGCTTCCAGCACCGGTGTCTCGTTCGATGTAATGGTCTTCATGAACCGGTACGTATTCTGCCATATGTGCCCCCTTTCTTTAACCTTAAATCTTTTAATCTTAAATCTGTCTCTGTCCTACATTCCTCTCAGCGGCCGGCGGAATCCGCGTACGATCCAAAGCAGGATTACTGCACCCAAAATCGCCACCAGGAAGCTTGAGAGATTGAATCCATTTATTCCCGGGCCTCCAAACAAAGTCACAACCCATCCGCCGATCAAAGCGCCCAATATCCCGACGATGATATTTGAACCAATTCCCATCTCAGCGTCAGTTTTCATGATGATGCTGGCGATCCACCCTACTATAGCTCCAAACACAATCCACAAAATTACGTTCATTTGTTATCACCCCCTTCGTTCCATGCATTTTTGATTCTTCCCCAATGCATCTTTAAGTCTTCGGCCAAATCCATCAGTTCGTTGCGTGAAATTCCTTTCAGCTTTGCATATTTATCCGCGGCCTGATCCACTAGTTCATCATATTTCTCGCGAGTAAGATCGGATATCTGCGAAGTTTTATAGGAAATTTCTTTTTTCAAATCCTGAAGTGCCTGGTTTCGGTCGAATTCATCTTTTATGCGTTTGCCAAACAAAGCCCAGGCTGCAATGCCTGCCAAAAACCCGATAATGCCTGCCTGCCACACGTTGCTTCGACGCACATAGTTGCGGTAGAACATATTTTTAGAAGATTAATTTTAATGCTTTGACTATAAATCTGGTCAGGGTCAAGTTGCGCCAGATGCGTCCGACGCGGCCTACTTGGTCTGACAGATCATCCACTCTGTGCAATATCCGTGCCGCCGTCCTGTCGGCCAGTCGTTTGATATAAAAAAGGAGAGCAAATAATGCTATCGTAAATAAGCCTATGAGAATCAATACAATGCTCGCCGTCCAGTAAAAAAAATCTCTTATCTCCATGACCGAAGTTTAGCAATACTACGCCACAGCTCAACTGGTTAATCCCACAACAAAAAACAGCCCAATCGGGCCAGATTTTGTTTCATTTTATAACCTATCACCTATAAACCTTTTTCTAAGTATGCCGGTCAGCCACTGAAGAAGCGCCGTATGAATCAGGCTTGGTTTTCACCGCAAATCCGTTGCCCTTGATCATGCCCACTATCTCTTGCATCATTTTTTTGGTTTCGCCGTTGGGTCCCACATCCACATGAATCGTCAGATTAAAATCCAAAATATTTTTCTGTTTCAGGCGTTCAATCAGCTGTTCGGCGAGTCGCAGGGAATACAGCGCCTCCTGGAAAATTCTTTGCCGCAGATCTTTCAAATTCGTCTCTGACCGGCGTGACCAAAAATATATGCCACCGCGATTTTTGCGATGGACCACGATGGCGGATACAAATTCTGCGGAAAACTGCGGATGAGGCATGGAGTCCGTGCCGATGATCAATTCATATTCCAGCCCGGGCTCATTGCCGACGTAAGCCAGAAGCTTTTCGAGCACTTGGTCAAAATCGAGGGGGCCGTGCGTCGGGCTTTTGAAATCATTGAAAAATAACAGGGGTTTTTCTTGCATAGGTTAATTTTATGCTTATCCCGAATTTTTTGCAACAAAAAAAGACCACGTATCATTCTGATCGTGGTTATGAAAATCAACTGGCCGCCTTTCGGGTTACCTGCCGTTCTCGCTCCTCCTGCTGCTCACTGTTATCTGCACAATCTCTACAGCGGATGGCTAACGGCAAAGCCTTGAGACGAGCTTGTGGAATTTCTACCCCGCACTCGAAGCAGTTACCGTAAGTGCCTTGCTCCAGGCGGTACAGCGCGTCGTTGGTTCTGTTGAGGGCGTCAGCTTCCATCTGGACAAGAGCAAAGTCAAGATCATCCTGCATATCGGACTTTGCTTGCTCCACTGTGTCCAGAGGTCCTTTGTGCCTATCGGAAAGGCTGCCCAATCTGAGCCTTTGATTCTCCTCAAGCTTCCGTTTGCGCTCCTCGAGCATGAACTTCAATTCCTGATACCTTGCGTCCGACTTCTGGCGCGACTTTTGGCGCTTGGCCATTTAACACCTCGAGTCCTTTCTCAGGACTGTTGTCTGTTTATTGGCAAAATCTGCAATTCCTTTTCGAGACGTGCTTCCTCGGTCAATCTGACTTGTATTTCTTGCGCCAGCCGGGCGTCGCATGTTCTGCAAGTATCAGTCAGGAAAAGACTGCGGATTTTTTCAAGTTCAATCTCCTGATTGCACGACTTGCAGAATCCGAACTCGTCACGCAAGGTTTTTTCAATCGACATATCGAGCTTGCGGACTCTTTCTCGATAACCTCGAAGCAATTTCTGATCTTCGTCCTTGTCAAGAGAGCAAGCCAAACGATCATTCTGCTTGATTCGGACGATTATCTCGAGTGTTTCGGCCCGATCCTTTCGAAGAATCGCTGCAAGTTCTCTTTTCCGTTGTTCTGGAATTTTCCGCTTGGGAGGCGGAAACGACAGGCTAAACGAATTTTCTGCTGCTTTTCGCCTCATTCCTCCTCCTTAATTGACTCCAAATTCTAGTAGATAGTAGCAAGCCGGTCAAGTGCTAGACAAACCCCGGAAAAAAGTCGATTTTGATCCGCCGGTGCGGAATGCCCATGCCGAGCAATGTATTTTCAAAAGCCACGACCATGCTGTGCGAGCCGGAGATGTAATAAGTTCGATTTTTATAATCCGGAACATTGGCTGCGATTTTTTGCGCGTCCAACCGTCCATCTTTTTCTGTATTCACAAAAACAACTTTGATCCCCAATTGGTTCTGAGCCTGATCCAAGACGTCCTTAAATGCGATTTCTGATTCTTTGTAATTGGAATAAAACAAAGAGATTGTGCGTTTTTCATTTTATCAATCAGGTATTTGAGCATACTGCGAAAGGGCGTGATCCCGATGCCGCCCGCGATGAAAACCAGTTTTTCATCTTTGTCAGCCGGCAGAGTGAAATCACCAGCAAGCTGGCCGGCCAGAATTTTGTCTCCTGTTTTCATGGCCAGTAATTTTTGTTTAAACGTACTGGGGTTTTCGTAATAGCGCACCCCCAAGCGCACATCCTGCTCGGTCGGCGAAGAAGCCAAGGTAAAATACCGTCGATTACCGCGGGAATCCGAACTTCTAGGATCCACTGTCCATTCCAGATACTGGCCTGGTCTGAATTTCACTTTCCAATTCGGCTCAAATTCAAAATCGTAAATATCGTCTCCGATTTTGGTTTTGGATTTTAATTTGAGAAGCCATTTGCCTTTGGGACTGGCCAGGTAGGCAAAGACATTACCAACCACCAGCGCCAGCTCTGGTGTCGAATAAATCGGGCCGAGATGAATCCGCGGCGAATAAAGCAAACCGACCAGCAGGCCGTACATAATTCGAAGATTCCTCGTAGGCGGCGTGGCCATGGGCTCAGTCAGCATTATTAACCCAAAAAACATAATTGGCGAATCAAGCAATACTCTGCGAATCACTGTCAGCGGCATAGACCGCGAAGCGCTGGTAAATATAATCATGATCAGAGCCGAGATCAGAAAGCTTGTGACCAAATCAAACCGCTGAATTTTTCTGACCACCAAAAGTCCGCCGATCAGCACTACCGGCAGCATCCACATCGTGCCCACCCACCAGCTGGCTGATTGGTTGAGCGCAAACGCGGTCACCACCACCGCAAACGCGGCCGGGTTGAAAATATGCTTGCCTTTGTAAGCCAAAATATATTTGGAAGCTTGGGCCAATACTGCGGCCCAGCCAAAAAACCACAGACTGTGGATCGTGACCGAGGGTGTAATGATCAATGCCAGGATCAGTGCCGTGATGAAATCGGATTCGATGCTCACCGGCACGCGGAACGCCAAGGAAAAAATCCAGTTGGTGACATATGAGATGATCACCAAAACCAAAGTTGAAAAAATTATATCCAACGGGTGGTAGGATATAATTCCGAAAACACTTAAAATTACCGCGGCCAAAAGAATGGCAATCAAATAGTAAAGCACCAAGCGATACATGGTGATTCGATTGAGCAAATTGTCGATATAGTTGAGCATGCAATTAGATAATAGGGGTGGACTTAAGCTTCTTTAGTATAGCGGACAAATCCTGAAGTTGCATGCGCCATGCCCGCGGGATCCACGCCGTATGCTTCAAATCCCTTCAAATTTGTAATAAATTCCAAACCGTCCATGCCCATAGCAAAAGCGGCAGTCGCAAAGCGGTCAGCTTCGTAGACATCCGGCCCGATCACGGTTAAGCTGACCAGCTCCTGCGGCAAATTTTGACTTTTGGGATTGTAAATATGCGCGCCGCGGATATAAGTGCCCGAGGTCGCCACACCTTGATCGTGGACATGGATAACTTTTATAATCTCTTCCTGCTTAAACGGATTTTTGATCCCCAGCCGCCAAGCTTTTCCTTCCGCATTGCGCCCCGAAGGCTGGATGTCGCCGCCGGCATCAATGTAAAAATTTTCCACTCCTTCGTTTTTCAAAATTTTGGCCGCATTCAAAATCGCCCAGCCTTTGACCAGGCCAGACGGGTCCAAATTTCCCTGCGGCGTTTTGATGTCAAAAAATCCGCCGGTTTCTTTTTTGGTTTCTTCGCAAAGTCGCAAGACTGTTTGCATCTCCTCGCTAAACTTTTCCGGCACTATTTCGCCGCGATTGATCCGGCTGATTTCGCTTTCAGGTTTGTAAGTACTGAAGACATTGTCCACGTGCTGAAAATAATCGTAAACTTTATCAAACAAACCCGGTGAAGTTTCAGCGCCGATAATTTCCACGGAGATCGGCATGCCCATCAAAAGCCGGGTTTGCTTCATCTTTATTTGGCCAAAGCCAATGCCGCGGCCAAAGATTCTTTGAAGGCAGCGCTGGATTGAGTAGCTCCCGTGACTGTATCGACATTGGCGCTTTGAGCCTGGATCGCTTCTGATCTCAATATTGGATTGGAAGCGGAATTGACCTGGATTGATTCGCGCTGATCATTCGGATACTGCAAAAATTGGACGTCCGTAATCTTGCCGCCTTTGATGATCGCTCTAACCTGAAGTAGGCCATAGAAAGCATCAGCCACACTGCCGTTGTACGAGCCGTCTTTGTACCGCCCGATTGTAACTGGTGTCGGAGTCGGGCTTGGTGAATTAGTCTGGCCCGAATTATTTAATTGAGTCGGTAAGTTTGTCTGACTTGGAGATTTATTGAACTGGCCGCGTATGGCATACAGCACAAAAGCCAGAATCACTGCACCTGATATTAAATATTTTTTCATGCAGTTATTATAATTAAATTTTAATTATCTTGCTAGTTACCCACAGGAGCGGCGTCAGGACGAATCTGAATGCTTTGAGCCGTGACAGTGCCGTCAGAGTTCGCGGTGCCATTGACTACTACATTTGCTCCTTGGCTCAAATCAGCGGCCGCACCTGCCACGGATTTGGCAATCTGCGTGCTAGCGCCAATGAAAACAATTCTCGAACTGCCGTTTTGCATCTTCACGGTAATGCTTTTGTCATCTTTGGCCATGATCTGACCGCTGGTAAAGCCGCCGCTTGTCCCACTACCCATCGCTCTGCGGCCGCCCAATCCCCCGCTTAAGCCGCGGAAATTTGCGGCCAAAGCCTGCCGCTGGGTTTGGGACAGGCTAGCCAGCGCTTTTGGCGTTTGACCGTATTTCATGCCCCCAAAAAAACCAACGCCCGCAAACACTACTGCAACTGCAACCGAAACTATAATATTTTTTTTATTCATATTTTTCCTTTAATTATTTTAATTAATTATTCAAACCTCAAAGCTTCGATGGGATTTAATTTGGATGCGCGCAAAGCTGGATAGTAGCCGAAAATCACGCCGATCGCGGCTGAGACGCCGAAAGCCAAAGCAATTGACGAAACCGTGATCTGGGTCGCGATCCCTGTAAAATGCGAGACCAAAAACGAAACCAGCCAGCCGAATAAAATTCCGAGCATTCCTCCCAGAAAAGTCAGCATCACCTCTTCTGTCAAAAACTGCAGATTGATGTCTTGCCTGGTCGCGCCAATGGCTTTGCGCAGTCCGATCTCGCGAGTGCGCTCAGTCACCGTCGTCAGCATCATATTCATGATCCCGATGCCGCCCACCACCAGTGAAATACCGGCGATAGAAGCAAGCAAGATAGTAAACGTGCCTGTGACGCTGGAAGCGGCGGAAACTATATCTGCCTGGTTTTGAATTGAGAAGTCGGCGGCGGCCGCGCTTACGATATGATGGCGGGTCATCAGCAGATCCGTCGCTTGCTGCTGCACCGCGGTCATGACGTCCGGACTCTGGGCGGAAATGCTAATCGTAGTGACGTAGCTGGCACCTTCCGAATTCGGCCCGACCAGATAATGCTGGGCGGTTGAGATCGGGATAAAAATTATATCGTCCTGGTTAAAAAATCCGCTGCCACCTTTGGATTTCGTGACACCCACGACTTTGAAGTTGACGGAATTGATCCGGACATTTTGGCCGATCGGATCCGCTCCAGCTCCGAAAAGATCGTCTCTGGTCGTGGGCCCCAAAACCGCAACTTTGGCCGAAGTCGCGATCTGCTGGTCAGTGACAAATGTGCCAGTATCGATATTCAGATTACGGACTACCTGATATGAGCTATTGGTTCCGACAACCTGCGTGTTCGTATTTGTGCCTGTCGCCGTAATTTGAAACCGCCGCGACAGCTCCGGCGAAATACCTTTGATATTGGTCAATGTTTTGGCCAAAGCCGCTTCGTCATCCATGGTCAGGTTTTGCGCACTGCCACGGCCGCTGCTGAGAATAGCTCCCGCTCCTTTGGGTGCGCCCGGTGTTACTATAATTAAATTCGAACCGATGGACTGGATGTTGGCTTGGATCGAAGCCTGGGCACCCTGGCCGATCGAGATCATGGCTATCACTGAGCCGATGCCGATGATGATTCCGAGCATGGTCAAAACCGATCTGATCTTATTGACGACAAGCGCGCTGTAACTTTCCTGTAATAAATCTTTGGTTTTCATGCCCCCTCCACTTTCGCGATTTTTTTAACCTGATTTTTCTCGTCGCTCAAAATCTCTCCATCGCGGATATGGATAATCCGGTCCGCGTGCTGGGCTACGTACGGCTCGTGTGTGATCAGTATAATCGTCCGGCCGACTTCATTTAATTTCTGAAACGTCGACAATACTACGTCGCCGGTTTTCGTATCTAAATTCCCGGTCGGTTCGTCAGCGAGAATTAGCGCCGGATTATTGACCAGGGCTCTGGCGATAGCCACTCTCTGCATCTGGCCGCCGGAAAGCTGGTTTGACAAATAATAAAATCGGGATGGATCAAGTCCAGCCTGCAGTGAAGCTTGTTTGGCCAGTTCTTCCCTAGTTTCAGGATCAGTCTTTGCATAAACCAGCGGCAGAGAGACATTGCGCAGGACTGTAGCGCGCGGTAGTAAATTGAACGCCTGAAACACGAATCCGATTTTTTGCCGGCGGATCGCGGCTAGTTCGTCATCAGTCTGTGTAGAGACATCTTTGCCGTCCAAAATATATTTGCCCGAAGTCGGGGTATCGAGCGCGCCGAGAATATGCATCATGGTAGATTTGCCGGAGCCGGATGGGCCCATAATCGCCAAAAATTCCCCGTCCGAAATTTTAAAATTTATATTTTTTAAAACCTGGGTTTCAATGCCTTCGTTGAAATATGATTTGTAAATTTGCTGGCAGTCAATCATACTAGCCGCCGCCTCGGAATCGGCCGCCGCCTCCACCAGCCCCGCCGCCAAGGCCCGGGATACTGGTCCGGTTTGACGAAGCGGCTGTGGTTGAACTGGCGGTTATGGTTTGCGTAATCACATTTTCGCCGTCATTCAAGCCGCCGACGATCTGCGTATCAGTGTCATTGGAAATTCCGATCTGTACAGTTTTATTCACTGGGTTGCCCGCGGAATCCAGTTCTTGGACGTAGTTGCCGCTTGTGTCTGATTTCACGGCCGAACTTGGTACTGACAAAACATCAGTTTGGACATCGGTGATGATCGAAGCGGACACGCTCATGCCGGGTTTGATCCGGTCATCCTGGCTATCTGGCCCGATTTTCACGCTGTAAGTCACCACGCCCTGGCTGACAACTCCTATAGTATCGATCTGGGCCACATGGCCCGTGACATTGAGGCCGTTGATCGCGTCAAAAGTTAAATTGGCTTTTTGTCCGACTTTGGCTTTGGATGCATCGACTTCATTCAGAGAAATTACCGCCAGCTTTTGCGGCGTGATGACAGTTGCCACCACGGTGCTGGAGGTAACCTGATCGCCTTTTTGATTGTTCAACTGCGCGACTTGGCCGTCGAACGGAGCTTTGATGATATTGTTGCCGTAATTTGTTTCCGCGTTCAGCAAAGCCGCCTGGGCCTGTGCGATTTGCGCGCGCGCCGCGGACAGATCAGCGTTGGTTGCTGGAGCGGTTTTGCTTTGCAGCTGCAGCTGAGCCGAAGTCAGGGAGTTTTGCGCGGAGTTAATGCTGTCTTGAGCTGAGGCCAGAGCAAGAGTCTGACTCTGTTGCGCTTGGCTATAAGCAAAGCTGTCGGCCAGGTAACTGCTCGATTTAAGATTGGGAACGTTGATCGTCCAAGTGGTGTTGGGAGAAAATATTCCGGTGGTACTAAAAGTAATATACAAACCATTACCAAGCTGCTGCAGCAAACCTCTTTGGACAAGATCAGTGGTATTGCCCAAACCTGTAACTTGATAGTGCAGACCATCGCCGGCCTGGTAAAGACTGATGATATATTGTCCCTGATTTTTGCCGGTGTAACTTCCACTCAATGTGATAGTTGCGGTTGTGACATTGTCGCTGGCATCGGCTGAAAGTCCGCCGTTGAGTAAATTGGAATAAGCTTTGTCCACGGCCTGCTGCTGCGTCAGAACCGTGTTGTCATAATCTCTCTTGGCTTTATCGAGTGCCTGCTGGGCCGTAGTTACCGAAAGCTGGGCGGTAGCCAAATCGGTACCACTAAGCCCGGCCGTCAATTTATCGTAGTTTGCTTGGGCAGAGGCAACTCCAGCCTGGGCCTGCATCAGGGCGACGTTATTATTTTTTTCATCGACCACGGCTATCACTTCTCCGGCGCTGACCATATCGCCTTGCTTCACATTCACTGAAGTCAGTGCTCCGGAACTGCCGGGTTTGAGGTCGATTTTATTTTCCGATGACACCTGTCCCGTGCCGTTGATCGAAACCGTGATAGTGGTTTTGGCCGCCGGGGCAGTCAGATACTGGGCCTTCGCCTTGGTGGCATGGGCTTTCGCATACCAAAAATAACCGCCGATGAGGACGACGACCAGCAAACCCGTGATAATTTTATGTTTCTTCACAAACGAGAGGTATTTTTGCATATCAATTATTACAACGCTTCCAGCAGTTTATTACACGACAAACCCCCGCTCATAACGGGGGTCTGACGCATTTTCCTTTCTTAATTTTCCATCAAAGAACTATTGGTTCATGGTTCTGCCAAATCCCATGCCGCGTCCGGGATGCCCGAGCGAGACTGAAGTTGCCGAGACATTGGTACCACTGGTAGTGCCGGAGACAAAAATCTTGTCGCCTACTTTGAGATCAGAGATGCTTGCTGCAGCGCCATTGTTTGTAAATGTAGCTTTGCCGGCATCTACAGTATAGGCAGTACTGCCTTCATCGGATTCTTCCTGCATGGTAATTGTCGTGCCGCTTACGGCTGTGATATTACCATCTCCTCCGAGCGGTGCATGTCCATGAGGTCTGTCCGGTGTAGTTGTCGAGCCGCTGGTTGAGGAAGTTGCGGATGTCGAAGTTGAATTGGTAGCGGTTTGCGCTTTGGACTGTAAGCCTACTGTGGCTGCTGCTCCTGTCAGCAATCCTACCGCTATCAGCAGGCCCGCGGATTTTTTTGATATATTATTCATTCATTTCCTTTCGTTTATATTTACTCTCGACCTTTGCCCAGAGAGGATGGGGGTGTAAGAGCCGCAAAATTGAATCCTCTCGAAATCAAGTTTTGCGGCTCTTGCGCTTATTATTACACTCACGAATTTTATTTATTTCAAAAATTATTGCGGTAGTACTTCTCGGCCGTGAAAACCGGACGGAGGCAGAGGAAAATCATTGTCTGCCACTTTCCGAATTGATTCTGCCGTGATAGTAGTGCCCTGACGAGGACCCAAAACTACTATATGATCGTTCACGGCAATATTATTTCCGGTCGGATACTGCGTTTTATCATTGACCACGATCTCGAGTGCACTGCCTCTGGGATCCTGGATCCAGAAACCATTGGCCAATTTTTGCGTCACAGCGCCGACCGCTAGGTTTCCTGGCGACCTTTGATCACCGAATTGGCGGTAAAACCCGCTGCCCCAGCCTAGCCTGTGCTCCCGCGCGCGTTCAAACAATCCGCGATGCAGAGAAGTTTGCGCCACCACAAATCCGCCGGCTAGCACCAGCACAATCACCCCGATGGTCGAATAAAGCAACGGCTTTCTGTAGCCAAACGAATATTTTTTCACCAAAATTTCCAAAATTACGATAAATATCACTGCCACCAAAACCAAAATCCACGGCAAAGAAGTGAACAACAGTCCCAATCCGCGGAAGCCCGGAATAAACCAAACACCGGTGCGGTGCAGGATAAAGATAATCAAGCTGACCAAATACATGCCGGTCAGCACGGACAAAATCATGCCGAGCACGAGCAGGGTTGTACGCAGTACGAAATGCCACTTCGGCTTCATGGTCGCTTTGCCGCTTTCTATAGCCTTAAGTACGTTATCTTTTATTGATTTATTGCTCTCGTCATTATTCATGGTGATCAGTTAATTTATTGTAAATTCCGCGCAAAACCACTTTGCCCCGAGTCAGCCTCACTCCCACAGTCGATACCGGGATATGCATAATCTCTGAAATGCTCTGGTAATCCAAATCTTCAAAATAAAATAAAACGAGCGGTTCGCGGTATTTGGCGTCGAGCTTATCCAGGCATTTGTTCAAAATTTCTTGGGTTTGCTTCAAATCCGCGTCGCGTTCGATGTTTTCAGCCGCGACGGGATGCGGGAACAAAGTGTCCGAATCAAAAAAAGTCAGGGGTTCTCGTCCCTTTTTTTTGATCGCGTTTATAAATTCGTTGTGCGCGATCCGGTACAGCCACGATGAAAATTTCCGCTTCACGTCGAAACCGCGAATATTTGCATAAGCTTTCAAAAAAACTTCCTGGACCATATCCTCGCTGTCGTGGTAGCCGAAAAGAAATTTTCTGGCGTATCGCATCATTTTCGCCTCGTATCGCTCCACCAGCAAGCCGAACTGCTCCACGTCGCCGTTTTGGACTTTGGATGCGATTTCTTCATCTGTGGGTTCAGAAGAGGTCATCTATGTATTATACATTAAATTGCTTGAATTATTACAAAAAATAAAAAAACCAGTTCATGGTTTTTCTTGGCTGGGGAGGTAGGGATCGAACCTACGAATGGGGGCTTCAAAGGCCCCTGCCTTACCGCTTGGCTACTCCCCATTGTATTCGTAAAGCTCTGTAAATATATCAAATTCAAGCTTATTTTTCAATCCTGTAAACAAACACTGGGCCGTTTTTTTCGCCGATCCAATTTGGGAACTTAAAAACATTTGAAATCACGCGAGAGCCGGGCGTAAGTTCGGCTTTTAGTTTTCGCTCAAGTCCGGTCATGATGCCAGTGATACCGAACAGCATCACGATCTGAAACTGCGAGAAGTCCGCAAGCCAAAAATTTTTCCAATGCACAAATGCCTTGCCGGTCAATCCGGCCTTTTTTATTTTGTACCGCGACCACCAGATGAGCAGTGGATTGATTTCAAACCCGTGTGCTTCCGCGCCAGCGCGAGCCGCGGCTATGAGGACTCGTCCATCGCCAGATCCCAAATCCGCCATTTTTTCTCCAGGCTGGATCTGAGCCGATTCGATCATGCGAGCCACGGTATCCTGATGTGTCGGGACGAAAGGCGCACCCCGAAAAACGCCCAGAAAATAAGTTATGATCGCGAGTAAAACGATTGAAGCAAACCCGAAAAATAAATTCATACCTAAATCATAGCATTCGATAAACCCTTGACAAAATGACCAAAAATGAGTATCATAAGCAGTTGAGAATTCAGACTGCGGATACCAACCTCAACATTCAACCGTTTCTTTTCTCAGGAGGACAGACATGGAAAAGCTGTTTGGCGTTTCGATCGAGGGGATCATGGACGCGGTACTCGAGCAGATGCTCAGCGAAGCGAAAGGGAAAGACAACTTCCGCTTCGTCGTCAACGAGCAGTCGCGCCAGATCAGCCTCGTGCTCACCGACGAGCACTACTACGTCAACGCGCTGGGCATCCCAACGCACAACGGGACGGAGATCAACCGACTCGCCAAGTCGGAGATCGATCGCCGCGCCAAGGCCCGCCGCGTCATCAGTGAGCTGCTACGCAAGATCGGCGTCGACCCCACGGCGGAAGCGGTGCAGGACGCGTGGGTGAAGGCCGAAGCTGCACGCAAGAACGCGGTGCCAGTCGACGAGACGGCGGCCAAACCGGTTCGCGAACCGCGCGAAGTGCCGCCGCGTACACGGCTCCAAGTCGTCAACGCATGATCCTTTCGGGGTCAAAAAGGCGAGGTCCGCAAGGGTCTCGCCTTTTTTCATTTCCTAATTACTTATTACTTTTTACTAATTACTATTTTCCACTTCCCCGCCGAAAATCTTCAATGCTGATTCGACTGTATTATTATTCGCCGCAACATCGCTGCCCAAAGCTTCCGGAACATCTCCTTTCCATTCTTTCTGTAATACCGGTTTGGTGATCAGTTTCAAGCCTGTAACTTCTTCGATTACTTGATCGACGACAATTCGATTTTTCCGCGCTTCGATCGCGTCTTTGTGAAATTTATAAGTAAAAATTAAAACCAATTCCTTGCCTTCGATAGCGGCAGGCTGGGCGAGTTTGAGGCTTGAGATCAGTGAGTGATTGTAATCTTTGATTTTTTCCAATATCTGCGGCCAGGATGAAATTATTTTAGATAACTCCCCCGCTGACGCTTCAGCGGACGTACCCCCTCTTGTATCAAGAGGGGGTGTCGCCCCCGCAGTTTCTCCTCCCCTTACTATAAGGGGAGGCTGGGTGGGGTTATTTCCCAACTCTTCCGTCGCCTCGACGGCCGCCAGTTCCAGCGGCAGGCTTTGGACTACGGCCCATTTGATCTCGCCTTCAGCTTTCTGGAAAATTTGTATAATCGCAGTCAATCTCTGCAAAGTCAGGCCCTGCGCCTGCAAGTTTAACTTTTCCTGCAGATCCGCCATAAATCCGAAATCAGTCGTAGTGCCAACCTTTACCAACAAAATTTTGCGGAGGTATTCGAGAAAATCTTTTTCAAACTGATACAGATCGCGGCCAGAGTACATCAGGCTGGAAATAAAGTTTACGGCCGCAGCGGTTTTGTTTTCGATAATCAAATCCAAAAAACTGGCCACGGTTTTGATTCCGGTCAGGCCCAGGACATTTTCGGCCAGCTCTTCGGTAATCTCGCCATCGGCGTAATTGATGACCTGGTCGAGCAAAGAAAGTCCGTCGCGAAAACTGCCGTCTGCCGCCGCCGCAATCTCCATCAAAGCGCCGTTCGTGATTTTGATCTGATTATCTTCGGCTACAAATTTCAAAAGCTTGCTTAGATCGGCAATGCCGACTTTTTTAAAATCAAACCGCTGGGTCCGCGAGATGATCGTGGCCGGGACTTTGTGAATCTCGGTCGTGGCCAGGATAAACACCGCGTGTTTCGGCGGTTCTTCCAATGTTTTCAGCAAAGCATTGAATGCGCCTTTCGACAGCATGTGAACTTCGTCCACTATTATAACTTTGTATGCGGCTTTGGTCGGGGCAAACTGCAGATGATCGATCAGCTCGCGGATATTGTCGACACCGGTGTGCGACGCCGCGTCTATCTCCAGCAGGTCCAAACTGTTTGCCTGCATAAAAGCTTTGCAATTTTCACATTCGTTGCACGGCTCTGAGCCTTCTTTGCGGCTGGTGCAGTTGATCGCGCGCGCAAAAATCCTGGCCAAAGTGGTCTTGCCCACGCCCCGCGGGCCGGTAAACAGATAAGCGTGGCCCACGCGATTATTTGCCACGGCGTTGCTAAGCGTGGTTTTGATGTGTTCCTGGTTGACCACTGAGCGGAAATTCAGCGGCCTATATTTTCTGTATAAAACTAAATTGGACATAGAGGAAAATTGACCTAATTGGTCTAATTGACCTAATTTCTAAATATTATGGCCTGAAATTTGATGCTTGTTTAGGTTAATTAGAAAATTAGATAATTAGAAATTCTTTTCTGGCTCTTCATTCTACCACAAATTAAAAAGGACCAAAATGGTCTTAAATAGACTATCAGCTGCAACCTATAACCTATTTTTTGAACACGAAAAATTTGTAGCCGATGAAATTCCAGATCAGGCTGATGCCAGTGGCAAAAGCATTGGCAATATTCAGCCAGAGCCGGTCTGAAAACCCAAACATAGGATGGACGTGCGAGGTGATGGTATAGACGACCGCGGAATTAATCGCGGCGCCCACGATGCTGACGATCAGAAACAAAGTAAATTCCTGGCCGTGATCGACCGTGGTGTCATGAAAAGTCCAGCGTTTGTTCCAGTAGAAACTGTTGGTCGTGGCGATGGTAAACGCTATCACCGCAATCCAGATTATTTTTTCGCCTTTGGTTATACCGAAGGCAAATGAAAGCAAATTTAATACCGCAAAATTAATTGCGGTGTTCATAAGGCCTATGACTACAAACCGGCCAAATTGAGCGACCAAACTTTCCTGACCTGTGGTATTTATTTCCATCCTATATACTTATACTTACCCCTTATACTTTTTATAGCTCTTCAAGTTCCGTTTCATCCGAACTGTCCGATCGGCTGGATGGCGCGGACGCAGGCACGCCGCCTTTGATGACATTTTCCACCGCTCCCCAGTTCGCTTCGCGGTCTTTGGGCAGGACTATAGTGACGTTGTCGCCGGGTTCGGCTTTGAAATAAGTCAAACTGGCCAGCAGGACTTTATATGGTTTGCCATCGGCGACCACTTTGTATTCCCCTTTTTCATCGGAGACCAGAGAGCCCAAAACTTTTTGGCGCTCCACCGGGCCGATTTGTTTGTAAATAAACGAACCGTCTTCGGCGATAGTCAGCTTGAGCACGTCGCCTTCCACCAGTTTGCTTTTTGATGCATAATTCGCCGGGACCGGGTATTGCTTGCCGTCCGGGCCGACCATGTTTTGGCCGTCAAACACGCCTTCTATAACTTTGCCGCCTTCGGAAACCGAAAGCACCTGCGCTTTGCGCGCAATATCCGAAGAAATTTCGCTTTTGCCGCCCATCATTTCGCGCAATAATTGCCTGGCCGACTGGATATTTTTCTCAGCCGATTCAATCATTTGAGCAATAAGCGCAATGTTTGTGATATTATCCATATTTATTTGGGTTTCCTGGTTTCGAGAGGATATTAAGTGTAGCTTTGCAATTTTACACACTTATCCACAAAAAGTCAATTGTTTTTTGGTTTCGAAGAAAGGCTTCTAAGATATTGATATTATAACAACCCTAATCTTTTTTGGCAACCAAACTTTTGGCCCAAGCCACGAAGGCCGCAAGCCCGGTGAGAAAACTGCCGTCTTTCGGCTCTTCCAGCATCTGCGCCGCCTCTGTCAGATCCGCTTCGCGGTCCTCGGCCTTGCTCTCGATCTCTTTTGGCTCTGATTCTGTCAACGATTCTTCGCTCATATAGTTACTTGGTTTTTATAAATTGCTCAAACTGCGGGAAACGGGCACCCAGGTCCTCGAGCCTGGCTTCGTCCGACACCGCCGCCGCCAACACATCCAAAGCCAGCTTTGAATCCTGGTACATGACTGATGCCGCAAACTCACGGACTTTTTTTTCCAGTTCCCGCCTCTGGTTGACGTGCACGTTTTTGCTCAAGCGTTCTTTGAAATAATGCAGTTCCTCAAACTCGAAAGCCAATTCTTTGGTCAAGCGCAAAAAATCTTCTTCCGTGTCGATCAGATTTATATTCTGCAAAACTTTCTGCGCAATTTCAGAAGAGCGTGCCAGCGTGATTCTGCGGGTGCGAAGCAGTTCGGCCAAAAAAAGGCAGATCGATTTCGCGTATTCATTTTTATTGTCTAACGTAGTTACCATTATGTCTTTAGCATTTCGAGCAATTAACTGGTTTTTTCAATTCCTATCGGGCCGGCCTGGGCTGGCGAGCCGAGTTGCGTGCGTTCCAAAATTTCATCCTGGACTTCGGAGCGGGGTTTGCCAAACTTCAGGCGCGACAAATTGCGGATCATTTCCGCGGATTGCCGGTCCGCGCCTTCGGGTTTCGGATAAGTTTCCATGTTAAACGGACGCGAGGCGGCTCCTTTGATCATGAGTTTGACATAGGCATTATACCGGTCGATATTGATGACGTCG
>Ga0210400_10001001_pt1 | contig 29058 bp, 27 predicted proteins | sample IncBWH26MmetaG_FD_155456 | JGI IMG/M metagenome (GOLD analysis project Ga0210400, IMG submission 155456) | Forest soil microbial communities from Barre Woods Harvard Forest LTER site, Petersham, Massachusetts, United States - Inc-BW-H-26-M | ecosystem: Environmental > Terrestrial > Soil >... | reverse complement strand
GTCCCGCCAATCACCACCGCCGTCTTCCCACTCAAATCCAACTGCGGATGACTCATGCATTCCTCACAAACCTCTGCTTTTTCCTTCGTATCGAGCAGCACTCTAAGGAGTAATCCGCCCGGCCCATCCGCCGCCCGGCCCCAACTTAATCTTCAACTTCGTCCCGCGATTCACCTGCGTCTTCGTCATTTTGTAATCGCTGCCCATGCGGTCCGCGTTCACCCCATCTTGATACGCCTGCAGCGTGAAATTGCCTTCCGGCAAAAACGAAAAATCAATCTCCATCTCGCGCGGCGACCAGTTCGTCATCGCTCCCACGTACCAATCCTTGCCGTTCCGCCGCGCCACCGCAACGTACTGCGCGATCTTGCCATCCAGCACCTTCGTCTCATCCCAGACGGAAGGCACGGGCTCGAGGAACTCCATGATCTCCGGCTCGCGCAAATAGTTCGACGGGCTGTCAGACAGCATCTGCAGCGGGCTTTCGAAAACGACATACATCGCCAGCTGATGACACCGCGTTCCCTGACTCATCGGCCGATCGTTGATCGCCTTAAAGCTATTTTTTTGCGCGTTGATCATCGCGCCCGGCGTGTAATCCATCGGCCCCAGAAACATCCGCGTGAACGGCAGCGTCACATCATGATCCGGATCGGTTTCCGCGCTCCACTTGCTCCACTCCATCCCGCGCACGCCTTCCGTGCTGATCAGGTTCGGCCAAGTTCGCGTCATCGTCGCCGGCTTCTGGTCGCCATGAAAATCCACCAGCATCTTGCGCTTCGCCGTTTCCCGGCTCACCTTGTGGTAGTAATTGATCAGCTTTTGATCGCTCCGTTGCATGAAATCCACTTTGATGCCCTTGATGCCCCATTTCTCGTACTGGTCGAGCGCCTTCTCCAGCTGATCGTCCAGCTTGTTCCACAGCACCCACAAGATTACCCCGACATTTTTCTGTTTGGCGTAACTGGTCAGCTCCTCCATGTTCAATGCCGGCACCACGTTCAGCACGTCGCCATTTCTGTACCAGCCTTCGTCCAGAATAATGTAGGGAATTCCATACTTCGCCGCGAAATCAACGTAGTACTTGTACGTTTCCGTGTTCACGCCCGCTTTGAAGTCCACATTGTAGACATTCCAGTCGTTCCACCAATCCCACGCGACCTTTCCCGGCTTGATCCAGGATGTGTCTTGCACTTGTGATGGCTTCGCCAGCAAATACGTCAGTTGGTTCGTCAGCAAATCACCATCCCTTTCAGCGATACCGATTACCCGCCACGGAAAAGTTCGCGTGCCCTTGGTCACCGCGATGTAATCCGCGCTTTCCACCACGTGCAAATCGCGATCGTGTTCCAGGTGCTCCTTCAGCGGATAGGGAGGAAATATCCCCGCCAAGCCGTTCCCGCTCGTACCGTGCAGCCACAAGCCCGGATATTCTTCTACGTCCGATTCTGCAATGGCCACCTTCGCGCCCTCTCCGACGTCCACCACCGCCGGCAACGTCGCGATGAACTGGGGAGCGATCTCCGCCAAGCGGCGCGGCAAATATTTGCGCTCGTTGTGCGACATAAAGCTTTCTTCTTCCGGATAGTAAACAATGTCGTTGCTCGTAAAATTCAGGTTCATCTCTTCGCCGTAAACCTTCACCTCCGCTTGCGGCAGAGACGTCTCCAGCCGATATCCCACTCCTTCGTTGTACGCGCGAAACGTAACGGCGTAGCCGCCTTCCATGTCCAGATGCAGTTCCTTGTAGTTGTCCCGAATCTTCGCGAACTTCTGCCGCACCACCGGCTCGAGCATCTCGTCGTGGCTGCTCTCCTTGTGCTTCAGAACCTTTGCCTCGACGCCCAGCTTCTTGTGATCCACGTCCAGAGAAAGCGTGCAGTCCTGCAGCATCGCCCTTCCGCCCAGCAGCACGTCGTAGCGAATGCCATTCGCCGTGCGAATTCGCAGCTCCACTCGGCCGTTCGGCGACCGCAAGTCATAGCTCGATTGCGCCTTCGCACCGCCAGCCGCCAGTGAGAGTGGCAGTAACACGAACAGCGCTTTCCTCAGCATCTCAGCCATCTTTTCCCCTTTGAATCGCTGCTGAAACTTGCACCTAGCCAACGCTCGGCCCGATCGCGACCACAAAATAATTCGCCGGCGTGGTCCCCACATTTTTCACGCCGTGCTCTTCATTCGAACGCACAAAGCCAACCGCGCCCGGTCCCAACGGATACGTTTTGCCGTTCACGGTCAGCTCCAGCGTCCCTTCGCGCATGAAAAACATTTCCGAATGCACATGATGGTGCGGTGGATGCGGCACAGCCCCAGGCGGCAACGTAGTCGCATGCGTTTCAATGGATTCGCCAGTCGCCAGCTTGCCTTTGAAGATAGCGCGTGTCTGCGCGCCGCTAGCCGCGGTCTTCACCGCCAGCGATTCGAACGCATAGCCAGCCGACGGCAACGAGCCGTCTTGCTCACTCGCTTCCGCCACCTGTACCACTGCCGCAGCCGGCAGCATCGCCGCCGGCAGCAGCAAACACATCTCACGTCGCGTCATAGTCATAACCGTCTCCTATTCTCACAGGACCTGCGCAGCGCAAGCAGTTATGTTGCACAGCCAAACTCTGCCCCATCGCATGCGAATTCTGCATGCGATGAATCTTGGCTGTGCAGGTGATAATTGTCATTCCGAGGGCGGTGTTTGCCCGAGGAATCTGCTTTTCTGGTTCGTATCACCTGTGGCACAGCGATTTCTGGCTGTGCGCCGTGCGCTTTTTCCGCAAACCTTATTCCTCACGCAAGTGCCGCCAAGAACTCCCTCGACAGCGGCCCAAAGAATCTTTTAGCATCGCTGTGTTTGTCAAGCTGGAAAGCCCAAAAGCAAAAATGAAGAAAAACCGCATGATCCCTCGGAACGCAACTTGACCGCCCCCAAAATTCTCCGCCTCGGCAGCGTCAAGGATGTCGCGCAGTTCGTGGAACACTTGCGCGCGCTGCAATTGCAGATTCCCTGCGACCGCGAAATTCTGCGCGCGGCGGACTCGCCGCTGTTTTCGCCGCTGGCCCGCGGCGCGATCAAAATCGGAAATCGCATCGCCATAAATCCCATGGAAGGTTGGGACGGAACCGCGGACGGAAATCCGACCGAAAATACGCTGCGGCGCTGGCGCCGCTTCGGCCGGAGCGGCGCGAAATTAATTTGGGGCGGCGAAGCCGTCGCCGTCTCTCACGCGGGGCGCGCGAATCCGAATCAGCTTGTGATTGCGGAGCATACGCGCGCGGGACTTGCGCAATTGCGCGCCGCGCTCATTGCCGAGCACAAGCAAGCTGCGGGTTCCGATGCCGGACTGCTGATTGGTTTGCAGCTTACGCATTCGGGGCGCTACTGCAAACCGAATTCGCATACTCGCTCGGAGCCGAAGATTTTGTATCGCCATCCGATTCTGGACCGGCGGCTCGGTTTGCCGAGCGATTTTCCGTTGCTCACGGATGCAGAAATCGGCGGAATCATCGAAGAATTTCATCGCGCGGCGCGCATCGCCTCCGAACTCGGCTTCGATTTTGTCGACATAAAACATTGCCACGGATATTTGGGGCACGAGTTTCTGAGCGCGCACACGCGGGAAGGGAAGTACGGAGGCAGTTTCGAGAATCGCACGCGATTCCTCCGCGAAGTGGTGCAAGGAATTCGCGTGGCCGCGCCGCAACTGAAAATTGGCGTGCGCGTCTCCGCGTTTGACACCGTGCCGTTCCAGCCCGATCCGGCGCAGTCTGCGAATGGCCAATTGGGAGGAAAGACGGGCCCGGGAATTCCGGAGCCGCACGCCGATTTGCTTCCGTATCGCTGGGGATTCGGCGTAAACGCAGGCGATCCGACGCAGCCCGATCTCGCCGAGCCGATTCAGTTTTTGTCCCTGCTCGAGTCGCTGCATATTGTTTTGGTGAATCTGACCGCGGGAAGTCCCTACTACAATCCGCATATTCAGCGGCCGGCGCTGTATCCGCCTTCGGATGGATACCAGCCGCCGGAAGATCCGCTGGTGGGCGTGGCGCGGCAGATGGACGCGGCGCGTGAATTGAAGCGGCGCTTTCCCAATTTGCTTTTTGTCGGCACGGCCTACAGCTATTTGCAGGATTTTCTGCCGCATGTGGCGCAGGCCGCGCTGCGCGAGGATTGGGTCGATTCTGTGGGGCTGGGGCGCATGGTCCTAACATATCCGGAAATCTTTCTCGACGCGGCGCAACGCGGCGCGGTGCAGCACAAAAGAATTTGTAGGACGTTCAGCGATTGCACCACCGCTCCGCGCAACGGATTGCCTTCGGGTTGCTACCCGCTGGACAGTCATTACAAGACTTCCTCGGCAGCCGTGCAATTGACTGCGTTGAAGGCGAAGCGTTGAGCAAATGTAGCGGCCGCGGACCGTCGCGGGCGCCTTTGCAGTGCCGCTATGACAGGAATTCCGTCGCGGCGACGCAGTTGAAGTCGGCGAAGACGAAGACCTGAATCATTATTGTTGTAGCAAGTTCTGGTGGTTGAGGTCCTTCGGCTACCCTCGTCGGGTAGCCTCAGGATGACACCGCGCGGATTCATCGTTGCACCTGTTTTGAGGTGGAGATTGCCGAATGAAAATTGACTCGATGATCGAGCGTCGTAAACTGCGGCGCAAGGTGCAGGGAATCGGCGCGGCGCTGCTGCCGTTTGCATCGGATGGCTGCGTCGCGGTCGAGGCATTTCAGCGGCACCTTGTGGCCACGCAACGCGCGGGGTTGATGAACGCGGTGAACATGGACACCGGGTACATGAACTATCTCGACCATGCGCAAAAAGAAGAGGTCTTGCGCTGGACGCGCGAAGCCCTCGGACCGAACGCCGCATTCGTTGCCGGCGCGTACATCGAGGGCCAGTCTGACAATGGGCCGGGAGATGTGGTTGCGCTGTACCGGCGCGAGATGGAGCGCATTGTCGCGCACGGCGGCATTCCGATTCTGTTTCAGACCGCGCGGCTTCACGGAAAATCCGCGGAGGAAAAAGCGGCCGCGTATCGGGAGATTTGCCGGGGCTTTCCGCGCGTGCTGGCCTTTGAGCTGGGGCCGATGTTTGCGCCAAACGGTGAAATCTTCGATGAAGAGACGGTGCGCCGGCTGATGGACATTCCCGAGCTTGTCGGCATGAAGCATTCTTCGCTGGACCGCATCGTGGAGCTGGGGCGGCTGGCGCTGCGCGATGCGCACCGTCCGGAGTTTCAGATTTATACCGGCAACGACCTGGGAATAAACATGATCGAGTACGGCTCGGACTACCTGCTGGGCCTCGCGACGTTCGCTCCCGAAAAATTCGCGGAGCGCGACCGCCTGTGGGAAGCGGGCGATCCCGCCTATTACGCATTGTCCGACGCCCTGCAGTACCTGGGGAACGTGGCGTTTCGCGACCCGGTCCCCGCATACAAACATTCCGCCGCCGTCTTCCTCCACCTGACCGGACGAATCCCAACGGACCTGACGTACCCAGGAAATCTGAGGCGCCCCATTTGGGAACGCGAGATCCTGCAGGATTGCGCGCGCCGGCTGGGAAGCGGCGTAGCATCTGAAAGCCTGAACGTCGCCAGAGAGCGCCTTTCGCAACACCGCCTTGGGTAAGCCATTCGCCAGATTGCCCAGAAAGAACCGGAACGCCACCCGTTCACAGACCGAAAGGTAGCGCGCGTGCGCTTGCTTTTATTAACCCATAGGGTTAATATTAGGCAAGTGGCGGAGAACCGAAGTGGAAATAGTGTTTGAAACCGAGGAAACAGCGGCGCTCTACAATGATTTCAAGCGCCTCGTTAAATTGCACAACGTCCAGCGCGCTAAGCTGATTCGTAGACGCCTCGACGAACTTCGGGCTGCTCCTAATTTGGACGCGATGAGGAACTTGCCAGGCCGCTGTCACGAACTGAAGGGAGACCGTGAGTTCGAGCTTTCGCTCGACTTGGATGGACCTTACAGATTGATTTTGTACCCGGCTCATAATCCGATTCCGCTAAAGCCCGACCTAGGTCTGGACTGGAAACGGATTACTGCTGTTCTCATCAAAGAGGTGGTAGACACTCATGACTGACGTAATTAAGAATCAATATGCGCCTGATAGCGTAAGCCCGCCCGGGGACACTCTTCTCGAGGTCCTGGAGTCGCGAGGGATGTCTCAGGCAGAGCTTGCGGATCGCACGGGACGTCCGAACAAGACAATAAACGAAATAATTAAGGGCAAAGCGGCGATTACTCCGGAAACCGCCATTCAGCTTGAATTGGTACTCGGAATTCCCGCCACTTTTTGGAACAACAGGGAACAACATTACCGCGAGTTTTTGGCGAGAAGGAAAGAATTTGAACGCTTGGAATCCGAAACCAATTGGCTAGAGCGTATCCCTTATAAATCCATGGTTGCTGCTGGCTGGCTCCCGCCCAGTCCCGGAAAATCCGAGCAACTCATTCAGGTGCTGATGTTCTTCGGCGTTGCATCTCCATCCAGCTGGAGGGAAATTTGGAGAAATCAGCACGCGTCATTTAGGCAGTCTTCCAGCTTTGAGGTCGACGCAGGGGCGGTCGCGGCATGGTTAAGGAAAGGAGAATTGGATGCTCAACGCATTCAATGCGAAGAATACGAACCTGCACGCTTCCGCAGCGCCCTTACTACCATCCGATCGCTTACGCGCGAGTTGCCGGATAATTTCGCCCAAGTCGTCGTAAATGAGTGTAGCAGGGCGGGTGTATGCGTCGTGTTTGTTCCCGAACTCCCACGAACGCGAGTGTGGGGCGCCACAAGATGGCTGTCGGGGACATGCGCGCTTATCCAACTGAGCCTGCGCTATAGGTCGGATGACCATTTCTGGTTCACCTTCTTTCATGAGGCCGGTCACGTTCTTCTTCACGGAAAGAGGGACTTTTTTATTGATCGAGATGATCAAACGATTGATCAGAGAGAATCAGAGGCGGACGCGTTTGCTCGTGATTGGCTTATTCCGCCCAACGCCTACAGAGCTTTTAACCGACGCGGCGCTATCAGCTGTGCTGCCATCAGCCGGTTCGCTTATGAGCTTGGCATTGCCGCCGGAATAGTAGTGGGTAGATTGCAGCACGATGAACTGCTCCCCCGCACCCACTGCAACGAACTCAAGAGAACGGTTCGGTGGCGTGATGAGGAAGATTAGGAGCGACGCGCGTGCGCAATTTTCAATACTTCCCAGTTCTGAAGGGCCGCAATGGTGAATACGGCGCTCTTGAAATGTTATCGCCCGAGCTAAAGGGATTCCTCTGCCCGGTGATCGAAATTCCCCCGGTCACGTGGAATCATGAGGGAAACGCGCCAGCCAAGACTATTGATCAACATCTTCAAAAAGTAGGTGTCAACGTTGAACGGGCGTGGGGGCGCACACAGCCGATTTTCGTCGACCTCACGTGGATAGAAAACGGCCAGAGAATGGCTGATGGAACACACCCCGCGATATATCTTTTCCGAGCTCTCAGAACTCGTGGCGTTCAGGCCCTACCTGTTACGGGGCTCGTGCGAGATCAGGAGTACCAACGAGCTTACCGAGACGTAGTACAGCAAGACGGTCGAGGTGTTGCTCTAAGACTTCAAAGAGAGGATCTCGCGGAGTCGGACGATTTGGCAATCCAAGTCGCCAACCTTCTCTCGTATTTTGGTACACCTCAGCGAGAGGCAGACTTGATCCTCGACTTGAGATCAGTCGATGGTTCCAGCCAAATCGAAGATGTTGTTTCAATGATCGATGCACTACCAAAGTTGGACCAGTGGAGGTCGTTCGCACTCTGCGGAACGGCTTTTCCCGTAAATCTCATGGGAATTCCGCCGTCGGCTCGATCTTCACTCCCGAGGACGGAGTGGGCACTTTGGAGAGAACTCGTCTCAACTCGCAGCCTAGCCCGGAACCCTAACTTTGGTGACTATGCTATTGCTAGTCCGGAACCCTCAGAGGTAGATCCGCGCATCATGCGCCCCTCCGCGAGTATTCGCTACACCACAGAAGAGAACTGGCTAATTCTCAAAGGACAAAACCTGCGAAACCACGGGTTCACTCAGTTTCATGATGTTTCGCGGATGCTCGTAAGCGCTTCGGAATATAGCGGTCCAAATCTTAGCTGGGGTGATCGCTACATCAGTGAGTGCGCAAGGAACCGAGTCGGTACGGGGAACCTCACGACTTGGCGGAAAGTGGGGACCTCACACCACCTTGCATATGTGCTCCGGCAACTCGCCAATTTGTCCGAAGTTTGAGTTGCTCCCGGACCATGGCGCGCAAATCGGACAAGCACACATTCATCGCGAGGGTTTGCCACAGGTACCTCCTCGGGCGATTTCTTAAACCTTTCGCCAATCCATTACGTGCAAGTAATTCAAGGACTTCATCGCGCCAAAGCAGCTGTACTAAGGAATACGGGTCCTGTTCTGTGTTGATTTTATTGTCGCGCACTTTTTCGAGCTGCAAGCGTCCATCCGCGCCGGGATTTGCAACGATGATGCCCCACCAGCTTGGCGCACGCGATTCAACCTTTTGAAGATGACGTGGTCCGATTACCGCGCTTATCGTGTCAAAGACCTTTCCGTACAGATGACTCTGGTTAGGCAATCGGGTCAAGCTGTCTCGGTCGCTCTTGATTTCAAATCCTTTGAGTTCGCCATTTACAACGGCCATGTCCACGCGGGCTGACCCTGAGCAAATTCCCAGTTCATCTAAGATAAGAGTGGAGGGGTTGTCGCCATATGCGGCGAAAAGCTGCGAGCGTAGCTCGGATCGGATATCGGGATCGCGCATCGGATTCTTACAGTACCAGAACAACCTGGAAAGTCGCGCCTCGTGCATTCATTGGCTTTGTCTAATGTTGAACCGCCTAACACTTAGCGAGTGGGTGGCAACCCCATCTGTTTTTTGTTCCTTGTCTCAGCGTCCCATACTACACTCTCCTGCAAGCCATTCAATCCACAGCCTTTAATTTCTCACTAGACAAATAGTAACGGATGCGGTAATCTTCAGTCAAGGTTCTGCTGACGTGTCCCCGTTTAGTCCCTTCCTTTTTCCTCCAGCAAGTGTGTTTTCGCGCAGCTCGCTTCTACTCGCTACCCACCGCCCACTACCCACTTTGCCCCGCCCTTTGTTTTCATACTCTTACAAATCCCTTTTACCCCAACCCCTTTATTTGCACATCCATACAAAACCCCCGGGGTGTGGGAGGGTCTCTGCGCCCTATCTCGCCACTCGTCACTCGCCACTCGCCACTTTCCCTGTATTTTCATCAGCTTGCCGCCTCTTGGTTTCTCTTGGCTCTCTTTTTCGCCCTCGCTCCCTTTGTTTTCAATATGTTGCAGCCTCTTTTCGCAAAATGCCGGGGTGGGGTGGGTATCCCGAACGGCTCTACGGGACACCCGGGGTGGGGGTACCAAGTATTGATCAGCAGCGCCTCTTGGCAATCCCCCCAACGTTTTCCGCCTCTGTGTCTCGGTGTGCCTGGCTGCCCCGACCAGGTCGGGGTGTCAAACCCCGTCCCTGTGTGTTACGGAGGGGCGCTCCGAAACTGTCAACTGTAAACTGTCGACTGTTAACCGCTCCTCTGTGTCTCGGTGTTGTCGCCTGCCCCGACCTGGTCGGGGTGGCGATCCAATCCGGACGCACCGGCGGCGGAACTGCTCGTCCACAAGCACCTTTAGAATCAACACTTGCAAAAGTGTATCAAAACAAATGACTTTAACTAACTTTAGAATCAACACTTATGCGAAACAGGGGGAGGGGGGGCGTCAGCCTCGTTTTTCGAAGGTAGGGCAATCGCGACAGGCTTTACCCTTAACGCCTTCGATTCCCTCGTTCGCGATGAGAGGAACCATAATGAGAGCGGCGACGGGATCGGTCCACCAGAGGCTGAAGAGGGTATTCAGAGCCAAGCCGGCGAGCAAGATTGCCGATAGGTAAGCGCAGAAGTCTGTCTGTTTAGCGTCGGCGTACATGGCGCCGCTGCCCAGGTGGGCGGCGACCTTGTGCTTGGCGCGGGAGAGGAGCGGCATCACGACAAGGGAGGCGCAAGCGAGGACAATGCCCGCGATGCTGTGCTCGGGGGCGCGGTGTCGCAAAAGAACGCTTGCGGATTCGTAGGCGATATAAACGGCGAGGCCAAGGAAGCATAGGCCCACTATTTTGAGCGCCCGTTTCTCGTTGCGGTGGCGTTGCTTGACATCAGCATCCACGGACATTCTCCACAGCAACACCGAGCCGGAGAGGACTTCAATAAAGCTATCGATTCCGAAGCCCATGAGCGAAATGCTTCCAGCGATCGCGCCCGCAGTGATTGCGACGATCCCTTCGACTGTGTTCCAGGCGATCGTGAAATATTCCAGCCGTCTGCCGCGCGATGCCGCGTGCGCCCGGCTGTCGATGATGAGCTCAGCCATCGAACTAGCTTACTACTTGCGCCAGATGAGCAAGCACCGAGCAAATGTTTGACTAGGTGCTTGACTGGGCGCTTGACTGGGATTCGGAACGCGCCTAACTTTACTTAGGATGATTCTGCTCAGGCCAATTCTGGTGGCGCTCGTTGCGTTCGCTCTTGCGGGCTATGCGGTGGACTGTGCGCCGATGGCGACTTCTGATGAGGCGATGCAATGCTGCGAAACCATGCCATGCGCTTCCCACAGCGCGGAACATAGCCAGGATTGCTGCAAGACCATGCCGTCAATGCACGCACCGTTCGTGCAGGCAGCTTCGATGCATGGACTGTCCTTTTCACCGGTCGCAGTTTCGACGTTGCCAGTTTCGCGCGAAACTGCCGGCATAGATTCTTCGACTCACGTTGCTGCGATCAGTTGGCAGTCCCCATCACCTCCTGACTCCACGAAGTCTTCACCTCTCCGTATCTAATTTTCTTCCCGATAGCTTGCTGTCGCGCGGCTACGTGTGCTTCGGCGCGGGCATTTCCAACGGGAAGGAAAACATGAAAAATCAAAAGCTGATTGGTTTTGGGCGTTTTTTCTTTGCGTTTGTGCTGTTTGGCATTTCCGGCCAGGTTCCGATGACGAAAGCACAGGGACCGGCTCCGGAGAGTGCTCCCCCGCTGTTTCCCGGCGGCGCGTTGGTTTCGTACAGCTCGACTTTTCTAACACGCGGTCCGATGAACGGATCCGGAGGCATTCCCGCGACGGCACGCCCCACGTTCTCGCACGACGGCGATTTCAATTTCACCTGGGGATTCCGGCCGAACTTTGATGTGACGGTGATCCTGCCGGTAGTCACGAACCGTTTTGATGCCGGCGCTCCAGGTGGAGTCGTTGCGGGTGGGACAGGACTCGGGGACACGTTTCTACTAGTGAAATATCGCTTTTACAGGTTCGACTCCGAGCGCGGCACAACGCAGGCCTCCGTGACGATCGGCCCGAAAATTCCAACCGGACGCACCAATCTGACTGACGGCGGCGGCAGGCTGCTGCCGGCAACTCTGCAACCGGGCTCAGGATCGACCGATCTCTTTGTGGCGGCGAACTGGACGTATACCGGGCTTTTTAATTTTAGGCGGCTCGTTGCCGACGAAGATTTCCATGCATTGGTGCGATCGACGGGGACGCAGGCCACTCGTTTGGGCGACGATCTGGAGTCGCGCTTCTGGCTCTCGTACCGCCCGTACGAGTCAAAGAACGTGGCGCGGGAATGGTTTATCGGTCCGGAGCTTACGTGGCTGCATTCCGGAGATGATCGCATTTCTGGAATCACTCATAGCGGAAGCGGAGGCGACGCGTTGCTTGCCGGAGTTACGACATTTGTCGGCGTGCGACCTGGCTTGCACATTTGGCTGGGCATGGATTGGGACGTCGCGCATTCCACAGGTGCTAGCTTCATGCCTGTGCGGCGGCACATCAGTTTTGGCGTTACGCAACAATTCCGGCTGCATCTCTAAGCCGAAAGGAGGAAGGATGAACGGGAAGAAACTCGCCCTGCTACTGCTGCTTGGTTGCGCGCTCGGTCCGGTGTCGCAGGCGCAAATCAAGCACATCGAAATGCGCGTCGAAGGCATGACTTGAAACTTTTGAGCCTACGGGGTGAAACAACACCTCGGACGCCAGTCTGGCGTTCAATCCGTGGAAGTCAGCTTGATTGATGGAAAGGTGGAGGTGACGCCGAAAGAAGACGGCCAAATTGATCCTGCGCAGCTGCTGAAGGCGGTCTATGACAGCGGTGTGAGCGTCGCGGAAATGGATGTGACGGCGCGGGGAAAAGTGGTGAAGGATGCTTCTGGCGCTTTGGCGCTCGAGACCGCGCCGAATCAATCTTTCGGTATTGAAACCAATGAGGTATCCAGAGAGCTAGAACCGCTGGCAGGGCAGCCGACAGCGGTTACGGTTCGCGGACAGCTTTATAAAAAGCCAGCCGGAAAGAAGAAGCAAAAGCCAGACCCTTCGACGCCGCTGAGGCTTTTGATTCTTGAGGTGCAGAAGAAGGAATAGATGCAAACATTGAAAAAATATCTGTGCGTTTTGGGTTTTGCGGTGTTTGGAGTCGTGGGGTGCAAGGGCCGCTCGGCGGGTTCTTCTCAGGTGGTTGCGGCCTCCGTTGCGGCTGGCGAAATTGGTTCTCATTTGCCGGTGTTCGAACTAAAGGATTTGCACGGGCAAGAACTTTCATCCGCCGACCTGAGGGGAAAAGTGGTGCTGATCGATTTTTGGGCCACTTGGTGCCAGCCCTGCAGGAAAGAGATGCCCGGGTATCAAAAACTGCTGGACCAGTACGGTTCGCGCGGTTTTGTCGTGGTCGGATTCAAATTCGACACGATGGCCGACACGGAAGATCCGCTTAAATTTGCGCACCACATCGGAGTGCGGTATCCGCTGGCGGTGGCACCGGATGAATTGAAGCAGAAGTTCGGAGGAATTGAGGGTTTACCGACGACGATGCTCTACGATCGCGAAGGGATTTTGCGCAAGAAAGTCATCGGATTCGAATACGCGGAGGCGTTTGAGTCGGCGGTAAAGCCGCTTCTGAAGACAAACTAAGAGTTCGGCAGGCGCCAGTGGCTCGCTCGATAAACGTCCGAGAAGTTTCGCCGTTTACTGTATCAATCGCGGAGGATAGGGCGCACACTCGATACATGGGACACGACATCGCAGCCAGTGCCAACATTTGGAAGGAAAAGCGCCGAGTTCTAAAAATCAAGAGAGACTCACTTTTCAAAGAATACGTAAAGCGTCCGCATGATTGTCACCTGGCTTTGGAAATCAAGAGAATTGACGACGAAATTGCAGAGGGCAATCAGAAGGAACAAGAAGGGAATGAGCGCCCCAAGGTCCGGCGTCAACAGACTTTGGTCAGCTCATGAACAAAAATGAAAAGCACAACGACATTTTGGATGCAGCAACTCCGTTTCGCGCAGGCCAACCTCGATTACCTGAAGTACTCGAAAGGTCGAGCCAACATCGACCAAAAGCGACTGCTCACGTTGATAAAAACTCAGGAATCACAAATGGAACAGTGCGAATTGGCGATTCATGAAGAGAATTTGAGGGCCCGAAATTGACGGTTTTACGCGACGACAAGATTAGAGGTGCAACTGCCGGTTTCAGTCAGTCTTGCGGTTAGCACTGGAGAGGACGAGTTTTAGGCAAAGCGACGTGTACTACGTTGAAGAGACAAATCTATCTGGCTGTCGTTTTATCCAGAAAGCGATCGGTCCGCCGTACAGGATTTGCTGTATGGGTATCCAGGGCCGTCCGATGAAAGAATTTGGATTAACGCAGCCGGGATAACCTCTTGCGGATTTGCACGGAGATCTGAAAATAGTTTCTGCTTCAGTGAATCGCAAACGAGCGAGGGATAGAATGAGTGCGACGAAGCCGGTCGGCCGCTCAGATTCTTCTCGTATCCAGCCTCTGGCGCACGAACAGAGCGCTCACCTTGTCCAATTCTACGAACATGACTCCTTCTTACTCGACGAACTAAGCCGGTTCATTGGGGCGGCGCTTGGTGCGGGTGATGCAGCCGTCGTTTTCGCAACGAGAGCGCATCGGGATGGACTGAGTGACCGCTTGGAGTCGCGTGGCTTCGATACGGTCAAAGCTGCGAAACGAGACAGATACATTTCCGTCGATGCCGGAGAAACCCTGTCGAAGTTCATGGTAAATGGTGAGCCAAACGCTGAGCGCTTCGCCGGGACCATTGGCCCACTTCTCGCCAGAGCGAAAGCCGCGGGAGAGGGAGAAAATCCGAAGGTAGCTGCATTTGGTGAAATGGTGGCTCTGTTGTGGGCACAAGGAAAGCCAGATGCCGCAGTCAGGCTCGAGCAATTGTGGAATGATTTAGCCAAGACGTACTCGTTCCATCTTTGGTGCGGCTATCCCCTGTCTTATTTCTCTCAACCGGAACACAGCGAGGCGTTCTTGAGAATCTGTGCAGAACATTCGGCTGTGGTCCCTGATGAGAGCTATATGGCCCTTACGACCGAGGAGATGCGGCTCCGCAACATTGCTGTTTTGCAGCAAAAAGTACAGGCGTTGGAGTCCGAGAGGGCGTTACGACGGAGCGAGGAACGCTTTCGCATTTTGGTAGAGGCCGTTCAAGACTACGCAATCTTTCTGCTGGAACCGAATGGCTGCATCAACAGTTGGAACATTGGAGCAGAACGCATTAAGGGGTACAAACCTTCGGAAATCATCGGCCAGCATTTCTCCGTTTTCTATCCGGAGGAAGACATTCGCGCCGGCAAGCCAGAGCGCGAGTTGGAAGTGGCAGTCCGAGACGGACGTTTGGAGGACGAAGGCTGGCGTATACGCAAGGATGGATCACGATTCTGGGCGAACGTGATCATCACGGCACTGCGAGACGATGGGGGCAAGCTAATCGGATTCGCCAAGGTGACGCGGGATTTTACCGAACGAGTTCGCGTCTACAACGATTTACAAGCGGCAAGACAGAAATTGGAGCAGTCGGAAAACTCCCTTCGCCAACTCTCTCGTCATCTGCTCCGGACGCAGGATGAAGAAAGACGGCGGATCGGCAGGGATTTGCACGATAGCCTGGGCCAGTATCTTTCGGCGCTGAAAATGAAATTGGCTACGCTCAGCCCGACGCGCAACAGTGGAATCACGCAAGGCATCGCGGAGTGCACGGACCTTGCTGAGGTGTGTGTCAAGGAAGTCCGAACTGTATCTTATCTGCTGTATCCGCCGATGCTGGAAGAGTTCGGATTGAAGTCCGCAATATCATGGTATTTGGAAGGGTTTGCCAAACGGAGCGGCATCCAGACCACGTTTAATGTTTCTCCCGATTTTGAACGCTTGGATTCCGACGTTGAATTGGCAATGTTTCGTGTGTTGCAAGAGAGCCTGACGAATGTTCATCGCCACTCGGGTAGCTCAACAGCAGATGTTCGCCTGAGGACCGACGGTGGTCTCGCCATTCTGGAGATCAGCGATCATGGAAAAGGAATCGCAGGGCACCTGGAGCAATCCGGAAACGACTGGCCAGATACCCTTGGTGTAGGCTTGCGAGGCATGAACGAGCGGATACGCCAGTTAGGTGGCCGGCTGGAATTATCCTCATCACCGCAGGGAACAACCGTTACTGCTATCGTGTCCATCGGCCAACAAACGACTCTTACTTAGCTGGCAAAAAGCCTGTCCACCTGTATCAAACGTAGAGGATAGGGCGACACTCGATACATGGGACGCGACATCCCAGCTATTGTGAGCATTTGGAAAAAGCTTCGAGACTCGGTTGTGTAGGTTTGCGGTCTGCCAAAAGCACTTCGTTGTGGCCCATTTCCTCCATGTCTTTTACGTGGGGTTGGACGGAGGTGAAGAAGGATTTGAATTCGGGGCTGGTGCGAAAGCCTTTGAGATGGCCTTCTTCGGAGTCCCATTCGATGCGGAGGGCGTAATGTGCTGCATCTTCGGTGCAATGGGACGGCTCGTAGGCCAAACACTGGGTGGAGGCAGCGAGGCGGCATCCAGGGGAGGGAGGGGCAGTGGCCGGGCTCACATTAGGTGGCGTTGTTCAGCCACTAAGGATTCCAGAGCTTGGAATTCTTTCTCTAACTCTGCGCCGAGGCTTCGGATTTTGCCGACTAACGTCTGGGCCTGTGTCACGTGCTCTCGAGCGGAGGTCGCCGCGAATTCGTCGCGATTCCCCTGGAGGTGCTCCAAGGCAACGGACATGACGAGGTGGAGGTTTGCCAGATTGTCGAGAAAGCTTCGTGGATCTGCCATGACGACACGCCTCCCATCCGAGTATTTGATAACGTAGACCGCCTGGGACCTGATACTGGCTAGAAGGCCAATTTTGGTGCAAGGGTAAAAAGTCTTGGGAAGAAAGTCTCGGGAAGAATGTCTCTATTCGCGCCCCGCGAGTGGCGCCGGCAGTGTAATGAAGGCTTCTGGATGCTTATCGAGCAATCGCGCAAGGGACGCCGCAGAGCGTCGAAGTTTTGCGGCACGCTGAAATGATTTCGCCGGCAACGTCCGCAAGATGCGGGGCCTGCGCAATGGGTCAGTGCAGTAGTGCTAAGGTGATTACTGTATGTTTCTTCGAAGACCTGAAGCATAGAGTTAGGTCCCATGCCGCAGCCGGAGAAGCCCGAAGCTACCCAGGCAAGCGCGAGTCGCCCCGTGCGGGGCAACAGGATTTTGATCGTAGACGATGGCGACTCTGTTCGGGACATCATTCGGATTGTTTTGGAGATGAAAGGTTTCGAGGTCTGCGGCGAAGCGGCCGACGGCGTGGAAGGAATTGAAAAAGCCGGAACAACCAAGCCCGACCTGGTGATATTGGATTTGGCAATGCCGCGGATGAACGGGGTGGAAGCTGCGGCAGTTCTCAGCCGCACGATGCCCGACCTGCCCATAGTTCTGCTTACCATGTACGAAAATTTCCTGGGGAGTTCCTTGACGCTGGCGGGAGTAACGGAGGTCGTTTCCAAAACGGACGGAATGGATAAGCTGGTTGCGTGTGTTCACCGCTTGCTACAGCCCGCCCGCAAAATGCCGGATGCGAGCGCCTGACCCCGATGATCTGATCCCATCGATGGGCGCGTTGCAAGATTAAACTATTTCGCCAACAGTGCGTTTGAAGCCCCGATCTTGCGCGGCGAGGGCGTTGTGCTTTTCGAGGAGGGCTTCAATGCGGCCGAGTAGAGTTGCCACGCCATCGCTCTTCGGTACGATTGCGTCAATGCCCAAGGTCCTGGCCGGGGACTTACCAAACACTTCGTCAAACATCGTGTAGAGGACAACAGGAGTGCTGGGCAGCCGGCTGCGAAGGAGGAGAGCAACTTCCACGCCATTCGCGTTGGGCATGGAGAGGTCTAAAACGATCAGGTCGGGATTGAGGAGAACGGCTTTGTGGAATGCTTCGGTACCGTCAACGGCTTCACAGACTTCAAATTGAGAACGGCTCTCAATAAAGGCACGTACGGCGTTTCGAATGGAGGCGTCATCGTCGGCGATGAGAATGCGTCTGGGCATCGGGCAAAGGGAAGGTAGCAGGTGGCGAGATACAGGAATGTACAGTTTTTACGGTATCGCGAGGTGGTTTTTACTGTATCGCGAAGCGCGGAGCATAACGCAATGATCGCAGTAGATCACTGCCGCTACTGAGGGCGGGCGCCGCCGAGCCGGATCACGAAGCCGGTGGTTAGCCAGATGTTGTTTTGGTGGCCGCCGAAGAGCGTGGTGCGATAGTAATCGGCGTCGAAAACGCGCACGGCGAAGTGTGGTGTGAGGTTGAAGTCGACGCCTCCACCGGCTTTCATCGAAAAGCTGGTATCCGTGTACTGGAGGCCGCCTGCACCGGTCACGGCGTTGTTGACGTGCGAGCCGCCGACCAGCACTTCAGCAAAGGGACTGGCGCGCCACTTGTTGCGCTCACGATCGAAGACGCGCACGCCGTAGTGATTGCCGTAGAGGGTGACGTTTACGTTGTTGTAGGACGACACGTTGTAGCTGGAGTCGGCGACAATCTGAAGCCAGGGCTTGGCGTTCCAGGCGAACGAGCCGACGATGCCTCTGGTGTTCGTGGTCGTGCCGGAATCATTTAGACGTGCGTATGAGAAGCCGCCGAATAACTCGGCCACGGGCGTTCTTCGCGTCACGGGAACCGGGCCCTGCGCGAAAGCGGGCGTGGCTGCGAACAGCAGGGCGGCAATTACAGGCATGCAATTCTTCATTTTGCGTTTCCCTCAAACGTAGGGCGCGGTTTGCCCGCGCCCTCCCCACATGCGGTACTCAATAATAGCTAAGCTAACCCAACGATGAGACGAAACCGCGGCGAGCGCAATAAAAGGTGAGAGGAGGTGTGTTGAAAACGGGACCTTGAGCCAGAGGGGCAGAGAGGCTACTGAATGGTGTAAAGGCCGGTGGTGACCGCGCTGTTCGTCATATTGGGCGCGGTCGCCATTGCTTTGAGGGTCGTGGTTACGTGCAGGATGATGGGGCCTCGGTACAGGGCGCCCGCGGTCGGAGAAGGTGTGACCCCATTTGTCGTGTAGTAGATGGTAGCGCCGGGAGTAGTCGTGGATATGGTGATCGTCTGATAGCCGGTATAGGTTCCCGGCGGGGGACTGAACGAGGGCGCAGCGACGGTTGAACCGGTCTGAATGGTGAAGACGCCGGTGGCGACGGCACTGTTGGCAAAATTGGGGGCCGTGGCTATGGCTTTGAGGGTGATAGTGGCGCTGATCGCGACGGGTCCAACGTATTTGGTGCTGGCCGTAGTAGGGGTGCTGCCATTGGTCGTGTAGTAGATGGTTGCGCCCGAAGTGGCGGTGGAGATGGTGACTTTCTGAGAGCTTGCGTATGTTCCGGGTGCTGGAGTAAAGGTGGGCGTCGCCGCAGTTGGGCCGCTCTGAATTGTGTACAGACCACTGGCGACCGCGCTGTTTGTGAGGTTGGCTGCGGTGGCGATGGCCTTGAGAGTTTCGGTGATGCTGATGGCGACTGGTCCAGTGTACTTCGTGCTGGTAGTCGTGGGGGTAGATCCGTCGGTGGTGTAGTAAATGGTGGCGCTCGGAGTCGTGGTCGTGATGGTGACTTGCTGCGCGCTCGAGTAGGTGCCCGGCGCGGGATTGAAGGTTGGCATGGCCGCTTGCGTGATGCGGGTGTAAGTGGCGCTGGAGATAGTGCTATTGAGGTGGCCGCTGGCGACTGCGATGGCGTGAATCGTTTCGGTGGTTGTGACGGTGATTGGACCGGTGTAGGAGGGCGAAGCCGCGGTGGGCGTGCTTCCGTCGGTGGTGAAGTGAATCGTCGCGCCGGTGGTGGAGTCGGACATGGTGACGGTAACGGAGGTAGAAAAGGACTGGCTGGCTGGATTGATGACCGGAGCCGCTGCTTGCGTCGTGCCGCTGAGCAGGCCGTACACACTGATCTGATACTCCGCGCCGACATAGACTTTGCCGTTGGCCACGGTTGGCACGGTGAACTTGACGGCGGGGCCAGGATTGTCACGAGCGAGGTCTTGGTCGGACGAGTAAAGCAGATTGGAAACGTTGGTTGCGTCGTGCGCCTGGAGGATCGCGTTACCTTGCGCGGCATAGTTTGCGCTCAAAATGTTCCAGACAATTCCGTTGGCGCTTCCGTTCGCGGAGACGACCGGAGTTGAGCCTGGGAAATTGGAAAATTCCGCGGAAGCCGAGACGGAGGTGGAGGAGATCACGCCGTTAACGAAGGAAAAGGCGCGCAAAAAGTCTGCGGAAGCCCAGAAATAGACATGGCCGTTCCAATAGGCCGGCAGACCGAAGACTCGGTTGGTTGCCGTCTTCTGCTCAGGATCCACCTTATTCGTAGGGTGGTAGCCGCCAAGGTTCTCCTGATTCAAAACGTAAACTCTTCCCGTTTTGCCGGCTTGCACGATAAGGTGCTGCCCGCCGCTGGCTGAATTCGGCAGCAGTAAAGTGCCGCCCGAGCCTTGATCTGTATCGCCGGTGTCGAGGGTAGCTTGATTGAGCGGGGTGAAATCGTCTCCGACCGTTTTTCCGCTGTCAATCATGGTGGGAACGCCGTTCGCGAGGTCGAGCTTAACAACGGAATCGCCGAAATCCATAGCATTGGTGTAGCTAGGTACGGCGTCGAATTTACCGTTGCCCGTGGCGATGAATATTCGCCCGAAGGGGTGGCCGACGGGATCGGGCACATCGGCGGAGAGTCCTGCACCGCCGCCCCAAACGCCGGCTCGATATCCGTTGGGGGTCGAGCACCACACTCCGGTCTGGCGAAGCGTGGAAGCGCTGTAAGCCAAAATCCAGCCGTGCCACGGACCCATGTCCTCATGCGATCCGAAGCCGATGTAGACAATGCCGTGGAGCAAGAGGAGTCCGGCGCGCTGGTTTTGCCAGTAGGGGTCAAAATGGAGCGTTCCGGAAACGCTGGCTGTCCCGTTGCCAGGCACAGAGGCGGTTAGCTGCACCGGACCTCCGAATTTTTCGGCGCCGTTGGTGATGCTCAGCGCGTGGAGCCGCTGCACAAACACATTGTTTTCCTTGGTTTTACCAACCACGTAGAGCGTGCCGGTGGAGGGGTCGATAACGGGAGTGCTGGTAATGCCGATGGTTGGAACGATGTCTGTGGTGTGTATGTCCGTGCTGAACATGACGCGAGCGCCGGGAGCGGCTCCATGGGCAGCGTCCAACAGGGTGATATGCCATAGCGGTGTTGCATTGGCTGGCGTGGCATTGCTGTCGGCATCGAAGGCATAAACGCTGTCATTTTCCGTGGCGATGAAAACCACATTGTGTTTCGTACCTGCCTGAGGCGTGCCCACACCCATGGTTACGCCGGGAACATACAGAGGTTGCGCGTAGACGTAGCCATCCACGGAGTGGGAGAAGAGCTTGCCGAATTGCCGGAAGTTCACATTCGCAGGCGTCAGGATCGTTTCGCTGGTGTTGGCGCCGACGCGCGCAATGTCGTAATGCTGGGTGACAACGCTGATTTGCGCGGTGGCCGTCCAGCCAAGCAAAAAAAGGACCGGCAAACTCAAGACCGAAAAAAACTTAAGAGCACGCGAACGTGCGCTGTTAGACACACCCCTTTGCAAAAGGCTCTCCTCGCCCACTCCGAACAAAGTGCGGTGAAAAGATTGAGTGACGGCAAGTTAAGGGAAGAGGACCGAGCGCCTCAATACTCCCCACACCTTACGTGCAGCTTCTTACTAGCGTAGGTTGGCTTAGGCGTTTCACGACGCAGCCCAGCGCGATTCAGGCGGCACGGAGAAAAGCAGTTGACAGTCGACAGTTGACAGTCGACAGCAAAACCGAAGACCAAGAGACGGCAAGGATCTTACTGGCGTAGGTTGGCTTAGGCGTTTCACGACGCAGCCCAGCGCGATTTAGGCGCCACAGAGAAAAACAGTTGACAGTCGACAGTTTATAGTCGACAGCAAAACCGAAAAGAAACGGCAGGAATTTAAGACGTCTACGAAACTAGCGGCTCGGCCAAGAGGTTTTTGGCGGCAGTCCTGCTGTACACAGTGGTATAGTGCGGGCGAATTTTCGTTGCGCTGCGGTGCAGGGAGGAAGCATGAGTGTGGGCGTTTCAGATATGCGGCGGCATTTTGTTGGCGGCATTGCCGCACATGTCGCGCTGCTCATTGTTTTTGGCGTGATCCCTGCGCGGGCGCAAGACAAAAATCCGCTGGCGAACGATTCCAATGCGGCGAAGTTGGGGGAATTTGAATTTCGCGCCAACTGCGCGTTTTGCCATGGGCTCGGCGCGCGGGGCGGAGGACGCGGGCCAGACTTGACTCGCGCGCAAAAAAAACACGGCAATTCTGATGCGGACCTGTTTCGCACGATCAATGAAGGTGTTCCTGGAACCGCCATGCCGCCAAATGGAGCGACGCAGCAGGGCGTGGGCATGACGGAAGAGGAAGTCTGGCAGGTGATTTCCTACATTCGGAGCGTGCAGGTGAAAACTTCCGCTCAGCAGGCGGGAAACGCCGCGCACGGCAAGGATCTCTTCCAAGGTTCGGCGGCGTGCGTCACGTGTCATATGTTCCAAGGCAAAGGCGGCCGGCTCGGGCCGGACCTGACGGGTACGGCGACTGCGCGTTCGGTCGAATACATTGTGGATTCGGTGCGCAATCCGAGCCGGCGCCTGGCGCAAGGAATTTCGGAGAGTATGAAGGAGTTCTCGCAGGAGTACGAGACTGTGAACGTGGTTGACGATCACGGACAGAAATTCCAGGGTGTCGTCCTGAATGAAGACAGTTTCACTCTGCAAATGCTCGATACGCGCGAGCAGCTTCACCTGTTCGAGAAGGACAAGCTGCGCTCGTTGAATAAGACGCGCGAATCGTTGATGCCGAAGTATGACGAGAAAATGCTGCCGGAGAGAGAACTGCAGGACATCGTTGCGTATTTATCGAGCGCGAGCAGCAAGTGAGCTTGCGTCTTGAAGGGAAGCACAAAATGTTTGCAACGTCCGCGGGGCTGGCGATGAAATATACGATTTGCAGGGCGGCAGCGCTCCTTGTGTGCGGTGTGTTGTGTTGCTCGGCGCGGGCACAGGTGACGCCGCAGCGGCTGCTCGATTCCGGGAAGGAACCACAAAACTGGCTGACCTATTCGGGTGACTACAGCGGTCATCGGTTCAGCGCACTCGACCAGATCAATACTGGCAACGCGCACGCGCTGGTGCCGAAATGGGCATATCAGACGATGGCGGGCGGAAAATTTGAGACGACGCCGCTGGTTGTCGACGGCGTGCTGTATGGCACGGGTCAGGACGATCGCGCGTTCGCGCTGGACGCGCGCACCGGCAGGCCTATCTGGCAATACCAGCGATTGTTGCCAACCGATATTCGACCCTGCTGCGGACGCGTCAATCGCGGCCTGGCGATCCTGGGCGACAAAGTGTTCATGGGAACGATGGACTCCCATGTGATCGCGCTGGATGCGAAGACCGGTAGTGTGGTGTGGGACGTGAACACATCTGACTACACAAAAGGCTACAGCATCACGCTGGCGCCGCTGGCTGTGAAGGATCTTGTTATCGTTGGCGTTAGCGGCGGTGAGTATGGGATTCGCGGCTTCATCGATGCTTATAACGCGAACACGGGCGAGCGCAAATGGCGCTTCTACACGGTTCCCGGCCCGGGTGAACCTGGTCACGAAAGCTGGGAAGGTGATTCGTGGAAAATTGGCGGCGCGCCGGCGTGGATCACCGGCTCGTACGATTCCGCAACGAACACGACTTTCTGGACCACCGGCAATCCGTCGCCTTCCAATCGCGGAGAAGGGCGCGCCGGCGACAATCTCTATAGCAATTCACTTTTGGCGCTGGATGCGGACACTGGCAAGCTGAAGTGGTATTTCCAGTTCACCAAGCATGACGAGCACGACTACGACGCGACACAAGTTCCAGTGTTGCTCGAACGGGATGGCAAGCACTTGCTTGTTCAAGCCAACCGCAACGGCTTTTTCTATGTGATTGACCGCAGCAACGGCAAGTTACTCTTCTCAAGCACGTTTGCCAAAGTTACCTGGAGCAGCAGCAAGGATGCCGAGGGGCGGCCCGTCGCCAATAAGGAAGCGAGCCCCACGCCTGAGGGCAGTCGCGTCTGCCCCGGTTCTGCCGGCGCGACAAACTGGATGTCGCCCACCTTCGATCCGCAAACCGGCTTTTTCTATGTGACTGCGCGCGAGCAGTGCGACATTTTCAGTACCGCTGCGCAGCCTTATCAGGCCGGGCATGCGTATTACGGAAGCGCTTATTTTCCTAACGATGATGCGGCGCCGTTCTGGGGCGCGCTGCGGGCCATCGATCCTGCAACAGGGAAAATCAAATGGGAATGGAAGCATCCGTCGCCCACGTGGTCTGGCGTGCTTTCAACCGCGGGAGGATTGGTCTTCACCGGCGATGCGGAGGGGAATTTTATCGCGCTGGATGCAGCGAGCGGCAAACCCTTGTGGCACTTCCAGGCCGGAGCATCGGTGTATTCGTCGCCGATGGCGTATGCGATTGACGGGAAAGAGTACGTCGCGGTGGCGGCTGGCTCGGCTTTATTCACGTTCGGCTTGCCATGAACGCGCCGACGGTATTCACGCGTTCAACATCTCAATTGCTGTGAGCGCGTAAATGGCGGCGCAGTCGCGTACCTTGCGCATGTCGACATATTCGTTTGGGCCGTGCGCAACGGATAGCAACCCAGGGCCATACGCGTAGGCGGGAACTCCCTTGGCGGCGTAAAAGCGAATCTCGAGGAGGCCTGGGCACAACTCGAATCGCGGCGCTTCGCCGGTTATCGCTTTCACGTTCTGCGCGAGAGTGCGGCCGAGTTTTTCCTGCTCCGAGCATGCGGCTGCGCGGCCTTCCTGCAAAATCTGCCATTCCAGGCGAATTCCGTCACGCTGGCAATCTTGCAGTACATTGATGAGTCTGTCTTTTTCAGCGTCAAGATCTTCGTCCGGGTTGATGCGGCGATCGATGGTGAACCAGCATTGCTCCGGAACGACGTTGAAATTGGCGCCGCCGCCGCTCTCGCCGCCCAGCATTAGAATCGAATTGGGAGTCTGCTCAAAACCGATTGCGCAGCTCGTTTTCCGCTGCTCTACTTCGCGCTTCAGCTGCTGCAAGCGCTCGACGACGCGCATCATTTGCTCGAATGCGTTCTCGCCTCGATGCTGCAAACCAACGTGCGCAGACTTGCCCAAGACTTTAATTCGCAACGAGATTGCGCCGCGGTTCGCATTCCAGACCACGCCGCTGGTCGGCTCCGGCAAGAGCATGCCGATCGCATTGCGACCCAACAATTCTTGAGTTGCGAGCCAAGCAGAGCCCCGTGCTCCACCCGTCTCTTCATCGGGTACAAAGCTGAGTGCAATTTCGCCGTTTAACTTCACGCCGCATTCTTTCAGGGCGCGAACAGCGAAGAGCATCGCGACAATACCGCCTTTCATGTCGCAAGAACCGCGGCCAAACACAAAATGGTCTTTGCGCGCGGGGAGAAATTGTTGTGGTGATTGCGCCGGCACGACGTCGTAGTGTCCATGAAAATACAGCGTGCGCTTTCCGGTCCCGAGCGTTGCGGTCAGGCTCACGGCTGGTTCGTCGCTCGCCTTGGGGCTCGCCTCGGCGCTGGTAGGCGGGGCAGGGAGTTCGTGCCGTTCGCAGAGGAGGCCTGCCTGAGAAAGCCTCTTCTCCAGGAGGTTCGTGCAGGCTCGATAGTTTCTTCCGGGCGGATTTTCCGTGGGTATGCTTACGAGTTCCGCCAGCAGCGCGGCCATCTCGTCCTCGCGCGGCTGCAGCCATGCGAGCAATTGCTCAGCGAGATTGGAACCGCCGCGCAACGCGGAGCTCATGTGCGCATGCTATTGAGGTGCGCGCGAGACACCAAGCTCCAAATTGGTGGTGGTCACTTGCGCATTGGGCCGTCGGTCCGTTTGTGAAATCAGTTGGCCACGGATTACCTGGCGCGGCGCTTTTGAAGAATTAGGACCAGTGCTGCGGACGGAAAAAAACCCGACAGAAACCATGCCCCGACGCCGAGGACCGCCCAAACGCTGTATTCAGATGAATCAGTTCCGAGCCAAACGGGCAGCCAGTAAAGGGAATACGCGAAAATGAGGGGCACGATTACAGCCCAGAGGGGACGTAAAGCCACCGGCAGCACGGAGCAAAGTAACCACACAACGCCAATTGAAAGGACGGCTATCAGAATTGCTCCAGAGCTAATGGACAATGATTCGACAAATGCCTTCATTGGTGCCATAACGATACCACTGACCGCTATGACGCGTTGGACCGCGTTGACACGCTTGCACGCGTCCGATACGCTTTTCAGTTCGCGCGTGCCGTAATTTCGTTGCGTGCAGCTACAAGAGGCTCAGGCCAGAAGGCCGGAGCCCAACTGGACAAACCGCCGCATGGCTGAAGAAAAGCTCCCCACCCGCTCGCAAGATTTCTCCGAGTGGTACAACCAACTGGTCCTGAAAGCGCAGCTGGCCGACTACGCGCCGGTACGTGGATGCATGATCGTGCGGCCGTACGGTTGGGCGCTTTGGGAAAATATTCAGCAGGCGCTGGACCGCAGGTTCAAAGCGACCGGCCATCAAAACGTCGCGTTTCCGCTACTTATTCCGCGCAGCTTCATCGACAAGGAAAAACATCATGTTGAGGGATTTTCCCCGGAACTCGCGGTAGTCACTATCGGAGGCGGGGAAGAACTCGCCGAACCGCTCGTCATACGGCCCACGTCAGAGACCATCATCGGTCATATGTGGTCGAAATGGATTCAATCGTACCGCGATTTGCCCGTGCTGATGAACCAGTGGAACAGCGTCGTGCGCTGGGAGCTGCGGACGAAACTCTTTCTCCGCACGCTGGAATTTTACTGGCAAGAGGGCCACACCGCGCACGCCACGCGCGAAGAGGCCGAAGCGGAAACGCGGCAGATGCTGGACATCTATACCGATTTCGCGGTCAACGACGCGGCGATTCCTGTGATCCCTGGGAAGAAGTCTGATGCCGAGAAGTTTGCCGGCGCGGACGTCACGTACTCGATCGAAGCGATGATGGGAGATGGTAAGGCGCTGCAGTCGGGGACCTCGCACTTCCTGGGACAAAATTTCGCGCAAGCCTTTGAGGTCCGTTATCTCGACCAGAACGGCCAGCTCCAACATTGCTGGACGACGTCGTGGGGACTGTCCACGCGGGTTGTTGGCGCGATCATCATGGTGCATGGCGACGACCAAGGGCTTGTGCTGCCGCCCAAGCTGGCGCCGTATCAAGTGGTGATCGTTCCTATTTATAAGACCGACGAAGAAAAATCCGTGGTCGTCGAGACGGCGCGAAAATTGAAGGCGGAGCTCGCGAAGGCGAACATCCGAGTTACGCTTGACGAGCGCGAAGGCTCGAGCCCAGGCTGGAAATTTAACGATTGGGAAATGCGCGGCGTTCCTCTGCGCATCGAGCTCGGGCCGAAAGACGTTGCCAAGCAGGCCGCCGTGCTGGCGCGCCGCGACCGTCCGGGCAGGGAAGGGAAGATCAGCGCGTCGCTGGCCGATATGGCCGTGACGGTCGAACGCCTGCTCGCGGAAATTCAGCAATCACTGCATGACAAGGCCTTGGCGTTCCGCAAATCCAACACGCACGACGCGAAGACGTATGAGGACCTCAAGAAAGCGGTCGAAACCGGTTTCGCTTTCTCCTATTGGTGCGGAAGTTCGGAGTGCGAAGCGAAGATTAAGGAAGAAACCCGGGCGACTATGCGGTGCATCCCCCTTGAACAATCCGGCGGCCCCGGCGTTTGCGTCTACTGCGGGAAGCCGGCGGCAGAGCGCGCCATCTTCGCCCGCGCCTATTGATGCGTCCTCGTTTTTGTAGAGGCATGCTTCGGCGCGTCTCAGACTTCAGGATGTTGCTCTCCCGGAACACCCCGTGCGGCTCGCGCTCGACACCCGCTCTCTGCCGGTGTTAGCGTAAAAATACGCAACGTTCAGCTATTTTTTCGCTGACTACAGCTGTTTTGTGATTGGTCGGCCTTGGGAGACATTCTGGTGAACCGGATTGACAGCAAGCAGCGCAGGCTCCATGCGCAACGCGGTGAAGGCAGGTTCAAAGCCATTGTGGTTACCGCGATTATTGTTTTCGTCGCCTATTCGGCGATCAAACTTCTTCCTCCTTACATCGCTGAATACCAACTTGCGGACAAGATGCAAGAGCAAGCACGCTTTGCGGTGGTGAACCGCTACTCGGAAGAGCAAATCCGGGAAACCATCTTCAAAGAAGCGCAAGATTTGGACGTTCCGATCAAGAAAGAAGAGATCAAGGTCTTCGCCTCGCCTTCCGTGGTAAGAATTTCTCTAGATTACAGAGTTCCCGTTGACCTGCTGGTTTACAAAATGGAGCTCCATTTCACTCCTTCCAGCGAGAATAAGTCGATCTTGTAACGCGCTGCTGGCCTTTGGCGCTCCGTTCATCGGAAGAAAACGCGGGATTTAGCAGCGTGTGCCCATTTCGCAACTCCGCCTCTTCCGCGCCCGCCTTTCTTACGATGCTCACTTGCGAGACAATAGAACTCCAGCCACTGGGAGACTAAAGAGTGCGCATCCGCATCCTGAAGGGATTTTGGACGTCCGGTCTCGGTCTGACGATTCTAGGCGTGGTTTTTGGCATTTTTCTGACCGTCGCGGGCCTGTTCACCTACTACTACACAAAATACTCTCGCATGATTGATGCCCGGCTTTCCGGCCATGTCCTGCAGAACACCACGCAAATCTTCTCCGCGCCCGAGCACATCTCGGTCGGAGAGGCGATCAGCCCTGAGGAACTCACCGGCTATCTCCAGCGCGCCGGTTATCGCCCGGAGGCGGACGAGAACGCGCTTGGGCAGTACACCGTGCAACGCAATTCGGTGGACATTCGCCCGTCCAAGCTCTCTTATTTCGTTGGCGGTAATGCGCTCGACGTGCAATTCACCGGAAAAACCGTCCGCACCATCCGTCCACTCGGTGGTGGCAATGCAATCGAAAGCGCTGAAATCGAGCCGGAGCTGATTACCAATCTCTTTGACAGCGCGCGCGAGAAGCGCCGCCCAGTCCGTTACGATGATCTCCCTCCGCTTCTGGTGCACGCGATTCTCTCCGCAGAGGACAAGCGCTTTTTCGAGCATGGCGGCTTTGACTTCGTGCGCATCGCCGGCGCTGCCTGGGCCGACTTGCGTCACAGCAGCAACCATTTTCAGGGCGCCAGCACAATAACGATGCAAGTGGCGCGCACGTTCTTTCTCAGCAATGAGCGAACGTTCCGCCGCAAAGTTGCGGAAGCCATGGTTTCCGTGGAACTCGAGCAACGATTCACAAAGCAGCAGATCTTCGAGCTGTATGCCAATGAGGTCTATCTCGGCAACCGCGGCAGCTTCGGCATTCGCGGATTTTCGCAAGCCAGCGTGGCGTATTTTGGCAAGGACCTGCGCCAGCTCACGCTGCCCGAATGCGCATACCTAGCCGGCATCATTCGCGCGCCAAATTATTACTCCTCGGCCGACCGCCATCCCGAGCGCGGCGCGCAGGCTCGCGACCGCGTGCTGACGCAGATGCTGGAGAACAAGTACA
>Ga0210400_10001000_pt1 | contig 29101 bp, 22 predicted proteins | sample IncBWH26MmetaG_FD_155456 | JGI IMG/M metagenome (GOLD analysis project Ga0210400, IMG submission 155456) | Forest soil microbial communities from Barre Woods Harvard Forest LTER site, Petersham, Massachusetts, United States - Inc-BW-H-26-M | ecosystem: Environmental > Terrestrial > Soil >... | reverse complement strand
CTTTAACCAGTTTTTTGGCGGCGGCAAGATTGCAAACGTGGGTACGTCTCCGCGGACCATCGCTACTTCGTCGCAGCGATACAGTCTGGGGCACTGATAACAGTCTTTGTGAATCTTGTCGGGAAGATCCTGGTGGGCCGCGGTGGTGAATCCGAGGCGCGAGAAGAAGTCTGGAATGCGAGTGAACAGGCAGACGCAGGTAACTCTGTGCTTTTCCGCTTGCGCGAGCAGCGCTTTCACCAGACGTCTGCCGCCACCGCTGCTTTGGCTCGAGGGATCGACGGTAATCGAACGAATTTCGGCCAGGTGCACGCCATAGAGGTGAAGCGCGCCGCATCCGATGATGCGCCTGTCATCCTCAAGCACGATAAAGTCGCGAACGTTTTCGCAGATCTCCGCGAGAGTGCGAGGCAGCAGAGTGCCATCGCCGGAGTAGGCCGCGATGAGTGCGTGAATCTGCTCAGCGTCTGGCAAAACAGCTTCACGCGTGCGCATAGACTGCCTTGCGCCGCGGCGGGCCGGTGTTTTCTCTTTTTTTCGTTTTTTCGTAAGCGGATTCTGCATTCTTGCGCAGCGCCGCGTCCAGCGCCTTGACCAGCTGATCTACGTGCTTTTTCTGAATCACGTACGGCGGCAAAAAGCGTAGCACGGTCTCGTGCGTGCGATTAATGATAATCCCTCCCTGCAGCAGTTGCTTCGCGACTGCCTTGGCCAGCTCGGGCGAGTCGAGCTCAATGGCCTGCATCAGGCCTGCTCCGCGGACATCCTGAATCGACTTGTGTTTCTTGTCGAGCGTTTCGAGCGCCGCATGAAAATATTTGCCGAGCGCGCGCACGTGCTTTAGCAATTTTTTCTCCTCGCGCAGGAACTCGATGGCAACGGCGCACGCCAGTGGGCCTCCACCGAATGTGGTTCCGTGCATACCCGGATGCATACAGCTCGCAACCCGCTCGGTGGTAAGTATGGCGCCGAGCGGCAAACCGCAAGCCAGCGGCTTGGCGACCGTGACCACGTCGGGCAGCACACTGTAGTGCTGATAGGCAAAGTGGCGTCCCGTGCGGCCGAGACCGCACTGAATCTCGTCGAGCACGAGCAAGGCGCCGCTCTGTTTGGTCAAGCGCGAGGCGAGTTCCAGAAACTCAGCATTGACTGGACAAACTCCGCCTTCTCCTTGAATGGTCTCGATACACACGGCACAAACGCTGGAATCAAATTTTCGTTGCAGGTCGTCCACATCATTGAACTTGACGAAACTTACGCCCGGCATGAGCGGAACAAATGGAGCCCGGTATTTCGGCTGACCGGTGGTAGCAAGCGCGCCAAAAGTACGTCCATGAAAAGAATTCTCCATGGCAAGGACGCGCCATTTTGCCTTGCTTCCGTTGCGATTATTCATTTGCGCGAAGGCGCGGGCGAGCTTGAGCGCGCCTTCCCAGGCTTCAGTGCCGCTGTTGCAAAAGAAAGCGCGGTCAAGCCCGGAGATTCCCGTCAGCAGCCGCGCGAGTTCCGCCTGATACTCATGGAAAAATAGATTCGAAACATGAATCAACCGGCCCGCCTGACGCTTGATCGCCGCCTGAATGACAGGGTGCTTGTGGCCGAGCGCATTAACTCCGATTCCACTTAGGAAGTCCAGGTAGCGCCGGCCCTGAGAGTCCCATAGATACACGCCGCGTCCGCGAACGAAGAGAATCGGCTGGCGTTCGTAGGTGGGAAGCAAAAGCTTCGCTTCCATGCGGGAGACAGAAGCAAGGCTCATGCTCTCAGCACCTCTGTGCCGCATTCCAGCTTGGTGAAATAAAACAGCGGCAGCATTTCGACCTGCGCCGCGGGCAGGATGCGCACACGCCCCACACCGCTCTTGAGAGCCTGAGTGCAGGCCTCGAGTTTAGGCATCATACCGCCGCTGATGACGGATTCGTCAATCAACCCGGCAACTTGTTTGGTATCCAAGCGGGGCATCACCGAACCGTCGGCTTGCTTTACGCCGGCCACGTCAGTGAGAAAAATCAGCGCGTCGGCCTCGCAGGATATAGCGCACGCGGCGGCCATCTGGTCTGCATTCACATTGTAATACTGGCCGTCACCTCCGAGCGCAACCGACGAGAGGACAGGGATACCACCTTCCGCCCAAATAGCGCGGAGCCAGCGGGGCTCGGAAAAACAGATTTCACCGACGTATCCCAGGTCGTATTCGGCGTCCTGCTTTTTGCGGGCACGAAAAACTCCGCCGTCTCCGCCACAGAGACCGATGGCCGGATACCCGGCAGCAGCGATCGCCGCCACCAAACTTTTATTCACGATGCCGGCCAGCACCATCAGGGCAACATCGCGCGTCTCAGCATCCGTCACGCGCAGTCCGTGAACGAAGTCGCTCGTCTTTCCCAGGAGTTTCAGGGTTCGCGTCAGCGCGCTGCCGCCGCCGTGAACGACCGCGACTTGGTGTCCGTCCTGGGCGAGCTGCACCACCGCTTGCGCGCATTTCTTCAGGGTCTCTTTATCTTCCAGCGCCGCCCCGCCGATCTTGACGACAATTTTCATTGCAGGCCCTCCGCCTCGTCCCAGCCATACATAAGATTCATGTTCTGCACAGCTTGACCAGCTGCACCTTTGAGCAGGTTATCGAGACAGGAAACCAGGATGAGCCGGCGGCCGTCGCGAGCGAGGCAGAAACCCAGGTCACAGTAATTTGTGTGCACGGAAAATTGGATCTCCGGCAAACTTGAAGCGGGAAAAACGCGCACCCAGCGTTTGCCTTTATAGAAATCGCCGAAGCAGGCTTGAATCTCGTCCGCCGTCATTTCGCGCTTCAGGTACACATAAATTGTGGACAGGATCCCGCGCGGGATGGGCAAAAGATGAGGAGTGAAAATCAACTGGCTGGAGCTGAGCGCCAATTGCTCCAGCATCTCGCCAGTGTGACGGTGTCCGAAGACCGAGTAGGCGGAAAAGTTGTCGGCCACCGACACGAAGTGCGTACGCGCGGTGGGTTCCTTGCCGGCGCCCGATACTCCAGACTTCGAATCCGAGATTATGCCGCGCTCGCAATCCACAATGCCCGCCGAGAGCAGGGGCGCCAACGCAAGAATGATGGAAGTCGCATAGCAGCCTGGATTCGCAACCAGCGCGGCCGAGGGTATCTGGTCCGCATTCAACTCCGGCAGGCCGTAGACGGCGCGCTCGGTGAGTTCGGCCGCGGTCTGGACGTTGGCATCTTTAAAACCATAGACGGCTCGATGCTGTTCTTGTTTCAGCCGCCACGCGCCGCTAAGATCGACGATCCGCAGCCCGCGCGTCATCATCCCGCGGGTCATCGCCTCGGTAACCAGTTCGCGAGAAACGGCGTGCGGTGTAGCCAGGAACAACAACTCCACGCCGCGCTCCTCCAACGCGGACCACGAAAACGGCTGGACGGGCGAATTGCCGTTAGCGTGGTGAGCACCATTGCCGGAAATGCGCGGCGATCCAGCGGCGGGCCCGTCAGACTCTATCTCAATCTCTGCACTGCGCCGGAAAAGCAAGGGCGCGTCGGTCCGCGGATGACGGCCGAGAAGGCGAGCGAGTTCGAGGCCGGAATATCCGGTCGCGCCGAGCACCGCGGGTTTGAGTTTGGCCGCCATCAGATTTTCTTCAAGTCGCCTCGATCTCCTGGGTTTCTTTTATTCTAATTCCAGTCGTTTAGGCATATTTATCCATTGTGATGCATAAATATTCATATATCTTAAATGGTCTGGCCGGACTGTCAAGTTGAAACCGCGGTTCGAGGTTCTTCGGGTCGTGAAATCGGATATGTCCGTGTGGTGGCGGGGCTCTGCCCCGCTAAACGGGGCAGAGCCCCGTCAGCCCACGAAAATGACGGTCGATGAATCGGCGGTCGATGAGCGAAGAGAATCTCTTACAGTCGTAGCCGGGAGTCGCTCGACGTGCCGCCGGCGGCTGGAACGTAGCACTGGAGCGTGTAATCCATCACCATGCGATCGGCGTTGAAGCGCCAGCCGAGGGTGCGGATGGTGCGCTTCATGCGTTGGATCCAGCCGCGCGGCAGGCCGTCGCGATCGCGCTGATAGAACAGAGGAATAACTTCTTCACGAAGAACTCGCATCAGGTCTTCGCCATCGCGCGTGTCGTGAACATCCATCTCGGAGTGTGTTCTGCCATTTCCGATGGCGAAGCCGTTCAGGCCGTCGTACGCTTCCGCCCACCAGCCGTCCAGCACCGAGAGGTTCAAGCCGCCGTTCAACACGACTTTCTGGCCGCTGGTTCCGGAGGCTTCCAGCGGACGCCGCGGATTGTTAAGCCAGACATCGACACCGTGCGTCAAATGGCGGCCGACGTTGATGTCGTAGTCTTCGACAAATACGAATTTGTCGGCAAATTGCGGGTCGCGCATCAACTGCGCAATCTGCTGCAGGACGCGTTTGCCCGGCTCGTCCAGAGGATGCGCCTTTCCGGCAAACACGAACTGTACCGGACGCTTCGGGTCATTGACCATGCTCGCTATTTTTTCGATGTCGGCCAAGAAAAGATTGGCGCGCTTGTAGGTAGCAAAGCGGCGCGCAAAACCGATGGTGAGCGCATCGGGACTGAGCACGCGTTCCAATTGCTGCAGCACGGCGCGCGGTTCGTCGCGGCGCGCTGCCTGCTTGACGGCGCGGCGCCGCACAAATTCGATCATTCGTGACTTCAGATTGAAATGCGTCTCCCAGAGTTCCCCGTCGTCCACGTTATCAATGCCTTCCCAGATTTTCGCCTCGCTGCTGCGCAAATGCCATCCCGTACCGAGATGACGATCGTAGAGGCGAAACATCTGCGGAGCCAGCCACGTAGGAACATGGACGCCGTTGGTAACGTGCCCGATGGGAACCGCGTCTTCCAGTTTGCCCGGGAAGAGTCCAGTCCACATGGCGCGGGAAACTTCACCGTGCAGAGAGGAAACTGCATTGGCGCGCCGCGAGAGCTTCAGACCGAGAACGGTCATGCAAAAACGCTCATTGCTGTCGGGATTCTCGCGTCCCAGCGCCATGAAGCCTTCCTTGGAAAGACCGAGGGCCTCGCGCAGGGGTCCGAGGTGCTCTTCGATCAGATCGGCATCGAAGCGATCATGGCCGGCGGGAACAGGGGTGTGGGTGGTGAAGACCACTTCACGGGCAACGCGCGGCACAGCCGTATCGAAGCTGATGCCCTCTTCTTCCATGCGTTGGCGAATCGCTTCGAGGACTGCAAATCCGCTGTGTCCTTCGTTGAGGTGAAGAACCCCGGGTGTGATGCCGAGCGCTTTCAGCGCGCGCAGGCCGCCAACGCCAAGAAGGAGTTCCTGATGCACACGCACGCGGCCGTCGCCCCCGTACAAACGCGAAGTCATCTCGCGGTCCTCGGGAGTATTGCCTTCCACATCTGAGTCGAGCAGAAACAAGTCGCAACGACCCACTTTTACGCGCCAAACTTTTGCGTAGATGGCGCCATGGCGAGTATCGACCTGCACCAGAACCGGTCGGCCATTTTTCCCGATGGCCGCTTCCATGGGGAGTTGGTTGACGTCGGTCTCCAGGTAATCTTCATGCTGCCAGCCGTCGCGGTCGAGGCGCTGGCGGAAATATCCCTGGCCATAAAACAGGCCCACGCCGACGAGGGGGATCCCGAGATCGGAGGCGCTCTTGATGTGATCGCCGGCCAGAACTCCAAGCCCACCGGAATACACCGGGAGAGATTCGTGCACGCCAAATTCGGCGGAGAAATAAGCCACGGGACGAGGTCGCAGCACACCGGCGTGGCGCGCGCCCCAGGTTCGTTCCGCCTCCTCGTACTCGCGCAGGCGGCGATAGGCGTAGTTGATCCGGCTGTGCAGCACGAGTTCGGCCGCGCGCGCTTGAAGTTTGGCGAGAGGATACTCATTTAACAGTGAGACGGGACTGTGATTGAGCTGACTCCAGCGCAGCGGATCGAGATCGCGAAACAAGCTGGCAGAATCGTAATCCCAGCTCCACCACAGGTTGCGAGCCAGCGCCCAGAGCCGTTCCTGAGCAGGCGCGATGAAACGGTCGAGCGTGCGGGCTTCGCTGACGACGGGCGCAACCCGGTTCGCGGCCTCCGTGAGCAGACGAATCTCTGTCTCCGGAAAAACTCGCGCCTCCAACGTTTGAACCACCAGAACGCCTTGCAGCACACCGCGATCGATGAGGGGAACTCCCAGGAACGATTGATAATCATCCTCGCCAGCTTCTTTGAAGTATTTGAAGCGGGGATGATGCCTGACGTGTTCAACCGCCACCGGCCGGACCTGTTCCGCGACCAGTCCGGCGAGTCCTTCATTGACCGCCATGCGAAGCTTGCCGACACACTCCGGACGAAGCCCAATCGTCGCAGCTAAAACGAGATTGGCGCGGTCCGGCTCCAACAGATAGGCGGAGCAAACATCAGTGCCAAACCGCCTGGCAATCAAGGCAACCACGTTCATCAGCGTCTCGGCGGGCTTGCCGGGCTCCGCCGCCAAGTTCGCAATCTCGTCCCATGTCAGCACATAGCTGGCGTCGAGCGAGCAGGCAGCATGGTCTTCCAGGTCCTGAATCGGCTGGTTCGGTTGGTCCAATCTTGTCTCCATTTGCTTAAATCCCTTGCGTCTCCCGACCGGTCACCTGATTAACGATCACCCGTAGGCAATCGAACGCGTAGTGGGTCGGAAAAAACATCCTACAGACCATTCTATGGGGCGAAAACACTACCACTCCACATTAGCCACAGGATTGTTGATTACTACGGTGCGCATCGGCCAGTCAAATTTGCTGTTTTGGGCTTGCGCTATTCCGATATGTAACCGAACTAAAGACTTTAGTATCTGGTGGGTACTGAGTCCAATTCGAATTGTTTATGGGCCGCATTAGCGTAGCGACGGCACCCCGTGGCCGGGGTGCGGCGCATCGGCGTGTGGCGCGTCGGTGTGGCGTATCGGGCGCGGCATATCTGTGACAAGAAGATTCGTCCGCTCGTACAAGATCGCTGGTAGCACGAGGGTGGGAGGTCTGTCATCAGGCCATCCTTCTTGATTTGGCGTGGGCGCGCAGTGGAAGAGCTGCCTTTCGGAAGGTTTTTCGGCTGCCCGGCAGGACGGTTGGTGAAATGGCGATGTTTCAACAGTTACGAGTGCCGACTGATCCCGAACCGCCTACTTTACCCCAAGCGTGCCCTGCGCGAGCTTCTGTGCCGTCGCGAGCGCATCCGCGGCTTTCACTTTCACATCCGCTCGCACGCCCGTTACTGCCCAATCGGGTTCTGAGTAGGGATTGATCCCCCTGGTCTCCCGAATACTCATTCCGAAGTGATCGTCGATTCGATGAAAAGTCCCAACATCTGTAGCACCGCCCGTGGTTTCACCCACTAACGTGGCACGCTTCAGCATCTTCAAGTTGTAACTGAAGTGCTCGGCGCCCGAAAAAGTTCTGGCCGAGGTCAGGACATAGACCGGCTTGTCCGCCAAGTTGTTTCTCCGAACAGGGGATCGCGTCCAGGACTGCGGAGTCGTAGTTTCCCTTGGGTTATACATGTACTCCGGATGGTCAAAGAGGTAGGCGGCAATCATCATGACTGTGTCCGGATAACCGCCGCGGTTGTCGCGCAAATCGAAGATGATCGCATCCACGTTGTTCAGCCGGGCCATTGCCGCTGTTGCGATTGACCGGCATATGGAGAGCTCGGGAAAAAAGTTGAGCTTGAGGTAGCCGATATTGTGCGGCAGGATTTCGACCTTTTCGAACATGCAGTTCGTGCGCAGCATTTCCTGGCGAAAGGACTCGGGGATTTCCGGCGAGGTTCCCGGCTGGCGATCAGGCAGAACGCGGCGGGTGTGCATTACTTCCAGGTGCATGTCATGGCTCACATCGCGAATCTGCTTTGTCAGCAGACTGGCGAAAGAATCGCCATCCGTCGTGGCATCATCGTCGCCATTCTCTTCGTGGGCTACCAGTGCATCCCCGATTTTCTGCGCCATCGCGGGACGAATGTAATACTGCTTGAGATTTTCGCGCGCCTTGAGAATGATACGGTGCCGTGCCGCTGAGTCCAACGTTCTGTCCTCGGTAGTCGCTTGTCGAGGTCGGGGCGGTGACTGTGGCTGCGCTGGCAATGGGAGACACATCTGGCCCAACACCAAAACGGCAAGTGCTATTCCCACAACCACAGCTACGAAGTCCTTGACCACGAAATTCAGCCCTCCGCCGGAGTCAATTCCGTGACGTGCGTTTCCTTTCGGCCAAATAATAACTCCTCTGGGCACAGCTGTCGAAACCAGGCGATAGCACTCAAAACCCCTACCGTTGGCCCTTCTCCACATCGCGGAGAGCTTGCCACGCACTGTAGAAGAACCCAGTACACAAGACGAACACGACCAGCATCGCCATCGACAGGAGAACGAGATATCTTCCGAACGACTTCCAGTACTGGTGTAGTGGGTGCCCTTTCAAGAATGGGTACACGCTGGCACAACTCAACAGTAGCGCGACAGTGGAGTAGATAGAACGCCTTCGCCAGAGGCAAATGTGTTCCTTAGCGTACTGCCTAACCTCCAACATCTCCTGATCGCCGAGAGGGCTTTCAGAGTCAAATATCGTCGGCATAGTGAGTGTCTATTTGCAAGGCAGTGTACCTGAGAGCGACGATGATTGACGAAACCAAGCCATTTCACTAACTGCGAATTGTTGGTGAAAACGGGGACTCTTCACTATTTTCTCCTTCCTCCTGCCAGCAGGAAGCCTCCACATCGGGCCCACCGTTGCAGCAGCAGGTGGGTGGGAAAGTACACGGCCAGCGGGACCACGACTAGGTATCCCAGCAGGTAAAGCGGGCCGGGCATAGCGTGTTGTTCGCGGAAGAAGGGGCCCCGGGCCCAGTTCACGTCGAATTGCGGACGCCAGAAATAATTGACGGGAACCACCACCCAGGCGGTCAGCGTCTGGTAGAGCCATCCCCGGCGGTCGTAACCCAGGCGCCAGATGGCCCACAGCAGCAGCGGAGGAGTGGCCACGTGAAACAGGCTGAGGAGGCGAATGAATAAAGGTACGTTGGGATCGAACATGTATTCCGTGCCGCCGACGATGTGCGAGCCAGTGCTGAGAGCCCCGGCCAAGTCGATGGCGTAGAGACTCTGGAACAGCAACAGTCCGGTCGCCTGCCAGGAGAAAATCAGAGGGCTCTCCAACCACAGGGCGAACATGAGGAAGAGATTTCCCAGATCGCAGAAAAACAGGAAGTTTTGCAGACCGTATTGGGTCCAGTAGAACGGGAGCCAGGCGATCACCCAGACGGTCCAGCCGATCTTGAGCCAGAGGGGCACCCTCATGGCCGCCATTGTAGTCGGCTATTATCCGGCAGTTTACGTAAACAGCGTTTGCACTAACCACGTCAAAAAAAAACGCGCTGGGCCCCGCCCGTTCACAACCGGGCAGAACACAGCGCGCCACTAGCCATCAGTGCTGGTTGACTTTACTTTCCTACCCCTGCGAAGGATGCAACACGCGGAACGTGCTGCCGCCGTTCGACCACACCAGCACCAGCGCATCCTGACCGCTTGGCACGCCCGATAACACCTGTGCCACTTCGGACGCGGATTTCACCGAGTGCCGGTTCACTTCCATGATGACATCCCCGCGCTGCAAGCCCGCATTGTCGGCCGGGCTGCCGGGCTGGACGTCCTCGACAACGGCGCCGTGGACCGGGCCTTGTGCTTGTCCCTGTCCTCGTTCTTGCCCCTGCCCTTGCAGTTCATTCCGGACGTCCGGAGTCAAGTCGCCGAGACTCAGCCCCCAACGCCCCTTCCCGTGTTCTCCACCGGCGGTCTCGGTGCCTCTGCCGCCGCCCAGTGCTTCGAGTTTCACCGCAACGCTTGTTGGCTTGCTGTCACGCATCACCTGCAGATGGATCGTGTCACCCGGCCGTTTTTGTCCGACCGTCATTTGCAATTGTCCGGCGTCGGTCACGGGCTTTCCATCGAGTTCCGTGATGACGTCTCCGGTGCGCAGGCCAGCCTTCGCTCCGGGCGTGTCCGGCTCAACCTGACTAACCAGTGCTCCTTCAGCTTTATTCATCTGGAAGAACTTCGCGTTGTCGGGAGTAACGTCGGCGATCTGAATTCCGATATACGCGTGAGTTACTTTGCCGTCCCGAATCAACGTCTCCACCGTAGGCTGGACAATCTGAGCGGGAATCGCAAAGCCCATTCCCGAGAATGATCCCGAGGACGAAATCAGGAAGGTATTGATTCCGATGAGCTCGCCGCGTGCGTTAACCAATGCTCCGCCCGAATTCCCGGGATTGATGGCCGCGTCGGTCTGGATGAATTCGCCCGGCTTGCGTCGATCGCTTGCGTCAGGATTAGGACGGTTCAGCGCGCTGATGATGCCGCGCGTCACTGTAAAGCGGAACCCGTACGGATTCCCGAATGCGAGCACCGTCTGTCCCGGATGCAAGTTAGCCGAGTTACCCCATGGCACACTCGGTAAGTTGGTCCCATTGACCTTGATAACAGCGAGGTCCGTCAATGGATCGGCGCCCACCAACTTCGCGGATAGCACCTCGCGGTTGCTCATGGTGACGCGAATATCGACAGCTCCGTCGATAACGTGATTGTTGGTGACGATGTAGCCGTCAGGAGAGATGATCACGCCGCTGCCCAGGCCGTGTTCCATCCTGTTCTGAGGCTGTGATGGAAAATTGAACTGGCGACCAAATTGACGGCCAAAAGGATTGCCCGGACCGAAAAATTGCTGCATGTCAGGCATACCTTGCGCACCCGCGTCGCCTTGCTGCGCGTTGCCCTTCGACGCCACGGTTACATTCACCACCGCTGGAGTAACTCGCGCCGCCAGAGTTTCCATTGCTCGGTCAAGCGTCAGCAATGCTCCGACGCTGTTGTCATCAAGCGCCGCCGCAGCCGGAGCCGCGACCGCCGCGGTTGCGGACTTCGCAAAGTTGAACGTCGCTACCGACCCGACTGCCACTACGGCAATCACCGCCACTGCCAGACGCCTTGTCACTATTGCCTTGCTACGTTCTATCCACCTCTTCATTTTCGTTTCTCCTTGTGAGACTAACTGTGTGAAATTAGCTATCTGAAACTAACTCTGTAAAACTAATTATCTAGTTGCTCGTTGCGAAAAAAATTTTGCCGCTAAATCGAATTGGCCACGGGCACTTCCGCCAGCGTATCGCGGACTGTCCTCATCACCGTCACCCGCCATACCTGGACACTCCACACCGCCGAATCGGAGTCCCCGTAGTGCGTGGCTTCGATAAAGACCAGCGTCCGAAATCGAGGCACGACTTCCTGATCCGCGCTTGCGCTGACCTCGACCGCTCGCTCGCGAGGCGGTACCGCGTTCGAACCGGCAGCAACTACACGCGCCGGAGCAATCTGTTGCCCGGCAACAGGGTCGGTATGCACGCGCGCGTGAACAACTTTGGCAGTGGTCCCCCTATTCGTCGCCCGCGCCGATTGCGACCCGTGAGTCTGGAACCCAGCGGGAACTACCGCCGCCGGTGGAAGCAAAGGCTCAAACGAAGACTGGCTGACCGCAGCCAAGAACACAGGATCGGAATGGCTGGTCGGAGCGCCGCGATCAAACGCGACGAACTGGGGCGCGTGCGGTAGCGCCATGAGGCAGGCCACTGAAAAAGCGCCGACCATGCCCAGCGCGGGTTTCCAGACTCGCGTGGCTGCAGGCCGGTTCTTGTCTAGAATCTGCGCCAGCCGCAGCGAAGCCTCGCGTGCCCGATGCACGGCTGCCTGAGCCATCGACCATCGCCCTTGCGCTAGACGATGCGCCAAACTCTTTTCCAGCAGCGACACGAGACACATAGCGTATCCCTGCGGGTTGGCAGTTTCGGCCAGAACGGCATCGTCACACGCCATCTCGCGTTCCACCGAGACACGCTTCTCAATCCACCACACCGCGGGGTGAAAGAAAAATAAAGCGCGCACGATTTTCTGAATGAGATTTGTCCAGGCATCCCAGCGCCGCAGATGTGCGAATTCATGCAGCAGGATGACGTTCAGATCTTGAGCCGGCAGTTCTCGCAACGCCCAAGCTGGCAGAACAATCGTCCGCTTCCAGAAACCGACGGCGGCGGGTACGCGCACCGACTCTGACGTGGCGATCGTAATCGGCTTTGAGATTGACTTTGCCCCGACTGACCCCGAAGCACTGATTGCTTCCACCGTTTTTCGCACCGCCGGATCAAGATCTGCTGCAACGATCGGAGTACAACTTCGGCGCAGCCGGCGCAAGCGCCAAAGCCCAGCCACCAAACGCATCATCGCCACGCACGCGCCGAGGGCCCAGGCACCAAAAACGAAAAGCGCCCACCGACCTGGGATGGTGATCGCTGGCCGCAGGCTTCCCCACGAATCTGCCGAAGCCGCCCATGATGACATCCCCGCCATCAGCGTTCGCCCTTCGCCGAAACCGTCGAGCACAGGCAGCGCAGCCACAGTCAGCAGTGCCAGGAACCAGACGGCAAACCGCGTTCCCGAATTTTGTCTCCGCAAAACCCGCAGCAAGGCCCAGGCAAAGATTGCGATCAGGAATCCTTCAGGGAGCGCATGGAGGATGCGCTCAACCGAAGTCTGCGCCACGGTCTCGACGGAAAGGCAATTCATTTCGCGTCGCTCCGATCTTTTTCCGTTAGATCTTCCGTTAGATCGGTGTCCTTCTGATCCAGCATCTGCCGCAGGCGCCCGATTTCCTCCGCCCCAATACCCTGATCCTCAAGAAGATTCAAGACCAGCTGTTCGTGAGAGTTCTTGAAAAAACGGCTCACCAGGTGCCGGATTTCCGAGCGCGTCGCCTCCTTCTGCCCGACGAGCGGCGTATACACGTGCGCCCGCCCATCCTTTAAATGCTTCAAATAGCCCTTTCTCTCCAGCACACGGATGGTCGTCAAAACGGAGTTGTAGGCCAGTGGAGGTTTTTGACTAATAGAATCAAGCACTTGCTGGACAGTGCCCGATCCCTTGAGCCAGAGCACGTCCATGATCCGCAGCTCGGCTTCGGTCAAAGTTCCCGATTGTCTCGGCGGCACCGGAGGCCCTCCATGCAAGTTAGACGCTTGGCAAAGCGAAAGGTAACTAATTCTTTAGTTGCACGGGAAAAGTCGGGAGTTGCCTCGGGTAGGAATCTTCGACTACAGCGCGGCCGACATACTCGTTCCTGCGGCCGCAAAGACGTCGGCGGCTTCCTGCTCGGCAATGGGAATGAATGCTTGCACCACGCCGGGATCAAACTGCGTTCCGCTGCTGCGGACCAGGCGCGCAATCGCTTCCGCGTGTGGAAGTCCCTGCCGGTAGCAGCGATTTGAAACCATCGCATCGAAGGCATCGATAACGCAAATGATTCGGGAAACCATGGGAATGTCGTTCCCCTTCAGCCCCGCCGGATAGCCCGTTCCATCCACGCTCTCGTGATGGTGTAAGGCATAGAGACTCGCCTCTTCGAGACCAGGGAACAGGCGCAGGATCGACCAACTGTATTCCGGATGACGGTTAATGAGAGCGCGTTCTTCGGGCGTGAGCGGACCCGATTTCTTTAGAATGGAGTCCGGCACACCGATCTTGCCGATGTCGTGCAGCAACGCGGCGACCTCCACTTGGTAGAGGCGTTCTTCCCGCATATCCATCTTTCGCGCTACACGGAGTGCCCATTCTGCCAATCGGGTGCTGTGCACTCCGGTGTTGATGTCCTTCAGGTCGAGCATCTGGTTAAATGCGCAAACCAGAGAGTTGCGGAAAGCGAGATGCTGCTCTTCCAATTCCTTGATGCGCAGCACTAAGGAGCTGGTTTGTCCCGACATTAGATCGCCAGTTCCCGCGATCATTGACATTGACGCTGTCGTCGCGCGCGCATCTTCGCTCGCCTGGCTCGCCATCAGTGGCATGATTGCACGGCCTGGTAAATGTCCAGACGCCCGTGTCCCAGTTGAGGATCGGAAATAGACGCGGCATGCGCCAATCCGGACGCCACCGTGGAATAAGTGCAGTTCCCATTCGCGCCGAGCATCAGGGCAGCGGTTCCGCTGACGAGAGGTGCACTGAACGACGTCCCCCATCCCGCGGCATAAGTACCCCAAGGATAAGTCGTCACCACCCCTTCGCCCGGAGCAGCGATCCAGACCGGGGGCGCGCCGTAGTTGGTGAATGTCGATTGGATATCCGAATTGGAGGTCGAGGCAACGTCGATCACCGACGGCAACGCGCCGGGATAGACCGCTACTTGCTGGCCGTCGTTTCCGGCCGACGCTACTGAGATCACTCCCTTGCTGTTCGCGTATTTGACGGCGTTCGCAAGCTCTGGCGAGTAGCTCGAATAGTCGAAGCTCATGTTCAGAACCTTAGCGCCATTTTTCACCGCGTAGTAAATCGCCCGCAGAATGTCGGAATTGTAGCCTGACCCATTGGCATTGAATGACTTGAGTGGCATGATCTTCGCCTGCGGCGCCACCAGATGCACGATGCCAGCAGTCATGGTGCCATGGCCGAACGCCGAATATTGCGAACCATCAAGCACGGCAACCGTACGTTGATCGAGCACCGCAACCGTTCTTTGGTTGACTTGGGCGGTCTGCGCCAGGCTCAGATCGGGCGAAGTGCTGACGTCGGACTTTTCCGAACCGCCGCTGGTGTTTCGCGTAAAGTCATATCCGGACACGAGCAAGTTCTGGAGTACTGCATTGGTCGGGTCCACGCCGGTATCGATCACCGCAACCGTTACTCCGGAGCCGGTGACTTGAAATGTGGATTGGGTTGAGCTGGTGCGTGTCAGCTGAGTGGCTGGTTGCGCCACGTAGCCGTGCCACACCGTCGCGCCATAGTACGAAGTGGGCTTCTGATCGCTGAGGTACGAAGGGGCTGGCCCTGCATAGGCCGCCTGGGTATTGACGACCTGGTCTATCTCCGCGCTAACGATGCCGAGTTGCAGGTTGATCTTTAGCAAAGCCGTAATCGGGTTCAGAATGGACGGGAAAGTGATGAGAAACAACTGCCCGTTGGGGTCCCCAAGGCCGCCTATGACCTTACAGCCGGTCAGCAAGCAGGTCAGGTTGAGACTCCCCAATCCCAGCGAGTCGCGCACAATCAGACGAGCTTGCGCTTGCGCAGGCGGCGCGCAAAAGGCTGTCAGCAAAAGCAGAAGGCAAGGCACCAGGCCCGCTCGCCGAAGACTCATGTTTGATTTCATTGCACCCATCGTTTTCCCCTTTTCGATCATGTACCGAAGTGCGAGTTTAGACTGGAACCTCAGTGCTCGCCACTTACACCCGTAATCTCTCTGGAGTAACCCGTTTTGGTTCCTTTGGTAAGCCATATTTGTTACCTTATCTCGGGTTCGTCAAAGGAATCCGCACGGCATTGCGTTCTGCCGTCTTCACCGATAACCAGAGACGACGGTCATTCGCTTCAAACTCAATGTGGAATTCTCCCATGGCGTTGACCGCCGTGGTCGCGATCAACTCGCCCTGTTCGGTCGACAACAGAATGCTGGCATTGCTCTGCCAGACTCGTACTGCTCGCTTGTCGAACACCTGTCCAACTAGATGAACCGTCTTGGATTGCGCGCGATGACCGAAACGCAAATCCACGGTCAGACCTTCGGCTTCGTACACAACCTGCCAGGCGCTGAGTGCCGCGCTGCGCACCCCCGCCGCCAGCGGTTGCGCAAAGCTGTCAAAAACCAGGTTTGCCAGAGTCCAGTTTGCCGGGGCGACTGTCCGGGGCAGTTGTGCGGGCTTGCTTGCAAAACCCAGCTTCACCAGCCGCACCAGATTCTCCGGCGGAGCATACGCACCTTCGTCGCTTGCGAGCCTTCGGACCCGGCTCCAGGCGTCAAGAGTGGTCGTGCATTTCGAACAACCATCGGCGAGGTGTGTCCTAATGTCTCTGCTGATTTCGGGGGCGCTAATTCCGCGAACATAATCAGCCCAAGGTCGTTCCGAAAAATGCTCCATTCTTATCCTCATACGCTGCGGGGGTATAGAGACCAGATCCATTTCCCTAAGCTGGGCCTTGTCTCTAATACAAAAGGGATGGCAGGATCGCAAGAAATACAGGTTACAGTCAAAAAAGGTTACCCCTTTCCTATCAATAGGAAAGGAGCCCAGTGATAGGGATGAGGACGGCGTTCCCGCAAGCTAATGGATGCAGCTTGCATTGCTTCCGCCTTCGAACGGCCTTGTTGAAGCTGGGTATAGAACTCAACCATGAATTCCTTGGTGCTGTCATCGTGGACGTCCCACAAGCTCAAGATGAGTGATTGCGCTCCAGCCTGCAACAGCCCTCGGACCAAGCCCATTAACTCATCCCCGGGTGTGACCACATTCAAGCCCGTGGCGCAACCGCTCAGCACGACCAACTCAACCGGCAGTTGCAGGTGGGCCATGTCGTAGAGACTAAGATGTGACGTTCCCAGACGAATCGACGAAAACATCGGATTGTCCTGGCGAAAGTATCCGTGCGTCGCAATGTGCACTGTCTTGCTTCGCGGCCCGTAGGTTTGCAGTACGTCTTCGGTTGCCTCGTCACCCAGAAATAGTCTGGCATTTGGCAGGATCCGCGCGAGCGCATCCACTTCCGCACGAATAGAGGGAGTGCGGGCATCCGGCAAACCGAGGATTAGCGAATCGCCGGCGGCGTTGACCAGTTTCGTCTGGCAGTGTGCGTAAACGCTGGCACTCGGCGCATAGGAGATGGAGAACCGATCGATGAGATACGATTCGCCGTCGTGCAGAGCGTGAAACGGAACATAGTGAAGCAGCCCATGCTGCACAAAGACAATGTGCCGAACGTCGAGAAGATGGCGGACGGGCGCAATCAATTCCTGGTACAAGCTTTTGAGGTGTGCCTGGGTCGACTCCAGCATGGGTTGGCTGAATGTGGCAACATACTCGGGGTCAAGGCGGAATTTTGACATCTGGAATTGCAGATACTGCAGCAGCTTTTGAATTCGAGATTGCACTGTGACCGGGCAGATGTGAAGTTTGTCGCGGGTAAGCACACAGACGACGTTCCGTTCGTGCGCGCAGAAAAACTCGACCAACGCGGTGTCGGCGGGAAGCACAGACCGGATTTCCTCCAGGGACATGTTGGAGGGAATTTGCAGGCCCGCTTCATTCGCTTCTGCAACAGTCGCTTCTTTCACGGCCCGCATCAAGTCCGACTCTCGCGATCGAGCCTGTTGTTCGAGGTGCTGGACCCGCTCTTGCGAACGTTCTTCTGGCCGCAGCTGTTCGCGCTCGATCAGGTTGTAGTACCAGTTCAGCTCTTCGCGCAGGTTCCGGATCGAACGCACCAGTTCGCTCTGCCCAGGATCGAATGCCGACGGCACGTGGACGGGCTGATTCAGAAGATCCATGAGGGTTCGCGACTTGGCCTGCTCGATGTAGGCGAACGCCTCTTCAAAGCTATTCTGGCGGCGCAGGCAAATATCGACCAGGCTCTCGTAAACCTCAAGTTTGTTCTCGAAGAAGGCGATCTTCAGTTCTTCTCCGCGCAGGCTGCTGCGCAAGCGCTCGACGGCGGTACGTGCGCGGCAATACGAACGGTAGGCAGCGTCTTCATTTCCAATTACGCGCTCCACTTCGCCCATCAGAAACTCAGCCTGATAAAAAAGCGTGGGCGAATCGAGCTTCGCGAGGTCCGTCAGCGCCGCGCCGCAGTGTTGTTTCGCGAGACTGGTGTCGCCCAGGCGCAGCGCAATTCGCGCCAGCAGGAGCTCGGCCAGCACCGCCTTCCCCCGCATCGTTGAGGTTGACGTCGACGTGCGGAAGAACTCGTGCGCCGCCGCACAAAGGCGCCGCGCCTCAAACAGGCGTCCCTCGGTGAAAAGTACCAGGGCCTCATATAGGTCAATCAGCGAAGGCCAGACCTGGTTCTGGTCCCGAACAAACATCTCTTTTGCCCGAGCGAACAGCTTAACGGCCTCGAATGCCTGTCCCTGGCGGCTGGCGGCGATGGCGGCAAAGCCCAATGCTTTCGCGGCTTCATAACCAAAGCCGAGTTCGTGAAAGCCTTCATTCGCCGCTCGTCCCAGTTCGCCGGCCTCGGCGCTCAGATTCAGTTCAAGATAGATTTCTGAGAGATCAAGATTGCAGAGCGCAAGCTGATAGGCATCGTTCGCTTTCTTTGCGCTAGCAGATGCATCCCGAAGCAGTTGAATCGAACGGCCATACTCTCCGCGCAAAAAATAAAGGTAGGCGATGTTGTAGTCGGCATAGGCAACCAGAATCGGCATGTTCTTTTGCTCGCAGTGCCGGCGCGCGACCTGGTGCAGTTCCAACGCCTTGGGGAAGTCGTTGAGGCTGATGTGGCAGAGCGACAAATTACTCAGAACGGCCGCCAACCCTTCGGCATCATCGTGGACCAGTATCTGCTGGTATGCGCGCTCATAAAATGCGAGCGCTTCGGTGAAACGATCCTGCCGGTGATAGATATTTCCGATGTTGATTTCCAGCCGAGCCAGCCTGCGAGTATTTCCCTGGCTCCGAAAGATTGCACCCGCGCGCTCCCCGGCAGCGAGCGCCTGATCATACCGGCCCAGTAACAGCAGCGACTGAATTGATCCGCTCAGTGTGCGGGCGAGTTCGGCTTCGTCCCCGGTTTGCTCGAATAGAGCGATCGCCTGCTCGTGTAACTGAACCGCCTCAACGTGCTCGTCGAGTGCGTACATGGCATTTGCTTTTGAGCGTAGACTTCGGGCCAGCAGGCTCGGACTGCCAAGTGTTTGCGCAACATCCAGGGCTGCTTCCGCGAATCGCTTGGCCCGATGCGTGTCAATGCGAACCTCTTGCCAAACTTTTTCGGTGAGGGTGTTTACAATTTCATCCCATGCAATCGCCGGATGTTGAGTGATCAGCTGGGCGCGGCTCGGGGCGTCGTCAAGCGCGAGCAAGCGCTCGATGATGGCATCCGATTCGGTTTTTTGAACTGCCCGGACGCTCATTAGAAGCCCCTCTTTGCAAGGTGTTTCCTGAGATAAGCCAGGCAGCGGCCCCGGATCGCCCCGATCGAGCCGATCGCCATCCCCAACTCCTCGGCGACACTCTCGTAGGGTCGCGGTGGATTTTCAAAAAAGAGCAGCCGGACCATCCGTTCACACTTTTCAGGTAACTCCGAAACCGCCTCGCGCAATATCTGTTCCTGCTCGAGCTGCACCAGCAAGTGCTCGGGAAGGTCATTGGCGCTGCTGGCAAGAAGCGCACCGTCTCCGTCTGTGCCCTCAGGCTCGAGTTCAACCAGCCTGTTTGCGGCGCGTTGGTAGGAAAGGCATTTGTGATAGCAGGTCTGCATCAGCCATTTCGGCAAAGCGCGATGGTCGCGGAGGCGCGGCAGTTCCGACAGCAGGTCCACACAAACGGACTGAAAGATGTCGCCCGCATCCTGATGCATCCCGAGCTTGATCGGAATCGAGTAGATGAGGTTCTTGTACTTGTCGATCAGTGCCGACCAGGCTTCCTGATCGCCCTGCAGGCAGCGGCCGATCAGCCGTTCATCCGAGGCGTGAACCGGCGCAGACTGACTCGGCAAAGAATCGGCAGACCGTTCCTTCTGCCTTCCTGTTGCGGCTCCAGTCATCGAACTCCCGCGTTCTCCTGGGCCGGACTGCGGACATAAAGTTCGTCCGCGTTCCACAACGTGTAAGGATCGAGCACGGCAGGATGGAAATTTCCGACGCGGGCATTCGCGCCCGCAAGAATGTTGGGCGTTCCCAAAAAAATGAAGGGCAGATTTTCAGCGATGAGTTGTTGCGCCCGATCGTATAACTGCTTGCGCTTGGCATAGTCGAGCGTGACCATCTGTTGTTGCATCAGTTGGTCAAGTTCGCGCTCCCAGTCGGATGCGGGTTGGGTTTCGCCAAGGTGCCATAGGTGCGAGGTGCCGCTGAAGGCCCAGACATTCATCTCCGGATTGGGGTCGGCATCTCCGCCGCCCAGCCCCATAATTGCTGCCTCGTAATTGAAGCTTTGGAACACGCGGTCGATCATGGCGCGAAATTCGAGTGGAACGACATGGACCTGCATGCCTAGGTGCGAAAGATCGTCCTGCAGCAGGGTTGCCATCTTCATGCGCTGGCTGTTCGAAGAACTGGTGATAATCGAAAATTCGACTGGACGTCGCGCACCGTCCAGTAACTGCCCCGCGGCGTTCCACGAATATCCTGCTGACTTCAGAAGCTGGCGCGCCGTTTGGACAGACTGCGGCGGATGCGGGATGGTCTGATTGATCCAGAGCCTGTTCCCCGGCCCCACGTTGCCCCACAAACCCGCGCCCCGCGCCCCATAGACCAGGCGCACGATCGACTCGCGATCAACCGCTGCCGAGATGGCTTGACGGAACTTCAAATCATTAAACCAAGCCTGCTTGCCGGCAACTTCGTCGAGCTTCTTCCCGCTGAGGTCGTTCAGGTTGAACAATAGGAAGTTGTATTCCAGGCTGGGCCCCATATCCGCCAGCTGCGAACCGACGCGGGATTTCTCACGCGAAAGCAGGTTGTAATTTTCGGAGCTGAGCCGGCTGATAATGTCGGTCTCACCCGCCTCGAAGCGCATGACTTGCGCGTCCTCCGTGCCCACGAACAGGAATACGAGTTCGTCGAGGTATGGCAGCCGCTGGTTCTTCTGGTCAACTTTCCAGTAATAAGGATTGCGTTCGACAACGATTCGCTGCCCGGGCACATACTGCTTGAGTCGAAACGGACCCAGTCCAGCGACCTCGGCAGCTTGTGCGTTCAAGGACCAAGCCTGTACGAAATGACTCTCGTGATATTGCTTCTCGAGTAGATGTTTCGGCAGCATCGCGAGACCGTCGAACAATCTTTCGGCCGCCGCGTAAGGGCGCGGGAGCGCGAACCGAACCGTGTATTGATCGAGCTTGGTAACCAGGATGGGCTTGCCGTCGATGATCAGCAGGTCCCGCTGCGGGGAATCGACGGCTTCATCCATATAAACGATGAACGAGAAAACCACATCGTCCGCATCGAAGGGGTGACCGTCGGAGAATCGAATTCCCTTGCGGAGTTGCAGGGTAAACGTGCGGCCGTCGGGAGATATCTTCCACGATTTCGCGAGCGCGGGCTCGGTCTGCTGCGTCGACCGGTTGATCTCGATCAGATCTCCCATGAGACGCCCGATCACTTCGCGCGAAACCGCGTCCGTTGCGGTAACCGGGTTGAGCGTCTTGGGCTCGGCTCGTTGCCCAATGGTCAGGCGCCCGCCATAATGGCCAGAGACGTCGGCCATGCGCGCGATTTCTTCACCGGGATTAGCCGCTTCTGGAACGGGCGCTGCGGCGAAGCATGCACCGGGGAGCAGGCACACGTGTAGGGTTAGGCGAGCGATCACTCTCATAAACACCCCTTACCCCACAGAACTCACTTTTCTAGGTTGAGTAAGATTTTAACCGCGAATGGAATACATCAGCGAGAGAGCTATAGATTACGGAAGTAACAACCAGAGCGCACGCCGGTGCGAGTAGCCATCCATAAGAAACGAGGACGCTGTATTGTTGTAGTGTACTCAGCATGTTGCCCCAACTCGGCACCGGCTCGTTGACTCCGAGTCCGAAGAAGGAGAGCGTAACTTCGGCGGCAATATACCTCGGAACGAGAAGCGCCGTCTGGGTAAGCAGCAAGCCGAAAGTTTCGGGCAAAATGTGCCGTCGCAGGAGATAGAAATCAGACCCGCCGAAGCCGCGTGCTGCCAGAACGTAGTTCCGGTTTCGCGAGCTGAGAACCACTCCCCGCACCAGCCTGGCGGGCCGGGCCCATCCAATCAGGCCGATGACGCCCGTCAACAGAAAGAACGTGCGAATGGTACTTAGATGCAGCGGCAAGAACGCCCGCACCCCAAGCAGGAAATAGAGCCAGGGCAGCGACAGAAACAACTCCGTTATTCCCATCAGCGACTCGTCAATCCACCGGCCGTAATAGCCCGCGATGACTCCTAGAATGGTTCCGGCCAGAAGCGCGATGAGAGTTGCCGTGATTCCGGCGGCAACCGAAATCTGGCCGCCGACCAGAACCCGGGACAATTCATCCCGCCCGTAACCATCGGTTCCAAAGAGCAGAACTTTACCCGGCTCGACGACTCCGAACAAATGCGCGCTTGTTTCGTGTACACCTAGTAGCGTGTAACTCGGACCACTTACTAAGAAGCGGATGGGATACTCGCGGCTTCGGTCTTCTTCATAGCTTTCTGACTGATTCTCATCCACCACGCTCTTCCATGCATAGACAAACGGCCGTAAGTGGAAACCCACACCGTCCTTAAAATGCAGCCGCGTGGGCGGAGCATACGGCAGTTCGCGGTTCTGGGTAGTCGGATCGTAAGGTGCAAAGAAACCCGCGAATAGCAGGACCAGATGTAGTCCTGCGAGCAGAGCAACCAGGACGGCAGTCTTAGTGCGCATCCAATCCCTCGCTGTCTCTGCGAATTCGCGGGTCCGATGCGAGCAGCATCACGTCCGCCACCAGATTCCCGCCCACCATGAATAGAGCCGAGAACATAATGCCCCCGAGGACGAGATATAAGTCGCGGGATAGGGTTGCCTCCAGAATCAGCGGCCCTAGGCCAGGCCATCCGCAAACGACCTCAACCAGCAGCGATCCACTGAGCAGGCCCGCCAGAGAAAATCCGAGGAGAGCGATGGCGGGATTCGCGGCAACGGGTAACACATGCCGGAAGAGGAGTCTGGTGCGGCCGAGCCCGAATCCCCGCGCGGCCTGCACGTAAGGCGCGCCCAGCACTTCGAGGACGCTGGCGCGAACGTGCCTCACAATTACGGCGGTTTCGCACAGTACCAGGATGAACGCCGGTAGCGCCAGGTGGAGTATGAGGTCTTGCAATTTCGCCCATGCAGAAAGACTTTCGAAATCGGCCGACATCATTCCGCCGACGCGCAGGATTCGCCAACGAACTGCGATCGCGAGCACCGCCACCGCAATCACAAGTTCTGGGACAGAGATAAGGAATGAGCTCGCAAGGCTGACCGTCTTATCCAGTAACCCACCGCGCCGGTTGGCCGCCCACACGCCCAACGGAACGGAGATTATCCAAGTCAGCAGCAGCGCCGTAGTTGTGAGCAGCAGCGTATTTTTCGCCCGGCTCCACAACAACGGCGCCACGGGTGTGTTGTACGCGATGGAATATCCAAGATCGGCGTGCAGGGCAGACTTCATCCAGCGGCTGTATCTCACCAGAAGCGGCTGGTCTAATCCGTAATGCGAGCGCAGGGCCGAAATCGTTTCCGGCGAAATCTGGGGATTAAGCCGCATTTCGTCAAAAAAACTTCCTGGCGCCATTTCCGTGAACAGGAAGCAGAGTGCCGACACTCCGACGAGTAACAGAACAGCGCGCACCAGCCTGCGCCCGAGATATCTCACGCCGACGCCCCCGTGATTGCCGCGAGATTGGACGCTGCTGCTTTCGCCGAGGCCAGCAGCTTTTTCGTTGCGGCATGGTTGGGACTGGAAATGATCTGCTGGGTCGGACCCACTTCCACGGTCTGCCCTTCGGACATAACTCCGATCACGTCCGCCAAGCGCGTCACTAGCGCCAGATCGTGAGATATAAGAAGATACGTCAGCGCGTGCGCCGTTTGGAGGTCGAGCAGCAGGTTGGCGATTTGCGCCTGGGTGGACACGTCCAATCCGGAAAGCGCTTCATCCAGAACCAGCAACTGCGGGCGCAAAGCGAGTGCACGCGCCAACGCGAGCCGCTGGCGCTGCCCACCGCTGAAATGAAGGATCGAGCGGTGCATCCAATCGGGAGAAAGCCCAACTTCCACCATCAAGTCGCGAGCGAGATCGTGACGACTCTGTCGATTGCGGACACCTTGCAGCCTTTGGCGGCCTTGGGCACCCTTGGAGTCGATCAGCATAGGTTCCTCGATGACTTCCAACGCTGAGAAGCGCGGGTTCATGGAAGTAACTGCATCTTGAAATACCATCTGAATGCCGGAGCGAAACGGAACCAACTCGCGCGGATGAAGCTGCGCGATGTCGGTCCCCTGGATGAGGATTTGTCCCGAGTCCGGCCGTTCCAGGCGTGTGACGCATCGCGCCACGGTAGACTTTCCCGATCCCGACTCTCCGACTAGCGCCAGCGTTTGTCCGCGCTTAATCTCAAAATCGACGCCCCTCACAGCGGCCACCGGCACGCGTTTCCGCCACAGACCGCCCCGGACATATTGTTTCGCGAGCCCTCTCACGAGCAGCAATCTCTGGATTGGTGCATCGTCGGTCGGTGAAGAGGTCGGCAAGTTAGTCGGCAAGTTACTCCCCATACTTGAAACAGTTCACGGGTCGCGAGGGCTCGGGCATGAACTCGCGCGGATAGCGGCGTGAACAGATGTCCATCCGTTCGGAGCAGCGTGGCTCAAATCTGCAACCAACTGGGATGCAGGCCGGGTCGGGAGATTCACCTTCGATTGCAGGAAGCCGGGTCCGGGCAGTTGATCCTCTGATCGCCGAGGATGTCGCAATCCGCACCAGCGCCTGCGTATAAGGATGCAGCGGCCGCCCGAAGATCTCCGCGCCGCCCCCGACTTCCACAATGCGGCCGGCATACATCACCGCAATGCGATCGGCGAATCCTGCAAACAACGCTGGATCGTGGCCGATTACCAGAATCGCCGTCCCGTGTTGCCGCCGAATCTGCGACAGGAGAGCGACAATCTCTGCCTGCAGGGTCGCATCGAGTTTGCTGGTGGGCTCATCGGCGATCAATAGCGCCGGCCGGCACGCCACCGCTTGCGCAATTGCGATCCGCTGACGCTGTCCGCCGCTGAGTTGATGAGGATATGCGGAGTAGATTTCCTCTGGACGATCGAAGCCGACCTCGCGAAACAACTCAGTGACTCGCTCCCGGCGTTGCAGTGCGTTGAGTGGCAGGTGCGCGCGCAGCACCTCGTCGACCTGCGAACCAGCCGTCATCACTGGATTGAGGGAAAGAGCCGGGTCCTGCGTGATCAGCGATATTTCCCGGCCGCGGATCGCGCGCAACTCCCTCTCTGACAAAATCAGCAAGTCGCGGCCGCCGACCAGAATCGTCCCGCCTTCGCATTTCGCGTGCGGCGCCAGCAACCGCAGCAGTGCGCTCGCCAGTGTGCTCTTTCCGCAACCGGATTCTCCCAGGATCCCGACGATCTCCCCCGGGCGAACCTCGATTCTCAAGCCATCCAGGGCGCGAATCGGGTCGCCGTTTTCCGGATGGTACGTAACCGTCAGATCCCGGACTTGGACAAAATATTGGCTTGAACCATCCACCAGGCAACCACCCCGCTAGTCAGATCTTACCGAGATCGCCTCGGCTAGCAATTGTCAACTAAGGAGCGGAGCTGAGTGAACATCATTCCTGTCGAGTGGAAACACGTAACGCGTGAGGAACTACAGTCAGCGCTCCAGCGAGGCCAATATTTTCCGGCAAGGACTTCCGCCCTTACTTCCACTTACCCTGACCCTCCACGATCGTGATGTAACGATCGACCGGAAGATCGGTAAAGCGTTCGATCGCGTTGCTGGGTTGCGGCCATTTCACTTCGAGCCAGTCCAGCTTCGGCCGGTTGCCCATCCCCAACACCATGCGCGGGTCGTGCGACGAAAGATAGCTGCCACCTCCTACTTTCATCCGGGTGCGCTTCAGATCGCCCGCCTGGTAGGTAACGCGCGCCCCAACTGCGTCGATATTCGCCTTCTTGCCGACGAGTTTTATCCCCAGCCAGTGATTCTGGCTGCCAACGTTGTTGCGCAAGAGAACCGGCGGTTCGTTGTTGCAAGAGACGAGCACGTCGACGCCGCCGTCGTTATCGAAGTCGCCCAGGGCTAAACCGCGAGCCGACAGGGGATGGGAAAAGGCGGGACCGCTCTCCTGAGTTATATTTTTCAGCCCGTTTCCGCTGTTATGAAACAGCAAGAGCCGCTCGCGGTAGGTCACATTGTCATAAATTTTCTCGATCAGGTCATCGGGATGACCATTGGCCATCAAGAGATCGAGGTTCCCGTCGTTATCGTAGTCCAGAAATTTTAGTCCCCATCCGCTCATGAGCCTGGTGGCGTTTGCGATTCCAGAAGGCCCCGCGATGTCGTCAAACGTCTCATCGTGCCGATTCTGATAGAACCCATAAAATTCGTGATTGAGATTGGTCACGAACAGGTCCATCCACCCATCCTGGTTAAGATCGGCGGAGTCGACTCCCATGCCCGAGCGGGCTTTTCCTCCTTCGCCATAAGCGACTCCAGCCGTAAATCCGATTTCCTCAAAGTGCCGGCCGCCATTCTTTTTAAGATCGGTGTTCTTAAAGAGAAAATTGGCCTCGGTGTCATTGGCTACGAAGAGATCCATCCAACCGTCATTATTGATGTCGGTGGCAACCACGCCCCACGATTTGCCCGGATTGTCGGCAATCCCCATCTTCTGGCTCACATCGGTAAAGGTGCCGTCGCCATTGTTATGAAAAAGCCAGCTGGCCATCGGCGAGTAGACCTTCGGATAGCAATACTCATTCAGTCCCTTCAGCGCGGGAATATTCGGCGCCCCGCAGTTGTGGTGCTTGGCCTTGCTGAAGTCGACGAAGCGGCAGACGAACAGGTCGAGTTTTCCATCATTGTCGTAGTCGAACCACACCGCGCTCGATGCCCATCCAGGAGCCGCTACTCCAGCCTGTTCGGTGACGTCAGTGAAGGTGCCATCGCCGTTGTTGCGATAGAGAATGCTGCGTCCGTATTGCGTGACGTACAAATCGGGGAAGCCGTCGGCGTTGTAGTCGCCAACCGCGGCGCCCATTCCGTATCCTCCACCGGCCACTCCAGCTTTTTCGGTCACATCGGTGAAGGAACCATCGCGGTTGTTCCGGTAGAGCGCATTGCGCAGAGGCTGCGCGGGCGTGAAGATGTCACATTTGCCGCTGTTCACAAGATAGATGTCCATCCATCCATCATTGTCGTAATCGAAGACGGCGCAGCCGCTGTTGAGGATCCGTCAGGTCATTTATTCGACCACAGGAAGAGCCTCTCTTTATATGCTCGGCCTGTATCGATCAGACCGCCACACCCTCTCAGTCCGAAGATATCGCTAGCAGTTGGAAGCAGACGCGCTGACGTCAGGGGCGAGTTTGCGCCTGTCGATCACTTCGTCACTTCGGCGATGAAGACTCCGAAGGGCTCCAGCGTCACTTCGGTGCCTTTTGAGGATGATTGTGCCGTCGCCACCAGGCTCTTCAGGTTGGCCGAGGCGAAGCCCTTGTCGGCGAGGTTGAAGGTTGCCTTCTGGGGCGAAGATGACATGTTCAGTGCCACTAATACGGCCTTCCCCTTGTAGCTGCGGAGATAGGACATGACATTGGCATCGTCTTCATTCAGCGCAGTGTAGCTGCCTTCGAGCAGCGCTTCATTAGTGTGGCGCAGCGCCAGAACTTTCTTGTACATGTTCAACACTGAATCGGGATCTTTCGATTCGGTGGCTACATTGTGAGTTTGGTAGCTGGGCGGAACGGGCAGCCAGGGATCCTTCGTGCTGAATCCGGCGTTCGTGTCACTGTTCCATTGCATGGGGGTGCGCTCGCCGTCACGGCCGATTTCCTTCGGCCATCCGGTGCGGCCGATCGGATCCTTCACGTCTTCCTTGCGTTTGGGGTCATTGTTTTCCATTCCAATTTCTTCGCCGTAATACATGATTGGAGTTCCGCGAAGAGTCAGGTAGAAGGCGCCCATCAACTTTGCGATGGCGTCGTTGTTCTTGCCGTCGCCGTAGCGATTGTAGGAGCGGACCTTGTCGTGGTTGCTGATCACGAACACCGGCCACCCGCCTGCCGAATCAACTTGCGCAATCTGACGGCGAAACTCGGGCGGCGAAAGCTTGTCGACTGTAGTAAACATGAAATCCATCGGCATTTGTAACTCATTGTCGTGGGAGCCGTAGTACTCCTTGAGCTCATCGATGTTCGACGTCCAGGTTTCGCCGATGAGCACCGCATCGGATTCGTCGGCCACTTTGCGAAGTTTCTGCAGCACATCGTGGACTTCGGGCAGCTTCTTGTTGTGGATCTCGTCGGTGTTTGGATCGCCCTGTTTGTTGGTGCCGGGCAGGACGGGGTTGTCTATCAGTTTCGGATCTTCAAAAAGAGTATCCACCGCGTCAAGGCGGAAGCCGGAGACGCCGCGCTTGTACCACCAGCCGGTGGTGTCAAGCATAGCTTTCTCGACCGCGGGATTGCGCCAGTTCAGGTCAGGCTGCTCGGCGTAAAAATAATGATAGTAATACTGCTTGGTGACGGGATCGAATTTCCACGCAGACCCTCCAAACGTCGAAATCCAGTTGTTGGGGGGCTGTCCCGGCCCTTTGCCGTCGCGCCAAATGTACCAGTCGCGATGTGACGACGTCCGCGATGATTTGGAATCGATAAACCAGGGGTGTTTGTCAGAGCTGTGATTTACGACAAAGTCCAGGATGATACGGACACCTTGTTGCTTCCCCTCGGCGGCCATGCGGTCGAAGTCGGCGAGCGTTCCATACATCGGGTCAATGTTCTCGTAATCGGAGACGTCATAACCGAAATCCACTTGCGGCGAGGGAAAACACGGGCTGATCCAGATAGCGTCCACTCCCAGGTCGTGCAGGTAGGACATCTTCGAAGTGATTCCTTTGAGGTCGCCAATGCCGTCATTGTTGCTGTCGGCATAGCTGCGGGGATAGATCTCGTAGAAGACCGCGTGCTGCCACCACTTGTGGCCTTCGGCGTCGGTCGATTTGGATTGGGCAGAAGCTGGCGCTACGTAAGAGAGGATTATGAGAAACGCGAGAATCGAAAAGAATCGCTTTGACATCGGATTTTCTCCTCCGAAAGACTAACAAAATTCCTGAGAACTGAGTTTTCACTTTGGCGTCGCAAAATTCAGGACGACGTCCTGGTGGACATAGGATTCTGCATCGGCAGATGGAAAGTCGACCACCAATTTTGCTAAATCCTGATCCGCGGCCCCGAGTTTCGCTCCTTTGACGGATGCCACCTGCGTTGGGTTCCAGACGAAGAGCTCATATATTTTGCCGGTCAGTCCGGACAGGGACAAGGTCAGCTGCG
>Ga0210400_10000999_pt1 | contig 29106 bp, 25 predicted proteins | sample IncBWH26MmetaG_FD_155456 | JGI IMG/M metagenome (GOLD analysis project Ga0210400, IMG submission 155456) | Forest soil microbial communities from Barre Woods Harvard Forest LTER site, Petersham, Massachusetts, United States - Inc-BW-H-26-M | ecosystem: Environmental > Terrestrial > Soil >... | reverse complement strand
GTACAGTTCCCGCGTGCCACGCCGGGAACTCGCCAGGCTCGGTGGAGACGTAATGATTTCATGGTCGGATATTTACCACGTCGAAGTTGACAAATTCACGTCGCAAGAACCTTCAACACGCTCATGGTGACTTCCCGATGAGAAGCGCCCTGGGCCACTGTCTCCGTGCTGTTCTCGCCAGCGCGGCACTTCAATTTTGTTTGCTACCTGCCCCCGCACTCGCTCAACAACAAACTGCTGCGACCGGGATTACCAGCCGTCCCCTCCCGGATACCCCGTTACCCAATTCAGACCCGCAAAATTCCGCCCAGCATAATGCCCCTGCGGAAGGATCAGCCAGTGTTGCGGGCACCGTGCTGGACGCAAGCGGCGCCACCGTTTCCGGCGCCGACGTCAACTTGTTGCATGGAGACGGATCACAATTGCACAACGTGGTGTCCCAGGCGAACGGCGAATTTAATTTCACAAAGCTTCCTGCCGGTTCCTACGTCGTGACCATCAACGCCAAGGGTTTTGCGCCCTTTACATCCGCAGAGTTCGGCGTCGCAGTGCAGCAGGCCTATGAGCTTCCTGACGTCTCATTATCCGTTGCGACCGCAGCCATGGAGGTGACTGTCCGTCCCACGGAATTCATCGCCGCCGAGCAGATCAGGGCGCAAGAGAAGCAGCGTCTGGTCGGCTTCTTCCCCAACTTCTATACAAGCTACATTTATGACGCCGCCCCGCTTACTGCAAAACAGAAATTCTCCCTTGCCACACGGGGCACATTCGATCCGGTTGCCATGCTCGGCATCGGCTTCGCTGCCGGCATCGAGCAAGCGACGAACGCCTATTCCGGCTACGGCCAGGGCGCCGCGGGATACAGCAAACGCTTTGCTGCAAAGTTCGTCGACGGCCGCACCAGTGACCTCCTGACTCATGCGGTCTTCCCCGCGCTTTTACGTCAGGATCCCCGCTACTACTACCAGGGCTCCGGCTCCGTTTCGTCCCGCCTCAAGCATGCGGTCGTCTCCGCATTTCTCACCCGCAGCGATAGCGGGCGCACCGTGCCAAACACATCCTATTTCCTTGGCGATCTCTCCGCGGCAGCTCTCTCCAATCTGTACTATCCCCAGGCGAATCGGGGAGCGCAAATGGTCTTCACCAACGCCGCCGTCGGCCTCGCCGGACGAATCGGAACCAACTTAATGCGCGAATTCCTCTCCAAGCGTTTGTCCACCAACGTACCGGGCAATGGAAGACAATGAACATGGCGTTGGACCTGTAATAAACCGCCCGAGTACAACGTACCTTCGTTGGTGGCACAGCGATTCCTCGCTGTGCTCTTGCTTTTATGCTTTGGCGTTCTCACGCGCTCCCGTCCAGCCGCAGCGCTCCCAATTTTTCTCTGCGATCTCTGCGGAATCTCTGTGCCCTCTGTGTTGAAATCTTTTCTGACCGTCGCTCAATTCCCAATCGCTGCGTCCAATCGCCCCACCTTCCTATAAAAAAATAACCTTGCCTTTTCTACCAAAACGGTTATAGCTTCGGCCTGTTCTCACTCGGTCGCCAGCCACAACTCTCGCAGGGAGGCTTCATGTCTAATCACAAACGCGATGACGGAATCAAGCGCCGCGACTTCATCAACGGGATGTTGATCGCCGCGGGCACAGCAAGCGTCGGCAGTTCGGTCCCGATGAGGGCCTTTGCCCAACTCGCACCCACGACCCCTTTCCCCTGCGATGGCCCGATTGGAACCGATCCAAATGTGATGCGCGGCGGCAATCAGCGTTCCGTCTTCAACATCGCGCACTGGTTGCGCGATGGCCGCCTCACGTTCAAGACCAATTCCGTTGTGATCTCGCCGTCACCCTGCGACTCCTATCAGGGCAGCCAGCCGATTCTCGCCGACAACGGCAACTATGAAGTGATCATCGTCGGATCGGGAATGTCCGGATGCTCCGCGGCGTTCTACATCACCCAACAGCGGCCCGGCACCAAAATTCTAATCCTGGACGGCCAGCGCACCCCGGGCGGCAACGCCAACCGCGACGACGCCCCGCCAATTCCGGACATCGCCTCGACAGCCACGGCCTATGCGGTACAGCCGTACGCACCGTTCCTCACAAATATTTACAACACCACGGGAATTCTTTGGCAGAACTACGTAGTCCCTTCGCCCTTTTACAGCTACTTCTTCGATAGCATGACCCCGTATGTCAATCCCGGAACTGCCAGCTGGAACATCGACACCTACGGCACCGGGCTCAACGCCGTTCCTTACCCCAACAATATCGTCAACGACTTGAAAGCCGCTCGTGCCGACCTGATGAACTGGTATCACAAGCCCGGTTCACCGACCGACCCCGCCGACAATAGCGATCCCAAATATGATTACCTCTCTCCCATGACTTGGGATCACTACCTCACCCAGGTCCAGGGCTATCATCCAGCCGTCTCGGATTTCTACACCCGATACGCCGTCGACGCTCTGGACGGAACCACCAGCCAGGTCAGCGCGTATACATCCATCAGCTTCACCGCCGCCGAATATTTTCCAGAGTTTGCTTACCCTGGAGGAAATTCCGGCATGTTGCGTCACGTTGTGAAATGGCTGATTCCTTCCGCGATCGCCGGCAGCTCTGACGCGGAATTGCTCGCCAACCCCTTCAATCTCGCGGCGATGGACAACGCCAACAACAACGTGCGCATCCGCCAGGGCGCCCTGGTCCTGCGTGGCGATACCGCCAGCAACAACGCCTCCGTCGTCTATTTCCTCAACGGCCAGTTTTATCGCGCCACCGCCAAAGCGGTCATTTTCGCCGGCCAGTCGCACACCGCTCGCACTGCTTGCGCCCAGTTGTTGAGTTCCTCGCAGGCCGCCGCCTTTGACCAGGTAACCCTCAGCCCGGTCGTCACCGCTAACGTAACCATCCGCAGCGCTGCGCCGGTCGTTGATCTCGGTTACGACGCCTATTACTGGGGCAGCCAATACTGGGCCGATTTTGTTGTTGCCGACTGGGTTGGGTCCAATCGTAACGACCCCAATCGTCAGACCGTCCTCACGTTCTACGGCGGCAACACTGCCTCCGTCGAAAATCAGCCAAATGAGCGCATCAAGCTTCTAACCACGCCGTTCTCCAGCTACGAGGATTCTCTCCGCTCTGATTTGAACCGCGTCCTCGCTGGTCGCAATTTCGATTTCGATCGCGACGTCGTCGCCGTCTATCTCAATCGCTGGGGCCACAGCATGGTCTATCCCAAGCCCGGCTGGCCCTTCTCCGCTCCCATCATTGGCTCCGGCGGCCAAGTGACCCGCGTTCCGTCAGCGCGCTTTTACGCACGCCAGCAGATCGGCCGCATCTCCTTTGGCGCGCAAGACGTTGAATCGAGCCCCGCGAACGAAAGCGCCATCGGCGCCGGCGTGCGCACCAGCGGTGAAGTTTTGCCGCTGCTTTAACCTCAGAAGGAGAAGCTTGAGGGCATTCCGTCCCTCCAGTTTTACCGCCTCAAGCAGGCGCTGACGGCATTGATGATGATGAAATATGGTTCCGGCAATTTATCGCCGACTCGCAACATGCCGGGTGATCGACAAAACTAACCGCGCCTTTTAGTTGTCGATTCGGAAACTCCGCCTTGACACCCCCTTTGCGCGGTCCTATGGTCGTTGTAGCAGAAACATTTTCCCCCTTCGAATCACCCATCCAAAGCTGTGTCTGCCTGTGAATTTGCTCGCCTCTCTGGGGGGACCATGCCGTTAAGCCCAGTCGCAGTAAGTGATGCCGTTTACAAGACTCTCGTCGAGTCGGCGCCCGACGGCATCGTGATTGTCGGCCAGGAAGGCCGCATCGTCGTCGTGAACTCCCAGACCGAAAAACTCTTCGGTTACGAGCGCGCCGAATTGCTTGATAAGCCCATTGAATTGCTGGTGCCGGAGCGCTTCCGCGGAAAGCACCGCGGCCACCGCGCCGGTTTTATGAGCAAGGCGCAGCTACGGCCGATGGGCGCGGGACTTGAGCTTCACGGTCTGCGCAAGGATGGCACTGAATTCCCGCTGGAAATCAGTCTAAGTTCGGTCCAGACTCCCAACGGATTGCTGGTCAGCGCCGTGGTTCGCGATATCACCGATCGCAAGCGCACCGAAGACCTGTTTCGCGGGTTGTTGGATTCCGCGCCCGATGCCATGGTCGTTGTCAGCGCCGATGGCAAGATCGTTCTCGTCAATTCACAAACGGAGAAGCTCTTCGGCTACCACCGCGAAGAACTTCTCGGCCAGCCCGTTGAGGTGCTGGTGCCCGAACGCTTTTGGAACCAGCATCGCCACCATCGCTCCGCGTACAGCGCCCACTCTCAATTTCGTCCCATGGGCGTCGGTCTGGAGCTCTTCGGAATTCGCAAAGACGGCTCCGAATTCCCTCTGGAAATCAGCCTCAGTCCTCAACAGACAAAAGACGGTCTCCTCATCTCCAGCACCATCCGCGACGTCACCGAGCGGAAAAAGTCGGAGGATGCGCTGCGCCGGTCGGAAGCCACCTTTCGTACTCTCGTCGAGGGAACCTACGGTGTCTGTCGCGCATCTTTGGATGGCAAGTTGCTGTTCGCCAACCAGCCGTTTGTCGAGCTTCTGGGATTCGAGTCGCAGGAAGACGGCCTGTCTTTCGACATCGCCGCGCAGGATTTCTCCCCGGAGGAATTCTCCTTCTCCCTGTTCAATCCGCCGGGACGCAACAGGCAATTCACCCGGATCGAATCGCGCTGGAAACGTAAGGATGGCAAGGTCATCAACGTCGAGCTTAGCGGGCGCGTGATTTCCGGCGACGATGGAAAACCCATCTGCCTGGAAATCCTCGTCGAAGATGTGTCACGGCAGCGCGGCCTGGAACAGCGGCTGCGCCACGTGCAAAAGATGGAGGCCATCGGACGCCTCGCCGGTGGAATAGCCCATGACTTCAACAATGTTCTCGGAGTCATCGTCGGCTACTGCGGCATGATGATGGAAAAGCTCGAATCTGGCAGCGAGCTTTTTCCTTTAGCCGCGCAAATCGAAAAGTCGGTCCAGCGGGGCGCAACTCTTACCCGTCAACTCCTGGCCTTCAGTCGCCAGCAAGTTCTGCAACCCCGCGTGATGGACATCAATGCCCACTTCAAGGGTTTCGAGGGACTCCTGCGGCGCGTGATCGGAGAGGATATCCAACTGGCGTTCATCGCCCACGACAATCTGCTTCACTTTAGTGCGGACCCCGATCAACTGGAGCAGGTCATTATGAATCTGGTCGTGAATGCCCGCGACGCCATGCCCGACGGCGGCAAATTGACCATCGAAACAACCGCTGTATCCCTCGACGCCGAATATTGCTCCCGCAACCTCGAAGCCAAACCCGGCGACTATGTCATGATTGCCATCAGCGACACCGGTTGCGGCATGGATCGCGAGACTCTCGCCAGAGTGTTTGAGCCCTTCTTTACCACCAAGGAGCAGGGAAAGGGCACAGGCTTGGGGCTCGCTACGGTCTACGGCATCGTCAAGCAAAGTGGTGGCCACGTGACCGTCTACAGCGAACTTGGCCATGGCACCACCTTCAAGATTCTTATGCCCCGGTCCCAGGAACCGGCTTCGCAAGCGGAACCCTCTCTCGACGAAACCACCCCTCAGTCCGGCACGGAGTCCATTCTCCTCGTGGAGGACGAGGAACCTTTGCGCGCGGTAATGAAAAGTTATCTCCAAAGCAAAGGCTATACCGTGGTTGATTCCGCGGATCCCGAAGAAGCAGTTGGGATCGCGGAGAAAGCGGTCCAACCGATCGATCTGATCATCACGGATGTGGTCCTTCCGCAAGGCAACGGCGTTAAGCTCGCCGAGCGCTTAATTGCGTTTCACCCAAAAATGAAAGTTTTATACGTTTCGGGCTACACCGCGGACGCCATCACCCACCATGGAGTTCGCAGCGCGGACTTTGCCTTCCTCTCAAAGCCTTTTTCGCTGAACACTCTCGGACGAAAAGTCCGCGCCGCCCTGGACTCTGAATCGGTTTCTGTGCAAACAATCTCTGCCGGCAATTGAAGCATTCTGCGAAAACGATTGGCCTTTAAATCCTCCGCGGGCCAAACCTCCGGTCGACCGGCTCACTGGTGATTCGCCTCCTGGGAAGTGGAAAACTAAGCACATTCCCCACCTTTGGTACTAGCGGTCTATCGTTCAGCGCACTCCAGCCTGCCAGCCTATTCAGTATTGTTTGCAAATCGCGCTGGGACGGGGGCACATCCATGAGCTTGCTAACTCGGGCCACTCTCGCATCGCTCTTCCTTCTGGCGCCATGTTCTATCATGCGCGCCCAAACGCCGCGATCCGTGCCGTCCGCCTCGCCGGAAAACGATTTTTACTCTCTCCGCGCCCAAGCCGAAGCCGGCGACGCCCAAGCCCAATTCGCCCTCGGCAATTTCTATTTCCGCGGCCGCGGCGTCCCCCAGGACTACACCCAAGCCCTCATCTGGTATCGCCATTCAGCCGACCAAGGTTTCGCGCCCGCTCAGAACCAGCTAGGCGTCATGTACGAACACGGCTTCGGCGTTAAGACCGATTACGCTCGTGCCGTGACCTACTACCACTCCGCCTCCGATCAAGGCTACGCCCTCGCCCAATTCAATCTTGCCTCTATGCTCGAAAATGCCCGCGGTGTCCGCCGCGACTACCGCCAGGCCCTCGATCTCTACCGCAGAGCCGCCGACCAGAATCTCCCCGACGCCGAACAGGAAGTCGGCTATTTCTACCAGTGCGGATTCGTCGGCAACCGCGACTACGACAAGGCCATCGCCTGGTATCGCCGCGCCGCCGCCCACGGCAGCTCCAACGCCGAAAACCAGCTCGGCTATATGGCCGAAGAAGGCTGGGGCCAGCCGCAGGATTACGTCGAAGCCCTCTCCTGGTATTACAAGGCCGCCGATCACGGCAACTCCGACGCCCAGGAAAATATCGGCTACATGTTCCAGCACGGCACCGGCGTCCAAACCGACTATCGCCAAGCCATGTCCTGGTTTTACAAAGCCGCAGGGCAGGGAAATAGCAACGCGGAAAATCAACTCGGCTGGATGTATCAGTTCGGTCAGGGCGTGCAGCCCGATAACGGCAAAGCCCTCGCCTGGTATCGCCTCTCCGCCGATCAGGGCAACCAGAACGGCATCAACAATCTCCGCGCGTTTACCGCGATTCTAAAGCAGTATGACGACTCCGTCTGGGATGCCGCCAACGCATCCGCCACCGATGCCGCCATCGTCCAGGCCCAGCGCCAGGAACGCATCAAGGATCTTGTTCGCCGCATCAACGAACTCGATGCCGACGCCGCGCAACAGGACAACTTCGCGGACCAGCTTGAGCACACTGGCAAGAAAAACGACGCCATGGGCAAAATCTTCAACGCCATCGGCACCGTCGGTGCCATTCAATATCGCCAGCAAGCCCAAAAGGATCGCGCCGAGTCCACAGCCCTCCGCGACCAACTCGCCCAAACCGAATACCAATCCCAATTCTCGTCCAACGTTCCCGCCCCCTGAACCCGATTGCGCCCAGCCGGCGGATCATGCCATGTTCCAAATTCGTGCGCACTCTTGGAAGCCGTTTTCCACATGGCTGACTGAGGTCCGCCGCGGCCAGAAGACCGCCTTTCTTCGCTTACCCGGATGCGCCTGTGATTGCCTGACTTAGCGAATCTCTCCGCCTCTCCTATCTTTCCCCACGATTGGTACCAAATTTGCACATACCACCCATGCGGGCTACCGGTTCGGACGCCTCAATCCCCATGGCCCCTAACGCAAAGGGAGACCTGACATTTGACAGGTCCGGCATCGGTAGTCCGCGCCAATGTTCGGTTGTTCTGGCACGGTCTCAAGAGAGCAGACAGGTGTAATTATGTGGCAGAAAAACTGTCCGGTTTGTCGGCGACCCATGGAAAAGAAAAGCCCTACGGATACGGTGCCCTGCCCCTGCGGCAAGTACGTCTGGAAGGGCTAGCACTGCCTGCCGCCCTGGCACAGAGGCTTAATTTCTGAACGTCCGCTGGACACAGCCAAAGCCTATACGATAGGATTCCGGGTGTCATGACACTATCAGCGCGCAACCGGCTTGAAGGCAAAATCACCGAACTCCAGCTTGGCGGCGTCATGGCTCATGTCGTCCTCCAGGTTGGAAACAACGTCATCGAAAGCGTGATCACGAAGCGAAGCGCGGTTGAAATGGGCCTCAAGGTAGGCGACACCGTTTCGGCCGTAATCAAGTCCACGGAAATCATGCTCGAAAAGAAGTAGCATCGAAGTCATCTCCTCGCAAATCGGGAGCACCCTCGTGGATCGACGCTGGCGAATTGTCGTTCTCGCACTCTCCGTGTCCGCTTGTCTTGCCGCTTCCCCCTTCTCCCGACAAGCGCCCGCCCAAACTCCGGCTCCCGTTCCGCAACTCAAAATCAGCGGCGCGGTTTCTACGCCTCTATCGCTGACTGTCGCGGACCTGAAAAGCCTGCCCCGAACCACGATTCACGTCACGAATCCGCATGAGAACAAATCCGAAACCTACGAAGGTGTTTTGCTGGAGGAGTTGCTGCAAAGAGCGGGCGTTCCTCACGGCGATCAGCTTCGCGGTAAACTCATGTCCACCTTCGTGATTGCGGAAGCCGAAGACGGCTACAAAGTAGTCTTCGCTCTCGCCGAATTGGATTCGGGCATCACCAACTCCGAAGTTCTCGTCGCGGACACAGTCGATGGCGCTCTGCTCGACTCCAAGCGCGGTCCTTTCCGCCTCGTCGCTCCCCATGATAAACGCCCGGCACGCTGGGTTAGGATGCTGAAGTCCATCACGGTGTCCGCTCCGAAAGAGCAGAACTAAGTGATTAATAAGCCGAAAACTGTCGCCGATTCCAAGCCACCGAAAAAACTAAGAAGTCCCCGTCTGCCTGGAAAGAAAACGGCCGCCAAAAAACCAATTCCCAAACCAAAGATCGCTCTGGCTACAATTTCCTGGTGACGACCCGTAACCCACCCGTTCAGCCTCTTTTTCGAATACGAATCTTCCGCTCTCCACTCTTTGCCTTGACGCTCGCTCCCTCCCCGGTTACGCTTCTTTCGAAGCGTTCCCAGAGAAACTAGTGGCTGACACTCCAATTCAGGCGGCATCCCCGGAAGCCCGCGCTCCTGAAGTCCCCTCCGTCGTGGAGGTCCTTCAGGACCTTGCCAAAACTAGCGTCCTCAAAGTCCAGAACTACTCCATTCTCTCCTACCACTCTATCGCCAATCTCGCTCGCGGCCCCCGCTACGTTCAGGACACCCTTCAGCAAATGGACGACATCGGCGTTGGCTCGCTCCCCATCGTCCTCCTTTCCGGTTTTTTCATCGGTGCGGTCATGGTCCTCCAGACCGGCGCCCAGTTCATCCGCTTCGGCCAGGCCTCCCTCACCGGCGACATCGTCTGCCTCGCCCTCGTTCGCGAACTCGGCCCCTCTATCACCGGTCTTCTGGTCGCCGGCCGCTGCGCCTCCGGCATCGCCTCCGAACTCGGCTCCATGCTCGTCACCGAGCAAGTCGACGCCATGCGCGCCATGGGCACCGACCCCAGCCGCAAGCTCGTCACTCCCCGTGTCCTCGCCACCTTGATCACCCTTCCGCTTCTCACCACCATTTCCGTCTTTGTCGGGCTCCTTGGCGGCATGGTCGCCAGCGTTCTCTCCTTGCGCATCAATGCCACCACCTTCTGGGAACGGGCCATCAAAATTCTCGAATTCTCCGATATCATGCAGGGCTTCATGAAAACGGTTGTTTTCGCTTTCATCCTCGCCACCGTCGGCTGCTACCAGGGTCTGAATGTCCGTGGCGGCACGCAAGGCGTCGGCCGGGCCACCACCCAGGCTGTCGTCGTCTCTTCCGTCCTCATCATCGTTTCCGACACTTTTCTCACGAAAATCGCTCTCTACCTCGCCGATAAGCTTTTCTGACCTTTCATGGATCTCTCCACCAGCAGCCTGACGACAACTCTCCCCGCAGTCGGCCACGCTGCCATCGAATTCACCAATGTCCGCCTTGGCTTTGAGGAAGGTGAAATTCTTCGCGGTGTCACCTTCTCCGCTCAGGAACGCGAAACCGTAATCCTTCTCGGCGAGACCGGCACCGGTAAGACTCTTCTGCTCAAGCTTGCTTCCGGACTCCTTCGCCCCGATTCCGGCAGCATCCGTGTTCTCGGCAAAGACATCTCCAGCTTGCCCGAGTCCGAACTGCTCGCGGCGCGCCGCCAGATCGGTTTCGTCTTCCAGGAAGGCGCTCTGTTCGACTCCCTCACCGTCGGCGAAAATGTCGCCTACCGCCTTCACGAAGATCACATTGACGAAGACGAAATCGCCCCCCGCGTGAACGAAGTTCTCCGCTTCGTCGAACTCGGCCACACCGGCGACATGCTTCCTTCCGAACTCTCCGGCGGTATGCGTCGTCGCGTCGCCATCGCTCGTGCCCTCGTCGCCCATCCCCCCATCGTTCTCTACGACTCTCCCACCGCGGGGCTCGACCCGATCACCTCGCAAACCATCATCAGCCTCATCCTTCGCCTGCGCGACGTCTACGGCGTCACCGCCTTGCTCGCCACCCATCGCCTCCAGGACGGTTTCGCCCTCGCCAATTTTCATTTCGATTCGCAATCCAAAAAAGTTCGCCGTGATTCCTCGCCCGAATCGGCGCGCGTCGCCCCAACCCGTTTCCTTGTTTTGCGCGCCGGCAAAATCTATTTCGAAGGATCTCCCGATGAGCTGATGAAATCTCCGGATCCGTATCTCCAGCGTTTTTTGATTTGATTCCTGTATAGTTGTCGTGCACGATTCAACACGGTCCACGGAGGGCAGTTCGGATGGCGCAGCGCAAGCAAATCACCTGGGGAGAGTTGCGCGTCGGCCTGTTCGTTCTCGTCGGCCTTCTGATTCTTGCCGTTGCCATTTTCTATGTTACTGGCGCCGGCTTTCTTGGCCCCAAATATCGCCTCAAAACCTTCCTTCCGGAGGTCTCCGGCCTCGCCGTCGGCGCTCCGGTTCGCCTCGACGGCGTCGAAATCGGCAACGTTGAAAAGATTCGCCTCGTCCCTCGCCAGGCCGGCAAACCGCCGGACCGCATGCACAACATTGAAGTGGACATTCGCATTGACGCCCGATATCAGGGTGACGTCCTCACCGATTCCACCGCTTCCCTCGTCACCGAAGGCCTCCTCGGCAACCGCTACGTCAACGTCCAGCGCGGCTATACCGGCGTGCCTCTTAAGGAAGGCCAGGCCATCCCCGGCACCGAGGAAAAAGCCATCAAGGAAGTCGTCGAGCGCAGCGCCGACGTTCTCGCCAACCTGAAAGCCCTTAGCGAAGAAATTCAGGACATGGTCGGCGACATCCACGCGGGGAAGGGCACCATCGGCAAATTCCTCAACGACGACCAGGCCTACAATCATCTCAACAGCATTCTCGCCAAGGGCGATCAGATCGTCGGCACCGTTCAATCGGGGCAGGGAACTCTCGGCAAAATCCTGATGACCGACGACCTCTACGCCAAAGTCGATAAAGGCGTGGACAGCGTCAACACCATCCTCGATGACGTCCGCGCGCAAAAAGGCACCATCGGCAAACTTCTCTACGATCCCACTCTCTACGACCAGGCCAAGTCCGCTCTCGAAAGCGGCAACACCATCATGGGCGACATTCGCGCCGGCAAAGGCACTCTCGGCAAACTCACCACCGACGAGACCCTTTACAACAAGCTCCGCGAAACCAGCACCAATCTCTCCGAAGCCACCTCCAAGCTAAACAAAACCGACAACAGCGTCGGCAAGATCTTCAACGACCCCCAACTCTACGACAACATGGCCGCCGCCTCCGCCGAACTCCGCACCTTCCTAACCGAATTCCGCAAAAACCCCAAAAAATACCTAACCGTAAAACTCTCCTTCTTCTAGCTTTTGGGTGCCGCACCCTGCGCCTTTCAGGGTGCGGGTTTTCCCCCCGCTTCCATGCGTCTCGCTCCGGGGAACGCCAACCTCCCACTTAGCTTTTCTTCTCTGCGAACTCTGCGCGCCGACCTCTGCGTTAAGTCCGATTCTTCCTTCCCCCCTCTTTTGCCTCCCCGCTCCCCCTGTGTTGTAATTGTTCCGTAACAATGACAGACTATCCTCACTCATCAGAACCACAGTCCCTTAGCTCGTTCATGGACAACCAAGACACGGTCGTCAAAGCGCCTCCTCGCCCGGAGGCCTCCAAAACAACGCTTCCCCAGCCCGGCCGCCCCATCCCCAGCCGAGCCTACCCCGGCGCGCTCATCGTAGTCGAAGGCACCGACGGCTCCGGTAAAAGTACCCAGCTCTATCTCCTCAAACGCTGGCTAGAAATCGGCGGCTACCGCCTCCACTTCACTGAGTGGAACTCCTCTCCCCTCGTAAAATCCGCCACCCGCCGCGGAAAACAAAAACGTCTCCTCACCCCCACCACTTTTTCTCTCCTCCACGCCGCAGACTTCGCCGACCGCTGCGAGCGCCAGATCATGCCCCTTCTCCAGGGCGACTATCTCGTCCTCGCCGACCGCTACGTTTACACCGCCTTCGCCCGCGACGCCGCCCGCGGCTGCTCACATCGCTGGCTTCGGAATCTCTACCGTTTCGCTCCTGTCCCTGACATTACTTTCTATTTTCGCGCCCCGCTCGAAGTCGCCGTCGACCGCATCCTCAGCGGTCGTCCCAAGCTCAAATATTACGAAGCCGGCATGGACCTCGGCCTCTCCTACGAGCGCCCGGAAAGCTTCAAACTCTTCCAGGCCCGGATTCTCGAGGAGTACGACAAAATGGTGGACACCGACAACTTCGTGGTCCTCGATGGCACCCTCCCCGTCAACAAGCTGCAAAAGCAGATGCGCGATATCGTCGCCTCCAAAATCGAGCTTAAGCGCTTCGCTCCACGCGCGCCGGAAGTCGAATAGCCATGCCCGACCACGAAAAAGAGAAAGAAAAAGAAAAATCCGCCGCCGCTCCACCTGCCCCCGCGCCGGAAGCTGCCGCGAAACACACTGCCGTCGCCGAACCCGAATCTTCGCAGTGTTTCTTCGGCGAACCTCTCGTCGGCCTCGATCCCACCGAACTCAACGGCTCGCTCATCGTCATCGAAGGCATGGACGGCTCCGGCCGCTCCACCCAAATCGCGCTTCTCCAGGAATGGCTCGAATCCGAAGGCTTCTCCGTTCAAACCAGCGGCCTCCGCCGCTCCAATCTTGTCGGCCGCGACATTGACGAGCTCCTCGCCAAAAACGCCGTCACCCGCCTCACTCTCGCCCTCATGTACGCCACCGATTTCTTCGACCAGCTCGAACACCGCATCGTTCCCGCGCTTCGCTCCGGTGCCGTTGTCCTCGCCGACCGTTTCATCTTCACGCTCATCGCCCGCGGCGTCGTCCGCGGCATCAATCGCGATTACCTCACCGGCCTCTACGCCATGGCCCTTCGTCCGCATCTCACCTTCTGGCTCAACGTCCGCCCGGAAACCGCCTTCGCTCGCGAATTCAAAAAGGCCCAGGCCATCAGCTATTGGGAAGCCGGCCGCGACATGTCTCTCTCTCACGATCTCTACTGGTCCTTCGTCCGCTACCAGACCATGATTAAACGCGAACTCGAAAACATGGCCAAGCGCAACGCCTTCATCGAACTCGACGGTGAAGCCAGCGTCTCCGCCGTCAACAAACTATTGCGCCAGCGCATCGGCGAACAGCTCGGCATTCGCGCTTCCAAATACACGCCTTCTTCCGCGCTTGCGCATCTCTGGCGGTAACGGAATTCATGGCCGAGCCGGTCCACATCGCCGCCATCGACGCCGGCTCCAACGCCGTCCGCCTGTCCATCGTTCGCGCCTTCTCCGCGCTCGACATCGAACCTCTCGTCAACGAACGTTATCCCCTCCGCCTCGGCGAAGGTGTCTTCGTCCGCCACCGCTTCAGCGAAGAAATCCTCAAAAAAGGCGTAAAAGCCTTCCGCCATCTTCACGAACTCATGGAGGAGTACGGCGTCACCAAATATCGCGCCGTCGCCACCAGCGCTTCCCGCGAAGCCCGCAACAGCGGCACGCTCGTCCGCCGCGTCAAGGAAGCCACCGGCCTTCGCCTCGAAGTCATCACCGCGAAGGAAGAATCGCGCCTCGGCAGGGAAGCCGCCATCGCCGCTCTCGGTCCCGAATCCGCACCCAATTGCGTCGTCGATCTCGGGGGCGGCAGCCTCGAAATCAATATTCTTCGAGACCACTCTATTCTGCAGAGCGCCCAGCTTCCTGTCGGCACGGTCCGTCTCATCACCACCCTTGGAATCCCCAGCGCCATCCGTCCCGTTCAGGCCGAACAGGTCCGTCGCTACGTTCGCGCACTCCTCGAATCGCGGCTTCCCAATCGCCCGAATCTCGCCGATCAACTCGCCGTCGCCCTCGGCGGAAATGCCGAAACACTCTCGAACGTCGCCCCCGGCCCGCGCCGCGAAGGACTTCCCACGCTTGATGTTTCTCTTTTACGCGAACGCCTCCCCGACATCCTGGAACGCGACCTCCGCGAACGCATGAAAGCCTACGGCGTCCGCCGCGATCGCGCTGACGTCATGGGCGTCGCCGCCATCATTTTTGTCGTTCTCGGGCGCTATCTCAACATTCGCCAATTCCTCATTCCCACCGTCGGCATCCGCGAAGGCATCATTCAGGAAATTGCCCGCGAAGCCTTCTCTCGCAAGGAGCCGCACCGCTACAGCCCCGAATCGCGCCAGATGCTCGTCGGCACTCGCAGCTTTGCACGCCGCCTCGAATACGATATGCGCCACGCCGAGCATGTCCGCGAACTCTGCGTCATGCTTTTCGATCACCTGCAGCCACTCCACCACCTTCCCGCGCAGGCTCGCGTGGAACTCGAAGCCGGAGCGCTGCTTCACGATATCGGTCATCGCGTCAGCCATCGCGGCCATCACAAGCACGGCGAATATCTCTCCATCAATGGCGACATCCCCGGCCTCGAAGGCCGCGACCGCAACATCGTCGCCGCCGTCGTCCGCTATCACAATCGCAAATCCACGCCCAACTCCGATCACCCCGCCTACTCCGCTCTCAACAACAGCGACAAGCGTATCGCCCGCCGCCTCGCCGCCATCCTCCGCATCGCCGAAGGTCTCGATCACTCTCACCGCCAGCGCGTCCAGGATCTCCGCGCCTCCTTCCAGCGCGGCGCCGTCACCATCCAACTCCGCGTCCGTGGGGACGCCGCCGAAGACATCCGCGACGCCGAACGCAGCGCCGCCCTCTTCGAGCGCGAATTCCACACCCACCTCTACCTCCGCCCCTCCAACTTCTCCCGCCCCAAGTAGCGGCCACCTTCAGGTGGCCCAGCTTTCCTCCTCCTATAGGGCCCGCCTTCCGAGGCGGGCCGCTCTTAACTTTGAGTGCGGGAGCAACGCTCCCGCTTTTACGGATTACGGATCACCTCCCAACAAATCCACGACCACCATCTGATACTTTCCTCCCCTCTTCTCAGCGAACTCTGTGTCTCTGGGCCCTCTGCGTTAGATCTTTCTTCTCCGTGAACTCTCTCCAACCTCCGTGTCCCCTGTGTCAAATCCTCTCTTCCTCCTAACTCCGAAGACACCACCCCCTCCCATTCATCCACAAAAAACATTCCTCTAGTAAACTCTTCCCAGGAGTGAACCGCGCATGCAGCTCTACATCGTCCGCCACGGTATCGCCGTGGACCGCGAAGATCCGAAATGCCCTCCCGACCCCGATCGCTTCTTAACCCAGGAGGGAACCGAAAAAGCCCGCCAGGTCGCCAAAGGCGTTGCCGAAATCGGAGCCGCGCCCGACCTCTTGATTTCCAGCCCCTATCTCCGTGCCTACCAGACCGCCGAAATCTTCGCCGGCGAACTCGGCTACTCCAAAAATAAAATTCGCAAAACCGACCAACTCCTCCCCGGCGCCGAACCTCTCCAACTCTTTCGCGAACTCTCCAAAGATAAAGATCTCTCCGCCGTCTTCCTCTTCGGCCACGCCCCGCATCTCGATGACCTCATCGCCACCGCGCTCGGCTCCACTCACCACTTCACCTCTTTGAAAAAATCCGGCGTAGCCCTGATCGAACTAAAACGTCTCGTCCCGCCCAGCGGCGAACTAATCTGGCTGGCCACCCCCAAACTCCTCCGCAAAGCAGGCCGGTAGCGCCGGCATCCTGCCGGCCTGCATCTGTAGCGGCCACCTTCCGCTTGCCCTGACGAAGGAAGGGAGGCGGGCCGCTCTTGCCGTTTTCTCCGCATTCTTCACTGTAGCGCTGGTCTTTCAAGCCAGCTCTTCTCTTCCTCCTACCTCAGTGAACTCTGCGCCACCTCTGTGCCCTCTGTGTGAAATCCTTCTTTCCTCCTACCCACCAAAGCAATGGCTGCGCACGCAGCGCAGGCCTCCGCCCGTTTCCTCATTTTTTTCCACGAATGTAATTGAATCGCCAGGCCAACAGAACGCCGGCCTCAAAAATCCCAGCCTAATCCGAAGCCGCCGCCGTGAACGACACTTTCTCTTCCGGCCTCGGCAATTCCACAATCTTTGGCGCACCCGGCACCGTCTGCACAATCAGCGGCCTTTCCAAAACCGTTTCCAGCAGGTGCTTCCCCGCGGCTACACAGGCTGCCGAAGCTTCCGTGTCCTCCAGCCCCGGCACACGCACGATTAGCGCATCCACGGATCGCTCCACCTGCAATTCTTTGCTCAGCTCTACGCCGCATTTCCTCAACACGCGCGCCAATCGCAAGACTCCCGCCATCCCGCACAGCGCCTGCTGTTCTTCCTTGGTCAGCCTCGCGAACCCTTTGTTCTTTGTTTTCGGCTCTTGCCCGCGGTGATAACGCACCACCATCCCCAGCAATTCCCACTCCGCCTCGGTCCAACCCACGGGCAGCGGCAGCTTCCGCAGGAGTTTCCTCGCAGCTCTCTCGGATGATTTTGCCCTCAACCCCGTTCCAATACCGTGCAAACATGCCGCGGCCCGCATCACCTTTTGCAGTTGCCGGTCCGAAAACGGTCTGCCGGCTTTTACCCGCCGAAGCTCCCCGTAGAGCCGCAACGCCAGTCGTGTAACTTGCGCTGCTTTTCCGTGGCTCGCGCCCAGCGCCCTCGCCGTCGCCCGCAGCCTGGCCATCGCGGCCGCCTCCACATGCTTCGCGTGCGGCAGCCCTTCTTTCCACTCCTGCCACAGCCGCCTTTCACCCATGCTCAATTGACGGTATTCGTCCAGCCGCAATTGCCGTTCCGCGGCGATTCTTTCCTTCCACCGGGCTCGCACTTCTTCCGGCTCGTCTCCTGCCACCCGTGCGATCGTCTCCGCCAGCACATCCAGGTCGTGCACTTCGCCCAGCAAATCCTGCACCCGCTTCAGATTCTCGCCCCAACTCTCATACAACTCGGGCAGCAAACTCTCCACCGTATATCGAAATCTCTTCACGCCGATTCGCAGTTCGTGCCACGGCTCCGGCTTCTCCGTTCGCAGCGCCCGCAAATGCAATTCTTTCGCCCCCAGCATTCGCTCCAGCGCCAGGCTTTTCGCCGCCGGGCTGTTTGGCGCAACCACGCGCGCCCTGTGCCCCAGCACTCGTTCGTAACTCCTCCACGCCTTCGCGTCAAATTTTCCCGCCGCCCGCAGCGCCGCGTCTCTCTCTTCTGTCTCGTTTTTCCCCAGGTGCGCCAGCAACCGCTCCCGCACCGCATCGTTCTCGCTTCCCAGTTTGCCCGCCCACTCTTCCAGCACCTGCGTATCCCGCAACTCTCCCAACTGCCGAAAAAGTTTTCTTCCCACCTTGCGCATCTCCGGCCACGCCGGATCCGGATCCACCTCTTCCATCACCGCCGCCAAAGATCTGCATCTCCGCAACGCCACGCGCAAATCATGCACCGCGTCCGGATCCGGCGCCGAGCGCACCTCATCCAGCTCCTTCAGGACGCGCTCCATCCAATAAATCAGTCCCCGGTGCTCACCCTGCGAGCCGGGAACTATGCTTCCAGTCGCCATGTTTTCGCTCTTAAGGCTGTACCCGCGCTGGTACGCGGCCCCTGTTCAACGAACGTTCAGCCTGGGTCTATACACTAGCCCTTTGCCGCAAACGCGTCCAGTAGCCGGGTGCCGCACCCTGCGGTTTTCAGGGTGCGGGTTTTTCCGTGCTTCTCCGGTCTCTACTCTTCTCTGCGTCCTCTGCGAACTCTGCGTTAATTCTTTCTCTTCTCCCCCTCTTTACAAACCCGCCCTCTCCAATCAAACTAAACTCCGCAATCGTTCCCGCATCAGGAGGCACCAATGTCCACTTCCTCCGCTTCCGCTTCCGCATCCGATCCAAACGAACTCGTCCGCCAGGACTGGCTCTCCGCCGCTCCCGCCTGGAAAAAATGGTATTCCCAACTCGCCTTCCAATCCCGCGAAGCCACCGAACTCGTCGTCCACGGCGCCGCCCTCTCCCCCGGTATGCACGTCCTCGACCTGGCCGCCGGCTCCGGCGAACCAGCCCTGTCTGTCGCGAAGGCCGTAGGCCTCGAAGGCCGCGTCACCGCCACAGATCTAATCCGCGAAATGCTGCAAATCGCCGAAGAAAACGCCGCCGCTCGCAACATCAAGAACATCGACTTCCGCGCCGCCGACGCCGAGCAACTCCCATTCCCCGCAAAAATGTTCGATCGCATCACCTGCCGCTTCGGCATCATGTTCATTCCCAACATCCAGAAAGCTCTCGGTGAAATGCGCCGCGTCCTCAAGCCCGGCGGCCGCGTCTCCTTCGTCACCTGGGGCTCCATGGAAGAAAACCCTCTCTTCAGCACCATGCTCAAACCCTTCCTCAAATACGTCGATGTCCCCCCGCCTCCGCCCGACGCCCCTCAAGTCTTCCGCTTCGCCGACGAAAACAAACTGGACCATCTCCTTTGCCTCGCAGGCTTCCACGATATCCACGTCGCCAAGCACAAAATCAACTGGCCCTGGCCCGGCACTCCCGAAGAAGCCTGGCAGGGCGCCAGCGAACTCGCCGCCCCCTTCAAGCGCATCATCGCCGCCACGCCTCCCGACAAAAGGGAACTAGCCATCCACGAAGCCATCGAAGGCTTCCGCCACTTCTTCGACGGCCAATCCGTCAACCTCCCCGCCACCATCAACTCCGCCACCGCCGCCACTCCCGCCTAACCCCGCGCCGCCGCAAGGTAGCGCCGGCATCCTGCCGGCAAGCGCCAGCCTTTTAGCGAGAGTTTCTGGGAGTTACGGTGCAATTTTGTAAGTCGCGCCCCGCGAGCCCACGGGGTCTGCATTCGGTCATGGCTCTTTATTTGGCGGGGAATTACTTAGTCAAAACGAAAACGACATCAATCGTCGTTTCCACGTCGATCGGTTGACCATTGAGTTGGAAAGGCTCGTAACGCCATTGCCGAACGGCCTCGATCGCAACCGGCGACAGAAGGGGGTCGCCTTCCGCAACGCTCCGAACAAAGACCGATCCGTCCTTTTTCACAACCACATGTAGTTTTACAGTTCCCTCAATTCCCTTTTCCTGAGCCTCTGCGGGATACTCCGGCTGGATCTTTTTGATCAGTTTCGACGGTACGATGGAAGCAGTATTCGGCTTCTGGAAGGGAAAATTCTGCATCGTGGTATTCCATCTGAATTTTCCTTCTACAAAAAAGAAATCCGCGAGGCTCACCAGTTCTTCACCTTTCGGTGCCGCCGGTCTCTTCCAACTTGCAAGGTACTCGTCAAGCGGACCGTTGAACAGGTCATACCGTTTCGCGGCATTCAGCTTCTCTATCGCGAACTCGCCATCCATGTGCGCAAGTTTCACCAAAAGCTCCTGAAACTCCTTTTCATTCTTTTCAAGCCACCGGCCATAAGGGCCGGCCCAACTCTCACCTTTTTCTTGACCGAAGTTAGAAGTAAACCACCTCTGATAATTTGGTATCTCGGTCTCCCGAATCATGGATAGAAGTCCGGATTGATCCTCTCTCTTAGTGGCCACCAACATATCGTTGAGAAGTTGCCGAAGGCCCTCGCTGCTGTTCGGATAAGGGGTCTCACTACTGAGTCGCGAGGAGGTCGGTTCTGTGGCTTGCTGTGCGTAAGCCATCTGGGAAAGAAAAAATGAAGACAATGCAAGTAATGCAAAACGGCGCAGGTTAAGGTGTAAGGCCATTGTCACTTATCTATCTCAAGCAACATTCAATGGCAAGATAAGTTCTTCAAAATCCTTTGCCGATCCGTAGAGGGGATGCTGTGAGAAACTGCCTCATTGTCCGCCCGCGCCCCCGCTTGAGCCTCCCGCCACCCTCATGTTACTTTCCTATAGGTTCTCCCGGAGTGGCGGAACTGGCAGACGCAGCAGACTCAAAATCTGCCGGGGATCACTCCCCGTGTGGGTTCGACTCCCTCCTCCGGGACCATCCCTTTCCCCCCGGCGTACAGCTGTCCCTTCCGCCTCTTGACCTCTCCCTCCTCTTCTTCAACACTAGTCCCTGGCCCTCTCCCCCGTGACCAACCCCATCTCCAATCACGCCCCTGTTCCCAATCGCCGCCGTACCCAGCGCGTCTTTCTTCGCCTTCCCATCCTAGTCATCGCCCGCGGCCCCGACCAACAGCACATCTCCGAAAACGCCTTCACCGCCAACGTCAACGCCCACGGCGCCCTGCTCACCCTCTCCATGCGCGTCGAGCTCAGCCAAAAAATCCTCATTCGCAACACCGACACCCTCGAAGAACAGTTTGTCCGCGTAGTTCACGTCACCCCCGCCGCCGAAGGCAAATCCGAAGTCGGCATCGAATTCCTCAAGACCGCCCCCAAATTCTGGCGCATCTCCTTCCCGCCCGACGACTGGACTCCCCACGACCCCGAAATCACCGCCGACACCTTCTGACAGAAAAAGGTAATCAGTAATTAGTAAGAGTGTACTTGCGCTCCGCACCGCTTCCTGTCATCGGTCAATTTTGCAAAGAGAAATCGTTTGTCGGCCCCTCCCCCCAGTCATCGCTAATTTTTACGAAAAATCGTGCGCCATCTCTGAAAGCGCCACAATTGCCCCTCGAATGCCCCCAACCTAAAATATACGCAGGCCTCGCCATAAGGCGCCTAACTGCCCACCCCGTCTCCTGTTATCTGCTATCTGATCGCTGCTCGCCTCTTCCTCGTCCTCTTACTGATTACTGCTTACCGATACCTTCCCCCCACGCATCCAACTATGCGAAACTAGTATCGACTCACGAAAGGGCTTCCCCTAGGCATGAACACCGCAATCGGCATCGTTCTCGTTCTCGGCGTCATTATCCTCGTCCACGAATGGGGACACTTCATCATCGCTCGCCTCTTCGGCGTCCGCGTTGACGTCTTCTCCATCGGCTTCGGCCCGCGCCTCTTCGGCTTCAAGTGGGGCGCCACGGACTGGCGCATCAGCGCCGTCCCCCTCGGCGGCTATGTCCGCATGGCCGGCCAGGACATCACCGATGTCGACTCCAGCGACCAGGCTCCCACCGGCTCTCCCGATGAACTCATGTCCAAGAAGCGGTGGCAGCGCGCGCTTATCTCCGTCGCCGGACCCACTGTCAATCTCATCTTTCCGATCCTTCTTCTCAGTGCCTATTATCTGATCGCCGGCGTTCCCTACGCCGCCTTTCTCAACAAGCCGATCGTCGTCGCCATTCCCCCCGCGCAGCAGTCCGCTCCAAACTCGCTCCACTCCGGCGACCGCGTTCTCTCCGTCAATGGCCTCAAGAATCCCACCTGGGAACAGGTGCAATCGCTCCTCGCCCACACCGCTCCCGGCTCTTCTCTCAACATCGAGGTCGAAAACAACGGCGCCACCCGCACCGTTTCTCTTCCTCTGAAAAACGATCCTGCGTCGCGACCCTTCGGCTATTTCCCCATCCCTGCGCGCATCAGCGAAGTCGCTTCCGGCACTCCCGCCGACCATGCAGGGCTCCGCGCCGGCGACGTCGTCCGCTCCATCGACGGTCAGAAAATTGATTACTGGGATCAGTTCGTCGAACTCGTCCGCGGCTCCGGCGGAAAAACTCTGCAACTTGAAGTCGAGCGCGGCGGCCAAACTCTCACCCTTGCCGTCACGCCCAAGCAGGGAATCGCCGACACCACCGACACCAAGTATCAGATCGGCGTCGCTCCTGAACCCGCGCTCGCCTACAAGAGCGTCGGCCTAGCGCAATCCCTCTCCGAAGCCCGCTCCCGCACCTGGGAAATCGTGGAAGACACCATCGGGGTTTTCGGCAAACTCTTCAGCGGCCGTGTCTCCGTCAAACAACTTCAAAGCGTAGTCGGCATCTCCCGCGCCGCAGGCGAAGCCGTTTCGCAAGGCCCCTTCACAGTCATCTCCTTGATGGCTCTCATCAGCGTCAATCTCGGCATCCTCAATCTTCTTCCCATTCCCATCCTCGATGGAGGCCATATCCTCCTCCTCTCCCTCGAGGGCATCCGCCGTCGCGACTTCAGCCTCGCCTTCAAGGAACGCTTCATCCAGGTGGGCCTGGTCTTCCTCTTAGTCCTTTTCGCCTACGTAATGTACAACGACGTAGTTCGCCTCCTCCCAAGCCATTCCTAATCGGAAAACGCTCTCGTTCCGCTCTGGTTCCAACTTTCGGAGACCTGGACGCTCTCTCCGATCAGAGTGGCGGGCTCTTTCAGTTGCTGCCAACTGGCCAGAGGCTGGGCGACAGAGCCGGGAATGCATCGATGGCGTGCAAGCGGTGGAAGATTAATTTGCCCGAGGGCGGTCCGCAATCAGTCTCCAGAAGCCACGGACTTGGCTTTGGCATACTCCAAAGCGAACAGCTTGCTCTCTGGATATTGCTCGCTCAATTCGCGGAACAATCTTTGCGCCAGGGCATTCTGTTTTTCACGGCGCGCGGCGAGGGCAAGGATAATTTTGGCGAACGGCCGCAAATAGCGCCCGTTTTCCGCGGTCCTGGCGACTTGCTCCATGCCGAGCTTTCTGTCGCCGTGAATTCCATCAAACCGGAGCAGGAAACGGGCACCAGCGCCCTGCGACCCGATGATATAATTTGCGATGCCGGGGGCGATGTACGCGTCAGTCGCGTCAGGATACTGCGCCAGCAATTCCTTCGCATATTCGTTCGCTTTTTTCATCTGCTTAAGGGCGGCGAGATGCCTTTTCTGCAAAATCGATTCCGCATCGGATTCCATTCCGGCGGCAAGCGTCAGCGCAAGAAGGGCTTCTCCATCGTTGGGATTTGTTTTCTGGCGCTCCCCGGCAAGTTCGCGGGTACGGGCGAGAGCATCGCGAAAATGGCTCATGCGCTCCGGATCCGGGCTGCCGTCAATCCCGCCCAGGAATTTCTTTTCGTTCAGGAAAAAATCGCTGCTCAGTACGCCTTGGCGGGATAGCTCCTCAAAGAGATAACTGGCGGCGATGGCGACCTCGCCAAAAGGCTCCCCCGGATTGCGGGATTCCCAATTGCCGAAAACATCGCGTGCTTCGGCGAATCTCTGCTCGTAGAGCAGATCGAATCCAGCGCTAAGCTCTGGTACGGTTGTGAAGGCCGGAGACTCGACGCCTGGCATTTCCCGGGCAAAATCGACGATCGGGCTCAGCAGCAGTACGAGCGCTAAAATGTAAGAGCGATGCAACAATTGTCCTCTACAAGACCCACAAACGATTGGACGCCGCTGCGGGCCGCGCTGTAACGCGTCAGTTGTAAAGGTTTTGTCGCTTGCAGACCACTGTCCTGTCATCTGCGCTTTCGCTGCCCTCGGGGTTGCAACTCCTGCTCAAATCGTCATGTTTCTTAATCACCTCACCTGCCGTCTAGCGCTCGGACTTAGCCGCTTGGCCCTTCGTCAAAATTCCGAGGGGGTGCACAGATTGGGCAAGTTCACCCATCGACTTCCTAACGTTAAGACGGCCGGCCTGTGCCGCGAGACTTTGAAGAGGCGAAAAGAATTCATCTACCCTCCGGCGAAACCCTGCCAGCGCTTCTGCGTCATGCACGCCCCAGAAATCTACTAGTTGCCTGGTCTTGTAGTTGTATGCGAATTTTTTACCGCAATCCAGGCAAACGATGTAAGTTTCTCGGCCAAAGACAGTTCGGCGTCCCAGTAGGTTGGATGGGACTGCCACACGCGGCGTTATCGGAGGACCCCTATGCCGATGGAGACACACAAAAACAAGGCGAAACAATGTCCGTAGAAAGAGCGGCACTCCGAAAACCATATTCCACCACCGCTCGCCACGGCTGAGCGGCCTTTGTGTGTTGGACTGACTTCTCGCTGCCGGGCGATACAGAACGATAGACCCCTGGATTCTGTCTGCTCGAGCCAATTTTTTCTGCGCTTGAGGTTGCATGTGAACACCTCGGCTTGATGCTAGCCTCGGCCAAGATTCGTGTCTGTTTCGTTGTGGACACTGGTGGAACATATCGGCCTGCTTTACGCGATACCGCCTTGCGCCGCTTAGGCTGGCTCCGGCACCGAGGCTGCTAGCGCGCCCATGCTTACCGCGCGTATTTTTTCCGTACCCCCACTTGAGAAAAGCCGCGTAGAATCGCCCTTGAGAGGAGGGATCATGTTGCAGGGAACGAAGCAGGCTGAATCCCGGAATCTCGAGTGGACTTGCCAGGCGGTGTCCCCTTTGGATGCGCCTTGCGACGCATTGGCCAGCTACCAGTGCGGTGTCTGCGGGAAGTGGTACTGCGCGATCCACGCCGAGAATGAGGCATGGCACTCTTGTGTCCTCGAGCCGGGCGATGAGGGCGGCGAGGGGTAGTCTCGAAGATTCAGCAGTTCCTCTGAATCTTGGTCGCGCAGAGTCATCTCCGGCAGTTGATGCTCACAGCATTGTCTCTGCCTTCCGCCATAAGTTGCCTCTGTGTCTATTGGTGTTGAATCTCAACCAACACTCCTATTCCGCGCCAGGGACTCTGCCAATTCACTCGTCTGACCAGGAGCTAGGACCCGGGGGGTAGTACTCCACTAGCGCCCTCTTGTTTCCGCCCTACTTCCTCTTCTTGCCCAACCTCCGGTTATCCGAACAAATATTCCGCGTTCCAGGAAACATTTTGCTTTTTCCTTCGTCTTCATTCTTAACAACCTGAAAAGCGATGTGGTCTCAGAAGCTCGCCGTGCGTTCGGCGCGCCTTGCTAGAGGTGTCTGCGCTTTTCGTTCGCTTTGCGTGGACATCTCTCTCCTGCAGCGCCGCCGCTCGGGGTGTGCTCCGGTTCACGCTATCTCTTGCGCTCGGTTCTCAGTCGGAACTCGGATCGCAAGAACAAAAATGGAGCACGCCAATGTGAGGATCAAAATGCCTGCGCTGACTCGTTGTACCAATTCCATTTTTAGGCCGCTTCTCGGTATTTCGGGCTTTCTGTTGGCGGTGTGTCTCTGCAAATCCGCGCCTCTCCCGCAGCAAGGTGCCGTCCCCGCTTCCGCCATCCTCGATCTTAAATCGCGCGCCGAGTCCGGCGATCCCTCCGCGCGGGATCAACTCAAGGAATTTCTTGTCTCGGCCGATCCTGCCTCTCCCGGTTACGACCAAGCCCTATCCTGGCTTCAGGTCAGCGCTTCCCAAAATGCTCCCGATGCCCTATACCGTCTTGGCTACCTCTATGAACACGGCAGAGGCCTCTCGCGCGATTTCGCCAAAGCAGCCGAAAATTATCGCAATGCGGCTCTGCAAGGCTATGCTGCTGCGGAAAACAATCTTGGCGCTCTGTATCAACGCGGCTATGGCGTCCCCCGCGATATCTCGCTTGCCTTTCACTGGTATTCCCTCGCGGCCCAGCATGGAAGCCCCGTGGCAGAACAGAATCTCGGCACGCTCTACTTTCTTGGCCAGAACACTCATGCCGACTACGTCCAAGCTGCAAAATGGTTTCGCGCTTCCGCGGAACACGGCCTTGCTCAGGGTCAAAGCAGCCTCGCTTTTTGCTATTTAAAAGGGATCGGAGTCTCTCCCGACGATTCCCAAGCCGCCCACTGGGCGCGCCTGGCCGCTGAGCAAGGCCATCCTCATGCCGAGGCCCTCCTTGCCTTTCTCTATGAACATGGCAAAGGTCTGCCTCTCGACTATGTCTCGGCCTATGCCTGGTACTCCCGCGCGATCGCCGATGGTGACCTCTCTGACGCCGACCGCCTCAAATCCCTTTCCAAGGTCATGACCGCCAAACAACTCGAGGTAGCCAAATCCCTCGTCTCCGCCCAATCTCTTGCGCCCCGGCCTGCCTCCACTCCTTCCATTTCCGTCGCCCGCTCGCTTTTCTCCGATCAGTAACGCAGCGAATTGCCGGCGGCGCCAACTCGTACTGGTGGAGCTGCATCATCCATTGCCAGTCAACAAGCCACGTATAGCTGGATTTGACGCGCGGGGGAAAGTGCTTGAGTCAGGACTCGATACGAACCTTCACCGGCTCGAAACCGATCCGTTCCAGTTTGGACAAAACCAAATCGTTTGTAGTATTCGATCGCATGGTTGTTGGCTTCGTGGACTTGAAGCCACACCTTTTCTGATTGCATACTCCGGGCAAAGGACAGAACGTCCTCCATCAGCCTCTTCCCCAATCCATCCCCGTGAAATTGCTGAAGCCCGGCAAGTGATTGACCTCATCACCACCATCGAGACGCTTGATTCGCAGAGCTCCGCGAGCTCCCTCGCCACTGCAGTTGCGCTAAGTTTCGCGTGGGCGGTGAGTTGCGAGCCAGTCGGTGGCTTCATTGGGGAGGTGATAGGTGTGTTTGTGAGTAATCTCTGTTATGGAAACGTCGGCTCGAAAGCCGACGCGCGTGCGAAGCGTGTTCTGGACATGGGCGAGCGACTTGTCGGTGGAAAGTAGCCAGAAAGATTTGAGGAAATGAATCGAAGGCCCCAGCGAAGCAACGGCTTCGGAAAGGGTCGCGGCGTTATCGAAAGATTTTAGGTCACACATAATGATTAACATCATAGCGATCTCAAAACGAATCAAGCCTTTTCAATGCTGGAAATTCTCGCCGGTCAGGCCATCATGCGTGGGCGCGCCAGACGAAGACACTTGCCGGAATTCGCGGCCGTGGGGGCCACTTCCGAATCTGGAGTGAATTCGCGAATCATGGTCGTGGGAGAGCCAACGGCGGCGGGCAGGTGTTTCATGGCTTGCTGTGAGGCTTCGCGGGTCAGTTCCACGCGGCTGCGCACCTCGAATTTGGAGAGCAGGGAAGAAACATGGAACTTGATGGTGCGCTCCGAGACATCCAGTTCGCAGGCAATTTCTTTGTTTGCTAGTCCGCGGAGAATGCCGCCGAGGACTTCTTGTTCGCGACCGGTCAGTTTCACACTGGTTTTGGCACTGTGTCCGGCCTCGAGCAGCTTCTCGGCTCTTTCGCTAAGGTCACGTAGATTTTCCGGGGCCGCCGGAACCATAATCAGGTAATCGCTGGGGGATTGTCCGCGAACCATGCAGTGCATGGCTAGCAGACCGGCTGCGTGGCCTACAGGCAGCTCACCATCGGGTCCAGCTTCGACATGGAAGTGGGCTGTTCCCGTAGTCTTTTCATAAAAGAGATAGCCGCTCGGCCCATTAGGGGCTTTAGCATTAGCTGGGGCTTGAGAAACAACATTTTTGTAAGTCGACTTCACGCGTACTCCGTTCTCGCGGATCAGATTCTGGGGTGGGCGGGTCACCATTACGATTGTGGCGCCCTGTGCTGGTGGCTGTCGTTGCCCTGGGGCAATTAGGGAGGGTGTCATTAGGGCTGATGAAGTGAGCCGCGAATCAGCGCGTGATCCTCGGAATTTGGAATGATTGTTGGTTTCCCGAGAGAGGGCAGAAGGCGTAGGTGGAATGGCGGCCCTTCATGGGCCTTTTCCTATCCTTATGCGCCGCTTAACCCTTGCCGCATCACCGGAGCGTAGAGACTGAAGTAGCAGAAATCCACGCCATGTGACGCCAGAGTGTCGCGTTGGTTCTTTCAGCTTTGCTTGAGAGCCTGCTACCACGGATAGCAGGACAACCTGCTCCTGAGGCTCCACAAAAGGGCGTCCAGCAGTATTACGCGCAAGATGACGATCGAGAGAGAATTCTGGTACTCGCCCCAGTTGGGAATAAATTTACTCTCAAAACGCTCCGATCCACGATTTGGAACTCAGACATTTACGGCTACGAATCTGATTCTGTCCGAACCGGATCCACATCTATTCGATACCCCGGCGGGTTTTGTTGTGGTCGATCGTCGTCAGGCAACTGGTCCTGATAACTAGCCACTTCGTGCTTTCTGCAAACTCACTTGCCCCCAGTTGTGCAGCCGCAAGGTTCTAGTTCCTGGTCAGTCGGCTTGCCGGACAGGTTCGACCTGGTACCCACTTCTCCGGCAGCGTTTACCGGTATGTAGGGCGACTTCTGCCATAACTTCCGAGTTGCCGGCAATCCACCCGGAGCGCGGCATGGCTGCCATACATTAAAAGACGCAAGCACCAGACAATCGGGCGTGCCAGCACCGCGCGGGCTCCGAGAGAGGAGATCACAATGATGTTCGATCCTTCACCGAGGATGGGCAGGAGTTGCTGCAACAAGTTGCGGCGCCCTACCCGTGCGACGAAAAGCATATTTCACGTTGGCATGCAGGTAACCATGCGAAAAACGAATTATTGCCTTATTTCGCGCGCGAAGTGCTTTAATTATTGAACTGCCCGGGAGCCTTCGGAGCATCGAGCGCTTCGATCGCGGCAAAAAGCAAAACAGGGAGAATGCGATGAGTGTTGTAAACCCACTTACAAAAGACAAAGCCCCTACGGAAGCACACGGCCTATTCGATGCGTTGTCCAAACAGTTCGGGAAAATGCCGAACATGTTCGGCCTGATGGCGCACCGCCCTGATGTACTTCGAAAATTCTTGCCGTTTTATTCCGCGGTGATGGAAGGGGGCACGGTCGAGCATCGCTACAAAGAGCTGGCGTACCTGAAAACGTCGCTGCTCAACGCTTGCGAATATTGAACCCGCGCACACACCGCTTCGGCGAAGCGGATTGGCATCACCGAGGAGCAGATTCGGGCGCTGGTCTTCTACCAACGAAGTAAGTTGTTCGATGAAAAAGACAAGGCGGTCATTTTGTTTGCCGACCGCG
>Ga0210400_10000998_pt1 | contig 29112 bp, 31 predicted proteins | sample IncBWH26MmetaG_FD_155456 | JGI IMG/M metagenome (GOLD analysis project Ga0210400, IMG submission 155456) | Forest soil microbial communities from Barre Woods Harvard Forest LTER site, Petersham, Massachusetts, United States - Inc-BW-H-26-M | ecosystem: Environmental > Terrestrial > Soil >... | reverse complement strand
GCTGCCTCCGCGAGGGCCTTGTCGATCAGCCCAGCTAATGCGACGATGAAGCCCGGCTCCGTCGGGTAGGCCGACACGGCACGCATCGGGCAAGCGAGATCCTGCCTTTGCGCTTCGTCACGCCACGCCTTCACCGATGAACCCGTCGTCGTTGTCGAGAATTGCGGATAGAGCGGCAGCAGCACGAGCTCATCCGGCTGCCATTCCTTGACCGCGGCCACCGCCGCCCGCGTCATTGGATGCCAGTAGCGCATCGCGATAAAGCATCGGTACTCCGGGCCAAGATCGGCTTCCAGCGCCCGTGCCTGTGCCTCGGTATTTGGCAATAGCGGCGAGGCGCCGCCGAGATGCGCGTAGATCTCGGCGGCAACCCGATATCGCCGGGCCGCGATCAGCCAGGCGAGCGGTCGCCGTACCACCGCCGGCAAGCCAATGATCGCGGGATCGCTGAACAGATTGTACAGGAAGGGTCGCACCGCTTCGGGCGAATCGGGCCCCCCCAGATTCATCAAGACGACCGCCCGGCGCGCCATATCAGTCGATATCGATCGGCTCGGCCAACAGACGCGCCAGAGTTGCCACGTTCTCGGGCGGCGTTTGCGGCAACACCCCATACCCGAGATTGAACACGTATGGTCCCCCGCCGAGTGCCACCCTCAGCTCCGTCACGGCCCGTTCCAGCGCTTCCCCCCCGGCGATCAGCAATATCGGATCGAGATTGCCCTGCACCGCGAGGCGTGGTTGCAACCGCTCGCGGGCAAAACCCTTCGGCACCCCGGTATCGAGGCTGACCGCATCGACGCCGCTTTCCAGCGCATAGCGCTCATAGAGCAGCCCCGCCCCACGCGGAAACCCGATCACCGGCACCGCCGGAAAGCGCTCGCGGAGCCTTGCCGTTATGCGTCGCGTCGGCATGATGACCCAACGCTCGAAACTCTCCTCGGGCAACACCCCGGCCCAGCTGTCGAACAGCTGCACAACCTCGGCGCCGGCGGCAATCTGCGCTGATAAATAATCGGTCGTTGCTTCGGTCAGCAGGTCGATCAACGCCTGGAAACCGGCCGGATCACGATAGGCCCAGCCCTTGACTCGCTGGAAATCCCGGCTGCCACCGCCTTCGACCATGTAGGTGGCAACCGTCCAGGGCGATCCGGCAAAGCCGATGAGCGCCGTCTCGGATGGCAGTGCCGCGCGGCTGCGCCGGACCGTCTCGCAAACCGGTTCGAGGCTCGACGCCACCCTTTTCAGCCGAAGCCGGCTGATGCCCGCCGCTTCCTCGATCGGTTCGAGCAGCGGACCGTCATCGCCAAAGGCAAGCTTCTGTCCGAGAGCCTGCGGCACCAGCAGGATGTCAGCGAACAGGATCGCCGCATCCATGCCGAAGCGGCGCACCGGCTGCAACGTAGCCTCTGTTGCCAGGGCTGGGTTGAGGCAGAACTCTACGAAATCCGGCGCTTGTGCCCGCAACGCCCGATATTCCGGTAAGTAGCGCCCGGCCTGGCGCATCAGCCACCACGGCGGACGCGACAATCGCCCTCCAGCGAGAGCCCGCAATAGCGGCTTTGCCGATGGTTCTGATTTTGCACCGGTCATCGGCGCCATCTTCCTATTCAAATAAGTGAATCTAAGGATGTTGTTAGAAGTGGGAGATGGTGAACTCCGGGGATCAAAGATTTTCCGCTGAACGCCCCTCAGGGTGAATAACGCGGCCTTTGGTTTACGAGCGTTGGTGCATAAGGCTAGAATCCACGGGAAAGACAAGCGGTCTAATCGGTCCGTGACGGCGGATAAAGCCGGGATATCAGGTGGAGGGCGAGATTTTACCCGATCGGCAGCAGAGTAAAATGGCGGGATATCCACGGTTGAGAAACCCACCCGACGACCCGCCATTCCGGGGATCGATGGTGGGCGAGGCAGGCGGGGCACCGGTTGTCCCTGCAATCGGCTCGGTGATCCACAGCCCTCTGTGGGTAGCAAAGCATCAGGGGCTGACTTCTTGCTGAGCCGGTTTCATCTGCATCTGGTTTCCGATTCGACGGGCGATACGGTCCATTCGGTGGCGCGTGCCTGCCTCGTGCAGTTCGACGGCTCGCAGGCGATCGAGCATGTCTGGAGCATGGTGCGGACGCGCAGCCAGATCGATCGGGTAATTGCCGGGATCGAGGCGAATCGCGGCCTCGTCCTGTTCACGCTGGTCAACGACATGCTGCGGCAGGCCTTGCAGGAGGGTTGTCGGCAAATGCAGGTGCAGGCCATTCCGGTGCTCGATCCGGTGATTGGCGCGCTGGCGTCCTACCTCGGCAGCCAGAGCCGCGGCATGCCGGGCAAGCAGCATCTGCTCGATAACGAATATTTCGCGCGCATCGACGCGATGACGTTTGCGATTAATCACGATGACGGGCAGTCGAGCTGGGGCATCGACGATGCCGATGTCTGCCTCGTCGGGGTGTCGCGCACCTCGAAAACGCCGACCTGCCTCTACCTGGCCAATCGCGGAATCAAGGCGGCGAATGTGCCCTTTGTCCCGGGCGTGCCGTTGCCGCCGGAACTGTTGAGCGCGAAAAAGCCGCTGATCGTCGGGCTGACCAACGATCCCGAGCGGCTGATCCATCTGCGCCGCAACCGGCTCAGCATGCTCGATCACAATGAGAGCACCGATTACACCGATATCGAGGCGGTGCGCGCCGAGGTCCGCGAGGCACGGCGGGTCTTCGCCGAGCAACATTGGCCGGTCATCGACGTCACCCGCCGCTCGATCGAAGAGACCGCTGCGGCGATCTACAAGTTGTGGATTCGGCGCCATGGCGGCGATGGCTGAGCCGATCATCCTGGCTTCGGCAAGCGCGGCGCGGGCTCGTCTGCTTGACGCAGCGGGCGTGCCGTTCACGATCGAGCCGGCGGCGATCGATGAAGAGTGGATCAAGAGGGCATCGCGCGCGACCGGCCAGTCGACGATGGAATGCGCGTTAGCTCTTGCCCTGGAAAAAGCGCGCCATATCTCTGGCCGCCATCGAGAGGCGCTGGTCATCGGCGCTGACCAGATATTGGTTGCTGGCGACGAGTGGTACGACAAGCCGAAGACCCTTGCGGAGGCTCGCGTGCAACTGCTGTCGCTGTGCGGTCGCACCCATATTCTCGCGACCGCCGCCACGGTCTTGTGTGCCGGCAAGCAGGTCTGGCAGAAGACCAGCACGCCGGAAATGACAATGCGCTCATTCAGCGAGGCTTTTCTCGACGAATATATCGCCGCCGAGGGCGCCGCGCTGCTCGGCTCGGTCGGCGCCTACCGCCTCGAAGGTCCCGGTGTGCAGCTGTTCGAGCGGATGACCGGCGACCATTTCGCCGTTCTCGGATTGCCGCTACTGGAGCTGCTGGATTTTCTGCGCAGCCGCGGTGCGCTGTTGGCATGAGGAAGGCCGGATGAGGATCACGGGGCGGACGCGACTGGCTGGGATCATGGGCTGGCCGGTGACCCATTCGCGCTCGCCGGCACTGCATAATTTCTGGATCGACGAACATGGCATTGACGGAGCCTATGTGCCGTTGCCAGTCCCGCCGGAGCAGCTGGCGCAAGCCTTGCGCGCCCTTCCGGCGTTGGGCTTCCGGGGCTGCAACCTGACTCTGCCGCACAAGCAGGCGGCTTTGGCGATCGTCGATCGCGTCGACCCGCTGGCCCGCCGCATCGGGGCGATGAACACGGTAATTGTCGCAGCCGACGGCAGCCTGGAAGGCAGCAATACCGATGTTTTCGGGTTTCGCGAAAATCTGCGCGAGCGTGCCCCGGATTGGCAAGCGTCGGCAGGGCCGGCGGTGGTTCTCGGCGCCGGCGGCGCGGCACGGGCCATTGTCGCGGCATTGACCGAGGCACGGGTCGAGGAGATCCGGCTCGTCAACCGAACGCAGGCGCGGGCCGAGCATCTGGCGAGCGATCTGGCGGCGCCAGGAACGCGCATCACGATCCACCCATGGGAGACCCGCACGCCGGCGCAACAGGATGCTGGGATCCTCGTTAACACGACCTCTCTCGGCATGGTCGGCGAATCGGAGCTCGACGTCGATCTGACGTCGTTGCCGAATCGCGCCGTTGTCGTCGACATTGTCTATGTGCCGCTCGAAACCGCGCTGCTGGCGGCCGCCCGGAAACGCGGGCACCAGATTGTCGATGGCCTCGGCATGCTGCTGCATCAGGGGCGGCCGGGTTTCGAGGCCTGGTTCGGGCGCCCGGTCCGGGTGACCCGCGAGTTGCGCGCCGCCGTGATGACGACCCTGGGGGCGATGGAGAGTGCGGCGCGGTGATCATTCTCGGCCTCACCGGCTCGATCGGCATGGGCAAGAGCACCGCCGCGGCGATGCTGCGGCGGCTTAGCGTGCCGTTGTTCGATGCCGACGCGGTCGTCCATCGCTTGCTGGGCCGGGGAGGGGCCGCGGTGCGCGAGGTCGAGGCGGCTTTTCCGGGCGTGCGCACCGAGGCAGGCGGCATCGACCGGCAACGCCTCGGCCAGCAGGTCTTCGGCCATCCCGACGCGCTGCGCCGTCTCGAGGGCATCCTGCATCCGAAGGTCCGCGCCGCCGAGCGGCGCTTCGTTGCCGCGGCCCGTGCCCGCCGCGATCCGCTGATCGTGCTCGATATCCCGCTACTGTACGAAACCCGCGGCACCGGGCGCTGCGATTTCGTGCTCGTCGTCTCGGCCCCGCCGCGCCTGCAGCGCGAGCGGGTGATGCGCCGCCCGGGGATGAGCGACCGTCGTTTTGACGAAATACTGCGGGCCCAGCTGCCCGATTCGCAAAAGCGGCGGCGCGCCGATTTTGTCGTTCCGACCGCGCTCAGCAAAGCCGCGACGTTCCGCCGGCTGCGGGCAATCGTCGAGCAATTGCGGTATGGAAAGGTACCGCGCCGCAAGGGGCCGGCGCGGCGTCGTCGCGGAAGATAGTCGGGGAGACGGGCCGATGCGGGAAATCGTGATCGATACGGAAACCACCGGGCTCGATCCGAATGCCGGGCACCGCATTGTCGAGATCGCCTGCGTCGAGCTGATGCACCACGTCCCGACCGGACGGAAATTCCACCGCTACGTCAATCCGGACCGTGACATGCCAGAGGATGCCCTGGCGGTGCACGGCCTGACGGCGGAGTTCCTGGCCAGCCAGCCGGCGTTCGAGGCGATCGCCGATGAATTCGCGACGTTCATCGGCGATGACCGGCTCGTCATCCACAACGCCGAATTCGATCTGGCTTTCATCAATGCCGAGCTGGCGCGTCTCGGGCGGCCGGCATTGGCTTGCGCCTTTGTCGACACGCTGGCGGTCGCGCGCCGCCGCTTTCCGGGCGCTCCGGCCAGCCTCGACGCGCTGTGCCGCCGGTTTGCGATCGATCTGACGGCCCGCGAGAAGCACGGCGCTGACATCGATTGCGGCTTGTTGGCCGCGGTCTATGTCGAGCTGCTGGGCGGCCGCCAGCCCGGTCTCGATTTCACCGCCGCTGCCGTGGACGGGGTCGCGATAATCCTGCCGCAGGACCGCCCACCGCGCCCGGGGCGGCCGCACGCCGCGTCGATCGAGGAGCTGGCGGCGCATCGGGCGATGCTGGCGGCGATCAAGACACCGCTATGGCTCGCCGCCGCCTGACCGAAATCGGTCCAGCAAAATACTAAAGATCCCCTTGGCCGGGCTTGTCCCGGCCATCCACGTCTTCCGGGCGTCTTCGAGTGGCGCGAGCAAGACGTGGGTACCCGGCACAAGGCCGGGCACGGGGCCTTGGTGCTGTGAAGGTTCCCGACCCGGCCGAGATTACACGGTGTCGGCGCTGGGGATCGGCTCGGCGGGCGAATTGCGGCGCAACAGCTCGGCGAAATCGACCGGGTTGATCATCAGCGGTGGAAAACCACCGTCGCGGGTCGTGTCGGCGATGATGTTGCGGGCGAACGGGAACATCAGCCGCGGCGTCTCGACCAGTACGACCTGCGGCATCATCTGCTGCGGCACGTTGCGGATCGTCACGACCGCGCCGTAGGTCAGCTCGATCAGAAACAGCGTGTCGTTCTGCGACTTGGCGGACGCGTTGATCGTCAGCACGACCTCGTAATTCTCTGGCCCTATGGTCTGCGCCTTGACGTCGATGTTGATCTCGACCGATGGCGGGGTGGCCTGCTGCATCAAGCTTTGCGGCGCCCGCGGGTTCTCAAAGGACAAATCTTTGATGTATTGCGCGTTAATGATGAGTTGCTGGCCCTGAGCGACGCCGGCCGGCTGCTCTGCCGGTTGGCCGTTGCCGGTAACCTCGTCCGCCATGTTGTCCTCCATGAGCGGCGCCCGGCCGCAAGACCACCGCCCCGCTGCTGCCGCAAAACCGCTCCCGCAAACGACGCCCGGCTACCACGGATTGCGGCGTTTCATCAATCATGTGGCCCGGAACCATGTCCGGCGGCCAGGATCGCCGCGGCGGGCGCGGCTTGCCGCTGGCCGGTTTACCGCCTATCTACCCTTTAAGGCTACCCTATAAGGCCATCGGCATTCCCCGGGCGGCACCGGGATTATCGCAGGATCCCGGACGATATGGGCGATTTCCCGCATTACTTCGACATCATCCTGTTTGCGATGGTCGCCGCTTTTCTGGTGCTGCGGCTGCGCAGCGTTCTCGGCCGTCGCACCGGCAATGAGCGGCGCCGGACTGGAATCATCCGGCAGGCTGAGCCACCAAGGGACCAAATCCCAGCCGACAAGGTGATTGCCTTTGGCCAGCGCGGCAATGGCGCAACGCCGCCGCCCGTGACCGAGCCGCCGGCGGATGCGGTGGCGGCGGGTCTTGCCCGTATCCGCGCCGCCGATCCCGGATTTGATCCGCCGCAGTTTCTCGAAGGGGCGCGAGCCGCGTTCGAGATGATCGTCGCGGCCTTTGCCGAGGGCGACAAGGCGAAGCTTCGGCCGTTGCTGAGTGATGAGGTCTTCCAGCCGTTCAGCGTGGCGATAGACGACCGGAGCGCGGCCCACGAGACGCTCGAAACGCGGATCTTGGCACTGAAGCAGCTCGATATCGTTGCCGCCGAGCTCGCCGGACGGATGGCGCGCGTCACGCTGAAATTGGTGTCCGACCAGATCAACGTCCTGCGCGCCCATGACGGAAGCGTCGTCGATGGCGATCCCGAGCACGCGATCGAGAAGACCGATTTCTGGACCTTCGCGCGCGACACCCGCTCGCCCGACCCGAACTGGGTGTTGGTGGCGACCGACAGCGGCTGATCGCCTGGTGCGGCACATCCGAAATTTGCCGCATCGCGATGCGAGGCGTTGAGCTAATTTCGGGTTCGAAGCCACACCAGTAATCCACCGCACTAGAGTGACGGCGCGCTCCTCGCGCATTCTCCTCCTCGTCATAGGCCTCGCGCTGGCGCTCACCGCCGCGGCGATCGCCGTCTATCTGCAGCGCGGCAAGCCGCCGCCGCGACTGACCCTCACGCCCGCGCAATACGATCAGCTCTCCGGGTGGCGCGAGGATGCTGTCGCAGCAGCTATCCCGGCCTTTCTCAAATCCTGTGCCGCGGCCGCCTCACGATCCGCCGCGGCGGCGCTCGACGGGCGCACCAAAAGCGGCGATTTCGGCACGGCCGGCGAGTGGGGCGTGCTGTGTGCCGCCGCCGAAAAATTGCCGGCGGGTGACGACAAGGCGGCGCGGGAGTTTTTCGAGACCGCCTTCGTGCCCCTGCTGGCGGGCAACAACGGCAACAGCGACGGCCTGTTCACGGGCTATTTCGAGATCACCCTGAATGGCTCGCGTCGACGTGGCGGCGCGTTTCAGACCCCGATCTACCGCCGCCCCTCCGATCCCGCGCGCTTCAGCCGGGCCGAGATCGAGGATGGCGCCTTGAACGGGCAGGGCCTCGAAATCCTGTGGGTCGATAATCCGATCGATGCGTTCTTCCTGGAAATCCAGGGCTCCGGCCGGGTGCGGATGCCTGACCGCTCGATCGCCCGGATCGGCTATGACGGCGGCAACGGCAAGCCCTATGTCGCGGTCGGGCGGCTGCTGGTCGAGCGCAACATATTGCCGCGCGAGCAGGTGACCATGCAGTCAATCCGCCGCTGGATGACGGAGCACACGAAAGAGGGCGCCGAGTTGCGCCGCGAGAACCCGTCCTTCGTGTTCTTTCGCGAGATCCCCGGCGATGGCCCGTTGGGTGCCCAGCGGGTGGTGTTGACCGACGGCCGCAGCCTCGCCGTCGACCGCGCCTTCATCCCGCTCGGGGTGCCGCTCTGGCTCGAAGCGCAGGAGCGCTTCTCGGCCGGCAAATTTCGCCGTCTCGTGATCGCCCAGGACGCTGGCGGCGCGATCAAGGGCCCGGTGCGCGGCGATCTGTTCTGGGGCCACGGTGCCGATGCCGCTTCCGGCGCCGGCGCGATGAACGCCCGGGGTCATTATTATCTGCTGCTGCCCCGCCCCGTCGCGGCCCGGCTCAGCGTGCTCGCCCCAACGCATTGATTCGCCACCCCGGCGATCCCTATGTTGGCGCAAACCCGATCGGGAGACAATGGAATGCCCGGACCGGCGCGCGTCGCGCTGTTGGTAACCTGCCTGGTCGATCTGTTCCGGCCGAGCGTCGGCTTCGCCGCCGTCAAATTGCTGGAACAGGCCGGCTGCACGGTCGAGGTGCCGCGGGCCCAGACCTGCTGCGGCCAGCCTGCCTACAATTCGGGCGATCGCGCCGACGCCAAGGCGATCGCCCGACAGGTCATCGCCGCCTTTGCCGGCTACGATTACGTCGTCGCGCCGTCCGGCTCCTGCGCCGGCATGGTCAAGCTGCATTACCCGGAGTTGTTCGCCGATGAGCCGCCGTCCCTTGCGCGGGCGCAGGAACTCGCGGCCCGAACCCACGAGCTCGTATCGTTTCTCGTCGATGTGCGCGGCTTGGACAGCGTCGCGGCGCGTTGGCAGCGCACCGCGACCTATCACGACGCCTGCTCGGGGTTGCGCGAGCTCGGGGTCAAGCAGCAGCCGCGCCGTCTGCTCGCCTCGGTCGACGGGCTGACTTTGACCGAATTGCCGGGCGCGGAAGTGTGCTGTGGCTTTGGCGGCACCTTCTGCATCAAATACCCGGAGATCTCCGACAAGATGGTGACCGACAAGGCCGCCGACATCACCGCGACCGGCGCCGATGCGGTGCTGGCCGGCGATCTCGGCTGCCTGCTGAACATCGCCGGCAAATTGTCGCGACGGGGCAGCCGGGTCGAAGTGCGGCATGTCGCCGAGGTGCTGGCCGACATGACCGGCGAGGTTCCTGCGATCGCCGCTCCGGCTCCGTAGCAAAATCATGGAACCGACCAGCCATAGCTTCCCGGCAAATGCCCGCGCCGGCCTCGCCGACCCGATCCTGCAGACGGCGCTCGGGCTCGCCCGCACCGGCTTCCCGCTGCGCCGGCAGCAGGCGATCGCGCGCCTGCCGGAGTTCGAGGAACTGCGCGAGGAGGGGCGGGCGATCAAGGATCACACCCTCGCCAATCTCGATTTCTACCTCGAACTCTACGAGCGGAACGTCACTGCCGCGGGCGGCCAGGTGCATTGGGCCCGCACCGCCGCCGAGGCCCGCGCCGCGATCCTCGACATCTGCCGCGCCGCCAACGCGAAGATCGTCACCAAGGGCAAATCGATGGTCGCCGAGGAGATCGCCCTCAACGACCATCTTGAGGCGAACGGCATCACCCCGGTCGAGACCGATCTCGGCGAATACATCATCCAGCTGCGCCACGAGCCGCCGAGCCACATCATCGCCCCGGCGATCCATCTGATGAAGGAGCAGGTCGCCGACGCCTTCCGCGCGGCCCATACCGAGCTCGCCCCGGCGCGGCCGCTGACCGATCCTCGCGCGCTGTGCGACGAGGCCCGCACCGTCTTGCGGCCGCGGTTCCTTGCCGCCGATGTCGGCATCACCGGCGCCAATTTCCTGGTCGCCGAGACCGGCTCCAGCATCATTGTCACGAATGAGGGCAATGGCGACCTGACGCAGATCCTGCCGCGGGTCCACATCGTCATCACCGGCATCGAAAAGATCGTGCCGACGCTCGAGGACACGGCGACCCTGTTGCGCCTGCTGGCGCGGTCGGCGACCGGCCAGGAATTTTCCTCCTACACGACGCTCTCGACCGGGCCGCGTCGGACCGGCGATCTCGACGGCCCCGAGGAATACCATGTCGTATTGCTCGACAACGGCCGCAGCGCGCTCTTGGGCGGCGAGTTTCAGGACATGCTGCGCTGCCTGCGTTGCGCCGCCTGCCTGAACCACTGCCCGGTCTATGCCGCGGTTGGCGGCCATGCCTATGGCTGGGTCTATCCCGGGCCGATGGGGGCGGTGCTGACCCCGGCGCTGGTCGGTGTTGCAGAGGCCGGCCATCTGCCGAACGCCTCGACCTTTTGCGGCCGCTGCGAAAGCGTCTGCCCGGTCAAGATCCCATTGCCGAAGATGATGCGGCACTGGCGCGAGCGCGAGTTTGCCCAGCATCTGAGCCCAGCGGTCTACCGCTCGGGGCTGCGCCTGTGGGTATGGGTGGCGCAGCGGCCGGGGCTCTATCATGCGCTCGCCGGGATCGCCGGAAGAGTGCTCGGCTGGGCGGGGGGGTTCCGCGGCCGGTTCCGCGCCTTGCCATTCGCGGCCGGCTGGACGGCGGTGCGCGACCTGTCGGCGCCCGAAGGCCGCAGCTTCCAAAGCCTCTGGGCCGAGCGGCAGCGAAGGGAAGGGCGCCGATGAGCGCGGCGCGCGACGACATCCTCGGCGGCATCCGGCGGGCCTTGCGGCGCGGGCCGCTCCCGGCCGACACGACCGCCGAGCTGGCGGGCCGGGTCGCGGCGCATCGCCGCAACCTGGTGCCAGCGCGCGCCGCCGCCCTCGATCGTGCCGGCCGCATCGATCTGTTCGTCTTGATGGTCGAGGAGGTGCAGACCACCGTCGCGCGCGTATCCTCGGAGCAGGACGTGCCGGCCGAGGTGGCGCGCTATCTCGCAGCCGAGAACCTGCCGGCCGAACTGGTCGCCGCGCCAGATCGGAGCCTCGACGCGATCCCCTGGGAAACAAGGCCGCTGCTGCGCATTCGGCGGGGCCGCGCTGAGGCGGATGACGCCGTGTCATTGACGCCGTGTCTCGCCGCAGTGGCCGAAACCGGCACCTTGATGCTCGCCTCCGGCCCCGGCACGCCGACCACCCTCAACTTCCTGCCGGACACCCATATCGTCGTGCTGCATGCCAGCCAGGTCGTTGCGAGCTACGAAGATGGCTGGGATTTGATCCGCGCCCGCGCCGGACTCTCGCCAAACCCACCCCCGGCCCCTTCCTCACCCTCCCCCGCGAGCGGGGGAGGGCAGGGTGGGGGCGAAGCAGCGGCGGGCGGATCAGCGCATGGCGCCGACCGGGTGGGCGCTGTTGGTCCGCAGGCCTTGCCGCGCACCATCAATCTGATCACCGGCCCATCGCGCACCGGAGATATCGAGCAGCGCATCCAGCTCGGCGCGCATGGTCCGCGCCGCCTTCATGTGGTGTTGGTCGAAGATGCGCCGCGTCAGGGCTGACCATGCAGAGGATGTCGAGCTGTGGCGCCGCGTGGCGCGCGATATCGCACCCTTGCCCGGCCGAAGCCCGCACCCGGACCACGGGCGTCTCGCCCGCAATGCGGCCGGGACGGCCGCGGTCCAATCCGCTGCGCCAGCCGCGCCAACCAAACGCGCGGCCACATCGCCACCGCCGCCGGTTCCGCCGCCGCTCGACAATTTTGCCGGCGTCGACCGCGCCACCGCCGAGCGGCTGAAGCGCGGCCGCCGCGCGATCGAGGCGCGCCTCGATCTGCACGGCATGACCCAGTCCGAGGCGCATCGTGCGCTCGCCGGCTTTGTCTTCGGCTCGCGGACAAGCGGGCGGCGATGCGTGCTGGTGATTACCGGCCACGGCCGGATCGGCGGCGGCGTCTTGAAGAGTGCGGTACCGCGCTGGCTCCACGAGCCCGAGCTGCGCCGGCATGTACTGGCGATCGCCCCGGCCCGGCCGCAGCACGGGGGCTCCGGCGCCCTCTATGTGCTGCTCCGCCGCTTGCCCTAAACCGGCGTCCCGGCGAAAGCCGGGACCCACTCTTCAGCCGTTCGGGAGCGGATCGATAGGTCCCGACTTTCGCCGGGACGCCAATCTTATTGATACCAAGGTAATTGGCTCGCTCACCACCCCTCGCCGAACATCCCCGCCTGCGGGTCGAGCTGGCGGCGCAGCCGGCTCGCCGCGGCGCGGGCGAAGCGCAGGGTCAATGCCCGCCGCCGGGCGGTGGCGAGCGGAGTCGCGGCACCGTGGCGCAGCAATGCCGCGCCGAACGGGTCCGCCACTATGAGGCCACATTCTTCGGGGATCAGGATGGCCGGAAAGTCGTTCGGCACAGCGAAATAAAGCCGGTCCGCGAACTCTCGATACCCGGCCCATTTGCGGTCTGCGCGGAAATCGGCTAGCGAGCTCTTGATCTCGACGATGACGAGGTCACCGGTTCTGCCGAGCGCCAGGATGTCGGCGCGCTGCCCGCTGGCGAGCGGGAATTCGAGCAGGCTGGCATAACCGAGCTGGTCGAGCGCGCGGCAGACCCCGCGCGCCAGCAGCGCGGCGGCCGATGGACCGGTGGGCGGGCCAGCGATCACGGTGCGATTGCCCGGGCGATCGGCTGGCTTTGCGACATGCAAGGCCTAGATAACATTAGGGCAAGGGCGGAGTTTACTGATGGCGTTGTCCAAGCGCGGATGCCTCAAAGCGGCCTGGGATCTCGCCTGGCCGTTCTGGATGGGCGACGAAAAATGGTCGGCACGGCTGCTGCTCGGCGCCGTCGTGGCGCTCAATCTGACCGCGGTTTGGCTCAATGTGCGTCTCAACTCCTGGAACAATGATTTTTACAATGCCCTGCAGGAATACGACTGGCCAAAATTCTGGTGGCAGTTCGCGATCTTCGGGATGATTGCGGCGGCGCTGATCGTCGTCGCGGTCTATCAGCTCTATCTGCGCCAGATCCTGCAGATCCGTTGGCGGCGGTGGTTGACCGAGCGGTTCCTCAAGGATTGGCTGGCCGATCAGGCCTATTACCGCATGCAGTTCGACCAGTCCTCGACCGACAACCCGGACCAGCGCATCGCCGACGATCTCGACCGCTTCACGTCAATCAGCCTGGCCTTGTCGATCGGCTTGTTGAATTCGGTCGTCACGCTGTTCTCGTTTCTGTTCATCCTGTGGACGTTGTCCGGCATCCTGCGAATCCCGCTCGGCGGCGACAGCACCTTCGACATCCCCGGCTACATGGTGATCGCGGCGGTGATTTACGCCGTCGCCGGCACCTGGCTGACCCAGCGCATCGGCAATCCGCTGGTCCCCCTGCTGTTCAACCAGCAGCGCTACGAGGCGGATTTCCGCTTCAGCCTGGTGCGCCTGCGCGAGCACGCCGAAAGCGTCGCGTTCTATGGCGGCGAGAGCCGCGAGTTCGACGTCTTCCAGAATCGCTTCACTCATTGCGTCTTGAACTGGTGGGAGGTGATCCGCCGGCGCAAGAAGCTGACCTGGTTCACCAGCGGCTATCAGCAGCTGGCGGTGGTCTTTCCGTTCCTCGTTGCGGCGCCGCGCTATTTCGCCAAGGAGATCCAGCTCGGCGGGCTGATGCAGATTTCCTCGGCCTTCGGACAGGTGCAGGATTCCTTGTCCTTCATTGTCACGAGCTACACCGAGATCGCCGAATACCAATCGGTTGTCGAGCGGTTGCGCGGTTTCCGCGGCAAGGTCGAGGAGATTGCCGCCGCCCATCGCCAGCCAAGACCGATCGCGATCGATCGCAGCGGCAGCGGCGTCGCGGTCAGCGGCCTCGACCTGAATCTTCCGGACGGCCGGCCGTTGCGTCAGGAGATCCAGCTGGCGGCGCAGCCCGGTAGTCCGGTCCTGGTCACCGGTCCGTCGGGCTCCGGCAAGAGCACGCTGTTGCGGGCGATCGCCGGGCTGTGGCCGTTTGGCCGCGGCAATATCCGGGTCGGCGACGGGGATGCGCTGTTCCTGCCGCAGCGGCCCTATCTGCCGCTCGGCACCTTGGCCGATGCGATCGCCTATCCGGCGCTCGATCATCAGCCGCGCCGGGCCGAGCTGGAGGCGGCGTTGCATGCGGTCGGCCTGTCCTACCTGGTCGATCAGCTCGACGAGGAGGGGAACTGGGCGTTGCGCCTGTCGGGCGGCGAGCAGCAGCGGCTCGGCTTTGCCCGGATCTTGCTGGCGCGGCCGGAAATCGTGTTCCTCGACGAGGCGACCTCGGCGCTCGACGAGGTGGCCGAGGCCTCGCTGTACCGGCTGGTGCGCGAAGCCGATTGGCACCCGACGATCGTCAGCGTCGGTCATCACGGCACGCTGAAGCGCTTCCACGAGGCGATCATCGATCTCGGCCGCCACCGCGTCAGCGCCGCCGCCGCCGGCGACTAGTAAAGACTTCCGAGGCTCTGCCTATATTCGTATGGTCATTTTCTCGTCATCCCGGCGAAGGCCGGGATCCATTCTTCAGCATCTTGGAAGCTGATCGGTGGGTCCCGGTCTTCGCCGGGATGCCATTCATAGCGGAGCGGCCGGCCGATGAGCGCCGACGATCTCGTGCCCGATCCATCCAGGAACGCCGATGAGGACGACGACCCGTTTCGCCGCGTCCGGCTGGAGAAGCTCGCCGCGCTGCGCGGGATGGGTGTTGAGCCGTATCCGGTCAGCTTCGAGCGCACGGCCGAGGCCGCCGAACTTGACGCGCGCCACGCCGATTTGCCGGCCGGCACGGAGACCGAGGATCGCGTCCTCGTCGCCGGCCGCATTCGGGCAATGCGGAACAGCGGCATGTTCATCGATTTGCATGACGCCTCGGGCAAGATCCAGATCTTCTGCCACAAGGATTATCTGTCGGCCGAGCAGCTCGCCTTGCTGCGCCTCCTCGATATCGGCGATCTGATCGGCGTCGAGGGCATCGTCCGGCGCACGCCGCGCGGCGAGCTGACCGTCAACGCGACGGCGCTCACGGTGCTCGCCAAGGCGTTGCGGCCCTTGCCGGAGAAATACCACGGCCTCGCCGACATCGAGCTGCGCTACCGCCAGCGCTACCTCGACCTGATCATGAACCCGCAGAGTCGCGAGACATTGCGCCGGCGCAGCCATATCGTCGCGGCGATGCGCGGCTTTCTGCTGGCGCGCGGCTATCTCGAGGTCGAGACGCCGATGCTGCACACAATCCCCGGCGGCGCGGCGGCCAAGCCCTTCATCACCCACCACAACGCGCTCGACATTGAGCTCTATCTGCGCATCGCGCCGGAACTGCATTTGAAGCGGCTGGTGGTCGGCGGGCTCTCCGACAAGGTGTTCGAGATCAACCGCTGCTTCCGCAACGAGGGGCTGTCGCCGCGCCACAATCCGGAATTCACCTCGCTCGAGCTGTACGAGGCCTATGTCGATTACACCGCGATGATGGACCTGACCGAAGCCATCGTCGCGCATGTCGCCGAAGCCTCAACCGGCGGGCGCCAGATCGCCTATGGCGGAACCAGCATCGACCTGACCCCGCCCTGGCCGCGCCGCGGCATGGCGGAGCTGGTGCTCGAGCACACCGGCGTCGATTTCCTCGCGATCGACAATGTCGCAAGCGCGCGGGACGCCGCCAGCCGGGTCGGCTGTGCGCTGTCCGGCAAGGAAAATTGGGGCCAGGCGCTCGAAGCCGTGTTCGCGGCGTGCGTCGAGGACAAGCTGTTGCAGCCGCTCCACGTCACCGGCTTTCCGCGCGACATCTCGCCACTCGCCAAGGCCGACCGCAACGACCCGCGGCTTGTCGAGCGGTTCGAGACCTATGTCTACGGCTGGGAGATCGCCAACGCCTTCTCCGAGCTCAACGATCCGATCGATCAGCGCGCCCGCTTCGAGGCGCAGATGCTGGCGCGCGCCGCCGGGGACGAGGAGGCCCAGCCGCTCGACGAGGATTACGTCACCGCGCTCGAGTACGGGTTGCCGCCCTGCGGCGGGCTCGGCATCGGCATCGACCGGCTCGTCATGCTGCTGACCGACAGCCCCTCGATCCGCGACGTGATCGCCTTCCCGACATTGCGGCCGCGCTGACGGCCCATTGCAGCGGCGCCGGCGGGGGAGCCTCCGCCCTTCGGGGGAGAGGGAGCACGGGGCGACACGGAAATGTGACGCGATGCGTATCGAAACGGGTTCGGTGCGTTCGCATATATCGGCAGAAGGAGTGCGTGCAATGACCTCGCATTCGTCGTTTCGCTGGTTGATCGCGAGCTGCATGGGCGTGCTGCTGCTGGCGCCGGCCGCTGACGCCGACTCGCCGCCCTCGGGGCAGGCCGCGGCGCCACCGCCGGGTATGGCGCGTATCTGGTTCTATCGCGCGATGGAGCCCTATTCGAGCCTGGCCACCCCCTTTGTCCGGCTGAACGGCGTCGTCGCCGGCGTGTCGCAGCCGGGCGGCTCCTCCTACCGCGATGTGCCGCCGGGGCATTACCACATCAGCGTCGACAGCTACGGCGTCGACTTTGACCAGACCCGCGACGTCGATCTGGCCCCCGGAGCCCAGGTCTTCGCGAAAGTCGTGTCGAACGACCACTGGATCGAGGGCGGCGGTGGCGGACGCGGTGGCGGAGGCTATCACCGCGACACCTTCTATGTCTGGCTCTATCCGGTCGAGGCGGCGTGGCCGGTCATCGCGCAAAGCTGGTTCTACGGCGGCGGTCTGCTGACGGCGGCCTTGCCGTCGTACTGAGCGCGCGCGCAGAAGCTCGGAGAGGCAGGAGATGACAACCTATCGGCGCGGGCGCGGATTTTTGCTGGCCGGCGCCGGCAGTCTGCTCTTGGGGATGGCGGGCTGCGCGCCGGCGCTGCCGCCCGCCGGGGCCGTCGCGACATCGCCCGTTCCGGCGCAAATGGCGCGCGTCTGGTTCTATCGCGATCTGAACCCGAACGAGCCGATGGCGACGCCTTATGTGCGGATCGACGGCGCGATCGCCGCCGTCTCGGAACCGGGTGGCGCCTCCTACCGCGACGTCGTGCCGGGGCGGCACCAGATCTCGGTCGAGAGCTACACGGATGACGGCAACCAAGCCAGGCTCGTCGATCTGCCGCCCGGCGCGCAGGTCTATGCCAAGGTGGTGCCGCTCGACAATTACGAGGAGGGCGGCGGCGAACGCGGTGGCGGCTATCACCGCAACAATTTCTATCTGTGGCTCTATCCGCCGGAAATTGCCGGCCCGGCGATAGCAAGGAGCGCTTTCTACGGCGGCGGCGGGACGCTGACCGCAGCGGCGCCGCCCCGGTGACTGGCCACTTGATTGGACCTCCTTGATTGGAATGACCGTGATGATAAAGCGTCTGCCTTGCGCCGTGGGCTTTCTCTTGTTGCTGACTGCGGCGGCGAGCTGTGCTCAGCCTCCCGCGGCGGCGCCTTATTTGGCCGGACCGATCCCGGCGGGCATGGCGCGGATCTGGTTCTACCGCGACATGAACCCCAACGATGTCTTGGCCGAGGCGTATATCCGCTTGAACGGTGCAGTCGCCGGCGTGTCGGAGCCGGGCGGCGCCTTCTACCGCGATGTGGCGCCGGGCCGGTATCACATCCATGTCGATAGCTATGTCGACGATCCGCACAACGATAGCGATGTCGCTCTCGCCCCTGGTGCCGAGGCCTACGCCAAAGTGCTGCCGGCTGAGAATTTCGTCCAAGGCGGCGGCGGCGACGCGAGCGGCGGCTATCGCCGTCCCAGCTTTGTCGTCTGGCTCTACCCGCCCGACGCCGCCCGTCCGGCGGTCGCCCGCAGCTATTTCCAGGCCGGCGGCTCGTAGAGGGCGGCTCCGGCAGCACCCACGTCTTCACCGCAAGCGGCCGCGATAAAAGTAGGGCGGAAAAGCGCAGCGTATTCCGCCACCCAACTGCGACGGACGTTGGCCAACGCGCTTCGCTTTTCCGCCCTGCGAGGATTGCTCTGCGGAAGCGCGGCTCAGAAATTCTCCAGGCTCAGCACCCGGTCGTCGTCGTCATAGGCGAAGATCTCGGCGTGCCGGCCCCAGTTGATCACGGTTTCGAGCACCCGCTCGGCCTCTTCCTCCGACAGATGGTCCTCGAGCTCGCGCAGGAAGCGGGCCGCCGGCGCCCGGTGACCGGGGCGCTCGTCGAGCACGCGGCGGATGTGGGCGGCAAGCGGCACCTGATTGACCAGCGCCTCGGCGAAGATCTGCTTGCGGGTCAGCATGTCGGCCTCGGCGTAGGCCCGACCGGCCGCCGTCAGCTCGATATCGCCGCCGCTGACATGGGCAAAGCCCAACAGCTGCAGCAGCTCGATCAGCGGCAGCAATTCATCGGTCGTCAAATTCTCTTCATCGGCCAGATGCGGAAGATCGGCACGGCCCTTGTAGGGCTCTTCACTGAGCTTCTCGATCAGACCCGATAATTGCTGCACCGCCGTGTCGGGCAGGCGATAGCCGAGCCCGATCGGCTCGGGCTTGACGCCGCGCCGCCCGTCACGCCCCGGAACCGTCGTCAACAGCGTGTAGACCTGGTCGACTATCTGGCGGAACCCGGCGCTGTCGGGCGAGCGCGGATGCGGCAGATGGATCGGAACCTCGGCGCTGATACGGCCGGGATCGCTGCTGAAGATCAGGATGCGGTCGGCCATGTCGACCGCCTCCTCGATGTTGTGCGACACCATCAGGACGCCCTTGGTCGGGATCCGCCGTTCCAGCCACAAATCGAGCAGGTCGTTGCGCAAGGTCTCGGCCGTCAGCACGTCGAGCTGCGAGAACGGCTCGTCGAGCAGCAGGATGTCCGGGTTGACGACGAGAGCGCGGGCAAAGCCGACCCGCTGGCGCATGCCGCCCGACAATTCCTTCGGGTAGGCGCTTTCGAACCCGTCGAGGCCGATGACGTCGATCGCCTCGACCGCGCGCCGACGCCGCTCGGCCGCCGAGACGCCTTGCGCCTCGAGCCCCAATTCGACATTGCCGAGCACCGTCAGCCACGGAAACAGGGCAAAGCTCTGGAACACCATCGCGATGCCGCGCACCGGCCCGTTGACCGGCTGGCCGCGATATTCGACCCGCCCCTCGCTCGGCGGCAACAGGCCGGCGAGGATCCGCAGAAAGGTCGATTTGCCGGACCCGGATTTGCCGAGGACCGCGACGATCTCGCCGTCGCGCAACGTGAAATTCACCTCGCTGAGAACCAGCCGGCCGATATGGTCGGGGGTGCGGTAGGTCTTGCTGACGCCGATCGCGCGCAACGGCGGCGCGGTCGTCGTGATCGCGGCAATGCGCTCGGCAACGATGCTCATCGGACGAGCCCCAACTTAAACCGGCCCCAGCTTAAACCAGCCCCAGCTTAAACCGGTTCAGCTTCAATCCAACCTCAGGCGCTCGGCGGCCATCTCGTAGAGCCGGTGCCACAAGAGCCGGTTGAACACCAGAACATAGAGGCACAACACGCCGATGCCGAGCGCGATCCGCGCCGGGTCGCCTTCGGCAGTGTACTGCGCGATGTAGGCGCCGATTCCGGTGGCGTGCAGGGTCGTGTCGCCCCACTGTACCACCTCCGACACGATGCTCGCGTTCCACGAACCGCCGGACGCGGTGACGGCGCCGGTCACATAGGCCGGGAAGATCGCCGGCAGCATCACCCGCCGCCACCATAGCCAGCGCCGCACGCCGAGATTGCTCGCCGCCAGCCGCAATTCGGTCGGCAATGCGCTGGTGCCGGCGATGACGTTGAACAGGATGTACCATTGCGTCCCGAGGATCATCAGCGGGCTCAGCCAGATCTCCGGGTTCAGGTTGAAGCGCAGGATCATCACCACCGCCACCGGGAAGAACAGGTTGGCGGGGAAGGCGGCGAGGAACTGCACGATCGGCTGGGCCCGGTCGGCAAGCCGCGGCCGCAGCCCGATCCACACCCCGATCGGCACCCAGATCAGCGAGGCGAGGGCGATCAGGATCAGCACGCGCAGCGCCGTGACGCCGCCGAGCACGATCGCCCAGCCGATCTCGCCCGGCAGCACGGTTTGCCGCACGAAGGCGATCAGCCACGTGACGGCCGTCACCGCCATCGCCAGCAGGGCCAGGTCGAACAGCCTGATGAAAAGCGGCGAGCGCCAGCCTGCTTGGCGCGGCTCTGACCGGCCGCGGACCAGCATGGCGAGCGCGTGATCGATCGCGCGGTTGAGCGCCAGCACCGCGGATTGCATCAGGTCGAACAGCCGTGCCCGCTGCATGACGATCAGGAACCAGGGGCGGACATCGTCCTCGTCGCCGGCGGGATCGCCGCGGAATTTCCGCGACCAAGCCAACAGCGGCCGGAACAGCAGCTGGTCGTAGAGCAGGATCACGACCAGCATGACGAGCACCGCATAGCCGATCGCGCCGAGGTCGCGTTCGGCGATCGCCGTGGCAATGTAGGAGCCGATGCCCGGCAACATGATCGTTTGGCCGGAGACCGTGATCGCCTCCGAGGCGACGACGAAGAACCAGCCGCCCGACACCGACATCATCATGTTCCAGATCAGCTGCGGCACCGCATGCGGCACTTCGAGCCGCCAGAAGCGCTGCCACGCCGACAAATGGTACATCCGCGCCGCCTCGATCAGCTCGACCGGCACGGTGCGCAACGACTGGTACAGGCTGAACGTCATGTTCCAGGCTTGCGAGGTGAAGATCGCGAAAATCGCGGCGCATTCGACGCCGAGCAGCCGGCCCGGAAACAGCGCGATGAAGCCGGTGACGGTGATCGACAGAAAGCCGAGAATCGGCACCGATTGCAGGATGTCGAGCACCGGGATTAGGATCTTCTCGGCCTGCCGGCTCTTGGCCGCCAAGGTCGCATAGCACAGGCTGAACACCAGCGAGGCGACGAGCGCCGCCGCCATGCGCAATACCGTGCGCAGCGCGTATTCCGGCAGCCGCCACGGATCGAGGCTGATCGGCAGCGCGTCGCCGATCTGGTAATGCGCGCCCATCGCCATGCCGCCCCAGGCCAAGAGCGCGAGCGCGCCCAGCACCAACGGCAACGCCACCAGATCCCAGGAATTCGGGCGCAGCCGCGACGGCCAGGCGATCAGGGGCAGGCCCCAGCGCTGTTCCATGGCACCCGGACGAGGGTTGCAGAGGCCGGCTACCTCTAACCCAGCGCCATCGCGGCGGCGAGCGGGAAATCGCGGCCGCTTCCAGCCCCTTAGCGGCCCTCCCGCTTAAGCGCGCACTCTTCACCGGAATCAGCGGCGCAAGCGAACCGATCAGCGCGTAGGTCGCGGAGAGAATTGCGGCATCCATTTGCGCGAAATCCTCTAGCGGTCTCACCGGAGCGTGGCGCTCCGATGCTCCTTACTACAGGCGCGCGACCGTTGGTGCCCAGCCCTTCAAGACGGGCCCATGCCCCCAAACCTTGACAAAGGACCGACGCCGACGGGCTCACTCGTCCGCGCTCTCGGCCACCAGCACCTTCACCTTATCCTTGGCGAAACGCATCAGATCCGCGGCAACGGCGTAGTTCTCCGGGCTCCGCATCGCGGCATCGAAAGTCGCCTGATCCGGATAGTCCATCTCGGCGATCGCGATGTAGGGCGAGGCGCCGCCGAAGATGTCCCCGGAGATCCGGTTCAGCATCAGCCTTTGTAGCCCCGGCGTCTTCTTCACCAAGGCCGCATGCACCGCCTCGTAATGTTTGAAGAAGGCTTCCGGGTTCTCGGGCCGGTCGTAGATGACGATGAGTTTGATGGTCAGGGGAATCTCCTGGGGATTATGCCAACAGCCGCTGATGTGTCCGGATGCGGCCGGCTATGCCCTGGGATCGCCCCTGCATCATCGCGAGGCGTGGTTCCTGCTTCGGCGGTCTGGTTCTTGTCGGGCGCCGGCGCTGCGATCGCCGCCGAAAGTCCCGTTGAACGCCCGCCGGAACAGTTCGGCTAGATCGTCGCTCTCGAAGCGCGCCTTGATGGTAATGACGCCACCATTCTCGTCTGCCTCGGTCTCGAAATGCGCGAGCGGGCGGTCGTTGCGGTCGAGCCACTCGCGCATCGCCCCGAGGACATCGGCGAAGCCTTCTCGGACCACTCGCACCTCGGCGACCCGCATCGTGAACCTCTTATGGGAAAGGCGTTTCCATCGGCGATTTCCGAGAGAGCGCTGCAGGCGATCATTCATCCGGGATGTGCAGGGTGGCCTTCACCGCGAGGATCAGCGACACCGCCCGTTGCGCGGAATACACCGGCGTCTGTTCCGGGTGGACCCGGCGCCAGGCCTCGACGCCCGCGCGGTAGCAATCGGCCGTCGATCTCTGGGCTTCACGGGCGGCCTCGAAGGCGTCAAGAACCTCCGTCGCCGCGGGATCTTTCGTCGAGTCGGTTTCCCAGCCATGCCAGACCATGATGCACTCCATTCCCCTGTTAAGGCGTTCCGGCCGCGCGACCGCCACGCGGCATGGGTCCTACCGCTGTCGCGTAAGCTCTCTCCAGTTCGTCGGCTCGTGCTTCCATCTCGTCGACCATGATCCGCAACGGACCGGACAGCGCGGTTCGTGCGGTCCCGGCGATCTCGCGCAAGCGTCTGGCGCGGTCCCGCAAACATTGGACTTCCCGAGGTCGCGCCATGTTCGGCTCGACGGACTACAGGGGAGACAAAGCGAAGATGACGACGAGGATCAGCGCGGCCCAGGAGAGTGCCGTATCGGCGGCAGCCACCAAGGACCGACAATCCACGGCGTTCCGCAGCCGTCCTTCGCGATGAAATGCCATGGCGGCATCCTGCCAGGGCTCGGTTGACACACCGATCTCTCGAACGTGAATTACGATTTAACTACCGCGCTTCCCGTGGTCACCGCTGACCGCGGCATTGCGTCCTCCGGTGAAAACCGCATTATCGGATCGGGTATGCGACACTACGGAGGGGGTTCTGAACCTACTCGACCTCGAGCGGCTGCGAGCGAGCCCGCTCTGCCATGACCCGTTCGACTTTGTCGTCGTCGAAAATTTCGTGCGCGCCGAGCATCTGCCCGGGATCGTCGCGGATTTTCCGCCGCTCGGCCGGCACGGCAGCTTTCCGCTCGCCGGGCAGCGTTATGGCGCGGCATTCGGGCATCTCGCCGAGGAGCTGGAAGGCGACGAACTGCGCCGGGCTATCGAGGACAAATTCGCGATCAACCTCGCCGGCCGGCCGACGATGATCACCCTGCGCGGCTACAGCGACGGTCGCGATGGCCGGATCCATACCGATACCGCTACCAAGCTGATCACGGTGCTGCTCTACATGAACCCGGTTTGGGAAATCGAAGAGGGTCGGCTGCGGCTGTTGCGCGGCGCGCACGACCTCGATGATTGGGTCGCCGAAATCCCGCCGGTTGCCGGCACGATGGTGGCCTTCCGCCGCAGCGGAAATTCGTTTCACGGGCATCTGCCGCATGTCGGCGAGCGGCGGTCGATCCAGCTCAACTGGGTGACCGACCAGCGCGTCGTGCGCCGCGAGCTCGGTCGTCACCGCTGGTCGGCGCGCCTCAAGGCGCTGAACCCCTTCGTGTAACCGCTCGGCGCAACATGCCCTCTCCGCCCTTCAGGGCGGAGAGGGAGCTTTTCCCGTCAATGCCGCGCCGCGGCGAACTCCGCCTTGGCGAGCGCGCGGTGCAAGGCCAGCCGCTGCCGCACTGGCAGGAGCGACTTGGCGCGCGGCACCAGCAGCTGTCCCTTCGGCGCGATCGCCAGACGCCCGCTCGCCATCAGCCGGCGAAACTCCAGCAGCAGCCGGTCCAGCCCGGCGCCGTTCAGCGTCCAGTTGCGCACCGGACCGCTGTCGAGGTGGAAAAAACTGGAGCGGGGATACCAGCCGACCCCGCCGCGCATCATCGCGCGGGCGGCCTGCATCGCTTCTTCGTTGCGGGTGGCGAGCCGAACGTCGAGCGCCCGCCCGTAGATGTGCTGGCTGTTGTCGGCGACCCCGAAGGTCGTGCGCGCCAGCATCGCGTTGGTCTCGCGCGTGCGATAGGCCGACAGGATCGTCGCACTCGTCGCCCCGACTGCGTCCATGACGCTGGCGAGAAAATCGAGCACACCGATGTCGATCGCGATTTTTTCGCCGGAATGGTGGTCGCGCAGAAACACCGAAAGATCGGCCATCGCCTGCGAAATCGGGCCGGTGTCGTCGCGGAACGGGCCGTCGAAACTCTCGCCGGTATGCGCGTTGGCGAGCCGCAGGCGCCGTAACGGCGCCGGCGCCGGCAAGGCCCGCGCCGGCTGCGGCGCAGCCAGCCAGCCGCCCGCGAGCGCCAAAAACACCCGCCGGTCCATGTGGCTTGTTACAGCATTATCGAACGAGGTTGGACCACCTTCCCACAACCGTCATCCCCGGGCGTGTCCCGGGGATCCACGTCTTTTCGATCCGTGTGGAAGGCCGGGTCAAGCCCGGCCATGACGACAAGGAAAGGCGCGCCGTGCGTTACGCGCGCTTGGCCGGCGGGTCGACGGACACGGTGCCGAGCTCGCCAGGGACCGAGATTTCCAGCGCCTCGAAGTCGTCGGAGGTGCGCAATTCATTGTGCTTCAGCCCGCCCGGGATGAACACCGTATCGCCCTTCTCGCAGCGCAGGAACTCGCCGTCCTCGAATTCGAGCTCGACCCAGCCGTTCAGCAGATAGACGAACTGGCTGTCGCAGGTGTGATAGTGCCAGCCGGTCGGCTGCGTCATTCCGGTCTTCGCCTTCATGATCTGGCCGCGCATCTGCCCGCCGCTCGCTTCCTTCAGCGCGAGGTCGCGATAGGAAAAGAATTCGCGCCTTCCCTCGGCCATGATCGGCTTCTTCGCGCTGGTGTAGCCGAGCTTCGCCGCCGGCTTGGTGATCGTCGAGACGTCATTGGCCATCGGAACCTCCTGCTCTCATGGAGCCGTTCGATGCGATGCCGTATCGTAGAAGAGCCTCAACCCCCGGGCAAGCCGCTGTCGCGGCTCGTCGGGAAGTGCGCACTGAATTCGAAGCCAAAATCCCCTTGGCCGGGCTTGTCCCGGCCATCCACGTCTTGAAGCGGTCGCCCGGGGAGCAAAGAAGTGGATGCCCGGCACAAGGCCGGGGACGGGGTATGTGCACGGGGTATGTGTTTGATTCCGTGCTCGCCCAAGACCCGGTTTGCTGAACGGGACGGCTGCTCGGCCTGAGCGGATTTTCGCTAGGCGAACCGTGCGGCGGCGAACGGTGCGATGTCGATCGAGGCCGGCCGCCCGGAGATCAGATCGGCGACGACCTTGCCGGTCATCGGCGCCGCGGTCATCCCGACATGGCCGTGCCCGAAGGCGTAGATCACGTCGGGCGAGGCGCGCGACATCCCGATCACCGGCAACGAATCCGGCATCGCCGGCCGGTGCCCCATCCAAACCGAGATCCGCTCCTCGGCGTGCTCGGCGGCCAGCCCCGGCAGCATCTTGCGGCCCTGCATCAGCAGAATCTGCGCGCGTCGCCAGTCGGCCGGCGCGTCGAGCCCGGCCAGTTCGACCGTGCCGGCAAAGCGCAGCCCCGTATCCATCGGCGTCGCGACGAATTTGCCGTCGGCATCGGCGGTCGGGATGCGCGGCATCGCCTCGGGGTCGCGGATCATTAGGTGATAGCCGCGCTCGGTTTCGAGCGGCACCCGGTCGCCGAGCGCCGCCGCCAGCGGCTTCGAATAGGCCCCGGCGCAGACCACCGCGGCGTCGGCCGCGAGATCGCCCTGGTCGGTGGCGATGGCGGTCAGGCGCCGCCCGTCGAGACGGAAGCCGAGTGCGTGCGCCATGACGACCTCGCCGCCCTGCCGGCGGAACTGCTCGAACAGCCGGGTGACTAGACCCAGCGGGTTGCTGGTATGCCCGTTCTCGCGCACCAGGATTCCGCGGACGTAATCGCGTGACAGCGTCGGTTCGAGCTGGCGCAATTCGTCGGCGTCGAATTCGTCGATTTCGACGCCGTTCTCGCGGCGTAACGCCCACGCGAAACCGTCTTTCGCCAAGGATTCGGCGGAGCGGTAGACATAGAGATGGCCGCGTTGATGCACGAGCTCGTCGGCGCCGGCCATCTTCGCCAGCTCGCGCACCAACGGCACGGTCGGCCCGACCAGGGGCCGCATCGCCTTCGCTTGCGCCCGCACCTTCTCCGGCGTTGCCGACCGCACGAAGCGCACGAGGTAAGGCAGGATCGAGGGCAGATAGCTCCAGCGCAACGCCAGGGGCCCAAGCGGGTCCATCAGCCAGCGCGGCACGTTCTTGATCACTCCGGGCATCGCCATCGGGGTCACTGACGAGCCGTTGAAGCAGCCGGCATTGCCGAAGGACGCGCCTTCGCCGGGATTTCCCGGCTCGACCAGAAACACGCGGTGGCCGTCGCGTTGCAGCCACAATGCCGCGCACACCCCGACCATGCCGGCGCCGATCACCCCGATATGCCGCGCCCCCTCCGCCATGCTGCCCACCCCAGCCAGTCCTCGCTCAGAATGGCGGGCGGGGCCGACGTCCGCAATGGGCAGGCGGATGCCGTTTCATCGCGAATAAAGGGCGGCCGATTGCTGGCGAACCAGAAGCGAATTGTCATCGCCTAGGTTGATGGTAGAAAGAATGGCCGCTTCGCCACAGAGCCGCTGACATGGTTCCCAATCGGAATTTCCGCTTTGCACCCAACCCGGCGGTTCGGTCCTGCTACCGTGAAGGTCGGTTACGGGGCAGGCCCAGTGGGTAATCGACGCGGCGCAGACACCCTAAGATCAGGCAACGGTATTTGAAGAGAACTCGCTGGCGCGGCTACGAAGCCGCAGAGTCGAGAAACACGTAGAGCGCCGCGATCTTTCCCTCGCGGACGATGATCACATCCAAGCCTGTGTAGGTGGGTGGTTCGCCGCGCGGCCCCGACCCCCACGCCAGGCGCCCGGCATTGTGAAGCGCCTGGGCCTCGCCGCGCGGGGCGTAAACGAAGTGCGGATGGGTCGCCCTGAGATCGCCAGCAAATCTGTCGAGCGCTTCGGGGCCGACGAATACGCCCGGCGGCGCGTACAGCACGCAGTCTTCGGTATAGAGGTCCTCGATCGCTGCTCGGCGGCGCGCCGCATTACCCTCGCCGAAGACCTCTTGAAGGTTACGATGGAGCAGTTCGTGAATAAGGTCGGGCATAAGATATCTCCGTAGAGGGATGCGCCGCCCTATTCGTCATGCCGCGTGACGGGGTCTTGCCGCTGCAACGGTGGTTGGAATGGTCGCATGGGCAGCGTTCAGCGCCGCTTCCCGATGCGCGGGGCTGAGCGCCAGCCCTTCGGCGCGGATGATTTCGATGTCGCCGATGCCGATGAAGGCGAAGACCGCGCGCAGATACGTCTCCTGGAAGTCGTTCGCCTCGAACGGCATTCCCGGTGCGTAAAGACCACCGCGCGACGAGGCAACGATCACGCGCTTTCCTCCGGCCAACCCGATCGGCCCGTCCGCCGTATAGCTGAAGGTCTTGCCGGCAATCGCGATGCGGTCGATCCATGCCTTGAGTTGGCTTGGGATGCCAAAGTTATACATCGGTGCGCCGATAACGAGGATGTCGGCGGCAAGGAACTCGTCGAGCACGTCGCTACCACCATCGTCCGCGATCCCCACCGCACCCTCCGGGGCATTCGCTGGTCGGACGGTCGGGAGGCGTTTGCTGTCAAGGTGCGGGATCGGATTGGCATCGAGGTCGCGCCGGAGCACTTCGAGACCGGGGATTGCCGCTTTCAGGTGCAGCGACCAACGCTGCCGAGAGTTGGCGCGAAGCCGAGTTGGCGCCCGTGATGCTTGAGTCGATGTGAAGGAGTTTCATGATCTTCGTCCCTGGTCAGTGGGTGCCGACGCGCAAGTTCTGGCGCTATCTTCCCAAAAAGGTCATCGGAGGCCGCTCGCCACCGGCTTCGATAGCTTTCGCCCCAGCGAGCATTCCGTTTGTCGTGTCTTCGGTTTTGAAGAGGTCGATCGCCACGTCGAGCATCATCGCGTCCGCGCCGGCGACGCCTCCCGCCGACCACGCTTTGAGCATCGTGCGCGCGGCCGCGTAGGCCTTGGTCGGGCCGTGCGCGAGCTGGTCCACGAGTTTGCGGCTCGCTTCATCCAGATCGGCTTCAGGCACGACGAGCGTGGCAATGCCCAGATCGCCCGCGACGGCGCCGCTGAACGGCTCACCCAATAGAGCGAGTTTAAGGGCCCGGGCGCGGCCAACCCGCTCCGCGAGCCGCTGCAGCCCGCCCGCCAACGGAATGTTGCCCCCACGAATCTCGATGGCGAAAAATCTCGCATCCTCCGCCGCGACGAGAAAGTCGCAGGCGAGGGCAAGCTCCATCCCGCCGCCGATGGCGCCGCCGCGGACCACCGCGACAGAGGGAATGCGCAACGCCTCGATGGCGTGGAAGCAACTGTTGCACTCGGCGATGAACGTGCGGAACCAGTCGGCGCTCTTTCCCACCCACTCCGGGACATTGCCCCCCATGCAGAAATTCGGGCCGTCCGACCGAATGACGAGCACCCGGCTGTCGCTCAGGCTCGCGTCATGGACCGCCGCGCGAAGGTCCACGGCGAACTGGCTGCCGATGCGGTTCGACGGGGGGTTCGCCAGGACAATGGTCCCGACGCCGTGATCCTGCTCAAATCTGACCGTCATTTGAGTCACTCCTCCGTGCGACGCGGGTTCAGGCGGCGAGAACGGGCGTCTGCTGTCGGAAAGTGGGGGACATCGACGGCGCTCTGAAGCTGAGGATCGGACAACATACTGTTCCCGTCAGGGAACGACTTGACTCGGAAATGATCTAGGAGGTGAGATAATTCGGTCTCTGGGGAACCGTCTCGGCGCGAGGATGAGCGCTTGCATGACCTCAACGATCTTCTGTTCTTCGCGGCGGTCGTTGAGCACAGCGGATTCTCTGCTGCCGCGCGATCTCTGAACCTTCCGAAATCAAGCGTCAGCCGTCATGTCGGTCGGTTGGAAGATCGGCTTGGCGTGCGCCTGCTGGAGCGGTCCACCCGCAACGTGCGGCTCACCGAGATAGGCAGTTCCTATTACGCCCGGTGCAAGGCGATCCTCTCGGAACTTGAGACAGCCGAACAAGACCTCGCCTTATTG
>Ga0210400_10000995_pt1 | contig 29161 bp, 24 predicted proteins | sample IncBWH26MmetaG_FD_155456 | JGI IMG/M metagenome (GOLD analysis project Ga0210400, IMG submission 155456) | Forest soil microbial communities from Barre Woods Harvard Forest LTER site, Petersham, Massachusetts, United States - Inc-BW-H-26-M | ecosystem: Environmental > Terrestrial > Soil >... | reverse complement strand
CCATCCGCCGATGGCGAGTCGACTCGGATCGGCGATCTTGCGTTTGATCAGATCGTCGACGCCGGCCATCACATCCTTGAAATCGCCGCCGCCCCAATCCGCGCGATTGGAGACGAGAAATTTCTGTCCATAGCCGGTCGAACCGCGAATATTCGGTTGGACCACAGTGTAGCCGCGGGCAGCCATCAATTGCGTTAGCGCATCGAACCGGTTGCGCCACACGCCCGCCGGTCCGCCGTGGATCATCATGACGACGGGCTGGGGCTGGCCATCGCGAGCACCTACGCCTTTGTAAATCGCGGCTTCAATCGGCATACTATCGAAGCTTGCGTAGCGGACAAATTCGGGATGCACCAAGGAGACATCCAGCTTGTCATTGAAGTGACTGACGGCTTTTCCATCCGCGAAAACTTCGGGCAGTACCGACGCCGATTCCCCTACATAGGCGACCGATCCATCGTGCGCTGCACTGAATGCGGAAACGTCCAGGGAATCGTCGGAAACCAGTTTGCGCATTTTCCCGCCGACTACGTCGAGTTCCGTATGGAATCCGTTGCTGAACAGAGCCGCGATCTCGGTACCGTTCAACCATTCGTAATGCATGACCGGCCGGTCCTTGATGGGACCTGTGATGTTCTTTGCCGCCTTCGAATCGATGGGGCAGATGAACAGATCCTGCGCTCCCGGCCCGTCGTCCGGTGACGAAAGAAACGCGAACGATTTTCCATCCGGCGCGACTTGAATCTGCCGGAACGGCCCTTTCGGCGCGAGCACTTCCTGGATGTTGCCGTCGTCAATCGCAACCGAATAAATCTTTTCGGTGCGGCGATCGTCGGCCGGCCGGTCGGTCGCGCTGACGATCAGATGCTTGCCGTCGGGCATGAAGTCGAATTCGTGAATCACCCACTGACCTTTCGAAATAGGCTTGACGACCTTGTCTGCCACGGTCAGCATCCAGGCGCGCGCCGGCTTGCTATCGACATCGATCACACGCTGATCGTCGCCGTCGCGCTGCTTTTTGTCTTCGTCATCGGTTCGCGGATCGGGGGCCAGGAACACCATCTGCTTGCCATCTTTCGACCAGCGGAAGGACGTCACAGCATTTTTCGCGGTGGTCAGCTTTTGTGCCTCGCCTCCGGCGGCTGGCATCAGCCAGATCTGATTGGTATCCTCGCGATCAGAGAGAAACGCGAGTGCCGATCCATCCGGCGACCAGCGGGGATTGCTCTCCGACTTGGCCGACGTGGTCCACTGACGCGTTTCATGCGAGCGCAGATCGTACATCCAGATGTGGCGCAGCGTGGTGCGAGCTTTAGGCGGCTCCTGCACGGTGAACGCGACGCGCTTTCCGTCGGGCGAGAATTGAAGATCGGAAGGCTCGCGCACCTGGATCGATTTTTCGAGTGTGAGTTTGTCGGCGGCAAAACCGCTGCCTGCCAGGAGCATGATCGTCAGAAAATATTTCACAAGCCCTCCATGTCGCTAGCTATTATAGTTGACCAGATGCTTAAGCCAACTCATAGTGCCACTGATTTTAAGCCACGAATGAACACGAATTCACGCGAATCCTGGTAAACTTCACCCCATGAAGACCCTTCTCGTCGCCGCGGCTCTGACCCTCGCTCACGCGCAGCAGGTCGATTGGAACAAACCGTTCCCGGCGCACAAGGTCATCGCCAATGTCTACTTCGTCGGCACCGATGCGCTGGGGTCTTTTTTGATCACGACGCCGGAAGGCCACATCCTTATCAACAGCGATTTCGAGACGACGGTGCCCATCATCCGGACGTCGGTCGAAAAGCTGGGATTCAAATTCAGCGACATCAAGATCCTGCTGGGCAGCCATGCGCATGGCGATCACATGCAAGGCGATGCGCTGGTCAAGGAATATACCGGCGCGAAAGTCATGGCGATGGAGCAAGACGTTCCCGCGCTGAAAAAGATGACGCCCGGCGGCAAGCCGCATCCCATCGACCGGATTTTGAAAGATGGCGACGAAGTGAAGCTCGGGGGCACCACATTGGTGGCGCATCTCACGGCGGGACACACCCCGGGTTGCACCACCTGGACCTTCAAAGTGAAGGATGGAGACAAGACTTACGACGTTCTGATTCTGGGCAGCATCGGCGTCAACCCCGGCTACGTCCTGGTCAACAACAAGGATTATCCGCAAATCGCCGACGACTACGTGCGCAGCTTCAAGGTCCTGCGCGCGCTGCCTTGCGACGTATTCCTCGCCTCACACGGCAGCTTTTATGGCCTGCCGGAGAAATACGCGAAGCTCGATAAAGGCGGCCCGAATCCGTTTATCGATCCGCAGGGCTACAAGGATCACTTGAATCTCAAGGAGAAAGAATTTCTCGCGAAACTCGCGGAGCAGAAAGCCAAATGAGCGCACCTACATCGCATTCTCAACCGAGTCCCGATCACATCATGCAAGTCGGCCTGGGCTTCTGGGCGTCGAAAACGCTGCTGAGCGCGATCGAAATGGAGTTGTTTACCGAGCTCGCACATCACCCCGAGGATCTCGCGACGTTGCAAGGCCGCCTGGGCCTGCATCCCAGAGCCGCGCGCGATTTTCTTGATGCACTGGTCGCGCTCGGATTTCTGGAACGCGCGAGCGGAGTCTACAGCAATACTCCGGCCACCGATGCGTTCCTCGATAAACACAAGCCTTCCTATATCGGTGGAATCCTGGAGATGGCGAATCATCGCCTGTACCCGTTCTGGGGACACCTGACCGAGGCACTGCGCACGGGCGAGCTGCAAAACGAGGCCAAATCCGGCGGGCCCAAACTATTCTCGATTCTGTATGCCGATCCGGCGCGGCTCAAGGAATTCCTGAAAGCCATGACGGGGATCAGCCATGGTGCGAATCTTGCCATCGCCTCCAGATTTCCGTGGAAAAACTACAAATCCGCGGTCGACGTCGGAACCGCCCAAGGCGACCTCATTACACAGGTTGCGCTGGCGCATCCGCACCTGGCAGGAACCGGGTTCGATCTCGCCGAGGTCGGTCCGATCTTTGAGGATTACGTCGAGCAGAACGGGCTATCCGGACGCGTTCGATTCGCGGCGGGAAGTTTCTTCGAAGATCCGATGCCTAAAGCCGACGTGGTGATGATGGGTCATATACTGCACGACTGGAACCTCGACGAAAAACGACTGCTCATCGCCAAAGCCTACCATGCGTTGCCTTTAGGCGGCGCGCTGATCGTTTACGAAGCCATCATCGACGACGACCGGTCGAAAAACGTCTTCGGCTTGCTGATGAGCCTTAACATGCTCATCGAAAGCCCGGGAGGATTCGATTACACGGGCGCCGATTGCATCGGCTGGATGAAGGAAGCCGGTTTTCGCGAAGGCCGCGTCGAACATCTGGCTGGTCCGGACTCGATGGTGATCGGGATTAAGTAATCGCAACGCACCGCTTTGGGCTTTCTCCGGGCAACGCGCTCCATTACTGTCGCGCCTCAACTGACGGCCGCGCGGACGGTTCGGTCCGCTTCAAACTTTGAGGCGCGACAGTGATGGAGCGCGTTGTGGAAGTGCCTGTAAGCGTACACTGAGAACTTGACCGATCCGATTCGTCAATTTAAAGACTGGTTCGACGCCGCGCTGCGAGCAGGTATCAAAGAGGCCAATGCCATGACCCTGGCTACGTCGACGCGCGATGGCAAGCCTTCGGCTCGCATGGTGCTTTTGAAAGGATTCGATGAGCGCGGATTCGTCTTCTTCACCAACTACGAAAGCCGCAAGGGACTGGAACTGGCCGGGAATGCCCGCGCGGCGTTGGTGTTTTACTGGGAGCCTTTGGGACGCCAGGTGCGAGTCACCGGACGCGTGACAAAAGTGACGCCTGCCGAATCGGACGAGTATTTCGAGACCCGCCCGCTGGGCAGCCGCTTCAGCGCGGCGGTTTCGCGACAGAGTAAAGTGATCGCGTCGCGAGAAGTGCTTGAAAATGCGCTTTTGAAACTTAAAGCAACGTATCCTGAGGACGGACCGCCGCGTCCAAAGAACTGGGGAGGCTATCGTGTACGGCCCGATGAAATCGAATTCTGGCAGCAAGGCGAGTTCCGCTTGCACGATCGCATCCGCTACCGGCGGCGCGGCGCGGGCTGGAAAGTGGATCGCCTTAGCCCTTAGCGTCACGCTGCTTCCCGCCGCGGACATCGATGTCTCGAAAATCCTCAAAGGCGTCGAGGATCACTACAATCGCATTCAGACCCTGCAGTTGAACTTCAGCGAAAGCATGACCAACCAGGGCCGCAAGCGCACGGAAAAGGGTGAATTGTACCTGCGGAAACCGGGCCGGATGCGCTGGCAGTATTCGAACGGGAAACTGTACATCTCCGACGGGAAGTACATTTACTCCTACTATCCCGATGAAAATCGTGCGGAGCGGATGCCTTTCAAAGAGGTCGACGACATGCGCGCGCCGCTGGCTTTTCTGCTGGGACGGCTAAACTTTCAGGACGATTTCCGCCAGTTCACCTCGCAGCCGGATCGCGAAAACACATTCATCAAAGCGATTCCGAAATCGGACAAGATGCCGTACAGTGAAGTCACGTTTCTGGTCTCGCCGGATTCTGTGATTCACTGGCTGTCGGTGAAGGGGCAGGACGGGACGGTGCTGGAATTCGTGTTCGAGAACGAGAAACGCAATCCGCCCGTCGCCGACACGATGTTCAAATTCGCTCCGCCACCGGGAGTGGAGTTCGTCAAGTCGGGGCAGTGACTGACTGAAAGCGGAATTCACGCAGAGACGCAGAGGGCGCAGACGAACGCGGAGACCTGTCTGCGGCCCTCTGCGTTCTCTGCGTTTCTGCGTGATTGTATTTGAACCGCTACCGGCCTCATACGATAGTCTGGTAATCGATGACAGCCCCGATCGTACTGCTTTTCGTGTTTCTCGCCCAGCAACCCGGTGGACGAGGTCCGCAGGCGGAACCACCCAAGCCGGAGACCACCAAGCCGCTGACGGAAGAGAAACCGGTCGTCACTAAGCATGAGATGATGCTCAACGGGCGGACGCTCAAATACACGGCGACCACCGGGTTCATGCCGCTCAAAAACGCGCAAGGCGAGATCGACGCGAATCTGTTTTACGTCGCCTACACGCTCGACGGCGTGCCGGACACGGCCAAGCGGCCGCTGCTGTTCGCCTTCAACGGCGGACCAGGATCCGCGTCGGTGTGGTTGCACATGGGATGCATCGGGCCGAAGCGCGTCAGGATGAAAGACGATGGCGACTTGCCGGCCGCGCCTTACCATCTGGTCGACAACGATCAGACCTGGCTCGACCAGGCCGATCTGGTGTTCGTCGATCCGGTAGGCACCGGTTACAGCCGCGCGGCCAACGACACGCTGCGGCGCCGATTCAACGGTCTGCAGGGCGATATCGAATCGGTGGGTGAATTCGTTCAGCTTTATCTTTCACGGAACGAGCGCTGGACGTCTCCTCTGTTTCTGGCCGGCGAAAGCTACGGAACTACGCGCGCGGCCAGTCTTTCCGGCTATCTGATCGATCGCGGGGTAGCGTTCAACGGCGTCATCCTGCTGTCCACGGTGCTCAATTTCGAGACCATACTGTTCCATGGCGGCAACGATCTGCCAAACATGTTGTATCTTCCCAGCTATACAGCGACGGCGTTCTATCACAAGAAACTCGCGCCGGAGTTGCAGAAGAATCTCGAATCGACGCTCAAGGAATCGGAAAAATGGGCCGTCGCCGGATACAACGAAGCGCTCGCCAAGGGCGATCAGTTGACCAGCGCGGAATTCAAAGCCGGCGCAGCCAAGTACGCGCGTCTGACCGGATTGAGCCAGCAATATGTCGAGAACTCCGAGCTGCGCGTCGAGTTGATGCATTTCCTGCGCGAACTGATGCGCGATCAGAAAATGATGGCGGGAAGGCTCGACAGCCGTTTGACCGGTCCGGCGCCGCTCGACGCGGGTGAAACCGGCGACTTCGATCCGAGCATGACCGATATTCGGCCGCCGTACACGGCGATGTTCAATCAATACGTGCGGGACCAGCTCGGATTCAAATCTGATCTGACGTATTACGTTCTCGGCGGCGGAATTCTTCCATGGGATTACGGCGTTCAGAATCAGAATCGGTACGTGGACGTGAGCGAATCGCTCCGCAGCGCCTTCGCCAAGAATCCGCACATGAAGGTGTTCGTGGGCTGCGGCTACTATGATATGGCGACGCCGTATTTCGCGGCCGAGTACACCTTCAGCCACATGGGTCTGCATCCCGCGGTGCGGAAGAATATCACGATGCAGTATTACACCGCCGGTCACATGTTCTATATCGATGTGCCATCGCACCGGAAGCTGAAGGGCGACATCGCACAGTTTGTGAAGGATGCGCTGCCATCCAACTAGGACATCACGTTAGTACGCGCTAAAACGAGAACTTCAGCGCGACTTGCGTGAGCCGCGGCGGGGCGGCTTTCACTACCTGACCGAACAGATTGCTATTGATATCTCCGTTCACAGCGACCGGTCCGAAAAACTGCGCGTGGTTGAAGGTGTTGAAGGTTTCCAGGCGAAACTCGAGCGCTTTCGCTTCGGTAAACTTGAAGGATCTCTTCAGAGCCACATCGAAGTTCAGCATCCCAGGCCCCGAAAACGACCTGCGCGAAGCCGATCCTGGGGTTCCTAAAGCGTTCGGAGTGAATAACGACGTGTTGAAGTAGGACAATCCGTTGCGCGGATCGCCGTTCAAGTTGAGCCGGCCGGGCGTAAAGTCCGGCAGATCGAGACTCCGGTTGTTCACGCCATTCGGCAAGCTTCCCATCAGCGATCGGTCGCCATCGGCGGAGATGGTCACCGGAAATCCGGAACTGGCGCGCGTAATCCCGGAAATCGACCATGCCCGCAGACCGTGGACGGGAAGCTGATATTCGTAGGTAGCCACCAGGTTGTGCCGAAGATCCCAGGCCGATCGCGCGCGCGTCAGGCCGAAGTTGAACGGATTGATCGGATCGGAAAGACTGGACGCCTGGTCGATCGACTTGCTGTAGGTGTATGCGACCATCGCATCCAGCCGTTTCCCGGAATGTCTCAACGTGGTCTGAAACGAATTGTAGTTCGCATTGCCGATGCTGGCGTCGTAATCGTCATTGGCGAAAGCCGGACCTAATGGCCCGCGCGTTCCATGCAGAGTTTTGCCCGCCGCGGTGAGGTATGTCGTATCCTCGCCGAACGGGCCACAGGTCGGCGTGCCGGGAGCCACGGCAGACGGCTGGCTGAGGGCAAGACACAGCGCCGGATTCCCGGGGTTCGCCGAATAGACCACCAGCAGGTGATGCGCTTGCGATCCGACGTAGCTCAAGCTCACCAATGTGCCGGTCCCCCATTGACGCTCGATCGAAAGGAAGTAGTTTTCGTTATATGGATACGTGTTCCACGGCGGTGGCGCGGTCATCCCGGCTTGCGGCAGGAACGGCGAATAATCGATGGCCGGGTTGGGATGGCTGGCAGACGCGTTCAGCGGCGGAAACGTAAGCGGAAATGGATTCACGTGCACCGTGCCATCCGAGGAATTGACGAACGGCGTGGCGAACAGCGGCTGCCCGGAACTGGTGTAGCTGAGCCCGTAGGGAGGCTGCGGCTCATCGATACCGATGGTGTTGCCCTGGATCACCGAATAAAAGATCCCGTAACCCGCGCGGATACTGATTTTGTCCGATGGCGAGTACGCCAACCCGAGTCGTGGAGAAAAGCGATTGCTCTGCGGCACCAGCGTATTCGGGATTCCCGGATCAGTCGGATAGACCAGGCTGACCGGGGCCGTCGGATACACCTTGGATTGCTCGCCTGGATTGAATGTCGGGATCTGGTTGTATTTTTCCGACCAATACTGCATCAAATCCCAGCGGACGCCGAAGTTCAGCGTCAGGTTCGGGCGTATCCTCCAGCTATCCTGAACGAATCCGCCCGCATACTTGTGGCGGCCATAGTAGGGGCCCGAATCCGCCTGGTTGTAGTTGCTGGCGACGCCGATGAGAAAGTCCGCGAAATCCGATCCGGTTTCGGATCCCGAAAAAAGAAACGACCCGTTGAACGTTGCATTGGGATGCACGTTGACCTGCTCGAAACTGAGCTGCACGCCGGTCTTGATGCTGTGCGCGCCCCATACTTTCGAGAAATTGTCGATGACTGAAAACGTGTTGTTGGCCTGCGTCAAATTGGTGATGGGCGTGCCGATGACAAAGGAATTGAAGCGTACGTTCTCGACGCCTTCAATCTGCGGCGCCAGCACCGTGATCCCGGACGTTCCGGGGCCCGTGACAAAACCCTGTGACGCGAGACTTGGTCCCACGCCGCCCGAGGGCTGGCCCACGTTGTTCGCGTTCCGCATGTAACTCAGGCGCAGTTCGTTCACGCTGGACGCGCCGAAGGTCTTGGTGTGACCTATGCTGATCAACTGCGAGCGGCCCAAATCCAGCGCCGAGAATCCGGGAACGGTCGCGCCGCCCTGCCCCGTCGGATACGGATTGTTGAGGTGGTAGTCGTCGAAGTAGTAGTAGGCCGAAAGCGCGCCCCAACGTTCCGAGGTTCCATCCAAGCGGAAGCTCCCCTTGTCGTCGCGCAGAGCCCTTCCAACGGAGGCCGTCGAAAACGTGCCGGTCCCAAGGTTCGGAACGGGAACATATTGCAGCAAATGGCTGGCTGGTTCCGACCATGCGCGCTGAGGGATCACCGCGTTGGGAAACACGCACTGATTCGATGCAGCGCAGCCCGCAGTGTAGTACGGCTCGTTCGCGGAAACGGCGTAGCCAAGTTTTTGCGAGAGCAGATTCGCCAGATACGGGCCGCCCACGGTACCCGTCAAAGAATCGGAGAGACCGCTGAGATTTCCCGTTCGATTGGCGAGCGACGGAACGGGGATCAGTCCGGTGTCGATCCCCTGGCTCTGCCGCGTGCCCTGATAGTCGCCGAAAAAAAATACTTGGTTCTTCTTAATGGGCCCGCCGAGGATGCCGCCAAACTGGTTCTGGCGGTAAAAACTACGCTCGGGCGAAAAGAAATTGCGCGCGTCCAGGGCTGTGTTGCGCAGGAATTCAAACCCCGCACCATGAAGCCGGTTCGAGCCGGTCTTGGTAACCACATTCACGATGCCGCCGCTGTAGTTCCCGTACTCCGCATCGAAGTTGTTGGTCAGAATCCGGAACTCGGCGATGGAATCGAGATTCGGGACAATCGACGTGCCGCCGTTCATTAGTTCCTTCACGTCGCCGCCGTTCACCATGAAGCCGTTGGCGTCCTCGCGCTGGCCGCTGATGGATTGATTACCAGGATTCAGCCCACCCGAAGGCGCGATCGCGACCGTGACTCCGGCCATCACGATCGAATCGGGCTGCTGCGTCGTCGCCGGAACAATTCCGGCCTGAAGCGCCAGAAGATCCGTGAAACTCCGGCCGTTGAGGGCAACCGCGGTCATGGATTTCGCCGTGATCACTTCGCCCAGTTGCGTGCTGGCCGCCTCGATATGGACTTCATTCTCGGTGACCGTGAGAGATTCGATCTTCGCCGCCAGTTCCAGGGTGAGGTCGACGTGCAGCGCCGCGTCGAGGTCGATCGCCAGGCTGGTCCGGTTCTGAGGCTTGAAACCCGGAGCCTCCACCTGCAGATCGTAGCGTCCGACCGGCAGGCTGGGAAATGCATAGGCTCCGTTGGAGTCGGTGACGGTCTTGTTCTTAATGCCCTGGGTAATGTTGGTTACGGTCAGCTTGGCCCCGGCCACCACCGAACCAGTCGGGTCCTTGATCGTACCCGAGATGCTGCCGTTCACCGCGGCCGACGCGGTTGCAATCCTAAGCAACGATAGAAAAAGCACACACCGCGGTCTGGTCATCTTGAATAGCACGAATGATCCATTAGTAGCACGGAGCGCGCTAGCCTTTGGATCGGCGCAGAAGTCTTTTAGGTCCCGAACAGCTTCAATTGATTGGTGACGCTGGTCACGCCCTTCACCTTCTTGGCGATCTTCTCCGCCTTGTCTTTCGCATGCTCGTCGTGGACGTTGCCTTCAAGCGTGACCGCGCCGCTCTTGACGGTCACCTTGAAACCGGCACCCTTCACGTCCGGATCGTTAGCGAGCTTCTGTCGGACCTGATCGTAAATCTTATCGTCGCTTGGCGTTCCCTGCGCAAGCAGCGGAACTACCAAAGCGAAAACCAGCAACATGGACATCCAGCGCAAAACCATATCCCTATTAAGCTACAAATTGCGACCCACGCGCCAGTCCACCGCTTGCAGGAATTCCGGATCTTCCCGCCAGTTGGCCCGAACCTTCACGAACGTCTGCAGGAAAACTTTCTTTTCCAGGCGACGCTCCAGCTCCTGCCTGGTCTGGGTGCCGACCTTCCGCAGGGCCGCTCCTCCGGCGCCGATCAAAATCGCTTTCTGGCCGGTGCGCTCCACGAAAATCGTCGCGGCGATCCGTACCAGGCGGTCCGTCTCCTCCCACGACTCGATCACAACCGCTACCGAATGCGGGACCTCTTGATGGGTGAAATGCAGGATTTTTTCGCGCAGCAGCTCGGCGGCAAGGAACCGCTCGGGCTGATCGGTGAGATAGTCGTCGGGATAAAGCGCTGGACCTTCGGGCAGCCGCGCTACGATCTCGCGGCGCAGAACGTCGAGACCCTGGCCCTTTAGCGCTGAAATGGGGACATAGTCGGCGAAATCGTAAAGCGCGCGATAACGCTCGATCAGCGCGAGTAGCCTGGGCTTCTCTTCCAGCCAGTCCACTTTATTGAAGACGGCGATGGCCGGGACGTTGGCTTTCTTGACCAGATCGACTGCCTGCGCGTCTTGTTCGGAAAATCGCGCCAGCGCGTCCACCACGAACACAACCACGTCGGGAGCATCGGCAGCGTTACGGACCGCATCCATCATGCGCTTGTTCAAAAGCGTATTGGATTTGTGAATCCCGGGCGTGTCGACAAACACGATCTGCGCGTCCGGCTCCGTCAATACACCCTGGATCGAGGTGCGGGTGGTCTGGGGCTTCGACGCAACGATGGCGAGCTTGGTTCCCAACAGTGCGTTTAGCAGCGTCGATTTGCCGGCATTGGGCCTGCCCAAAATCGCGACGGAACCCGCGCGATGCTTTTTACGCGTGGCCATTTGCCGTCTTCGCCACTCTTACCTGATCCACACGAAGATGATTCGCGGCCAGAACTTTGATGGAGATCCCATCGCGCTCGGTTTGTTCGCCCACTTCGGGCACGTGCCCCATCCATTCCGTCACCAGCCCGCCCACCGTGGTCGATTCGGTGCCGTGCTCCGGATGAAAATCGAGCAGGTCTTCGAGACGCCCCAGGTCGAAACTTCCAGACACCACGTAGCTGCCGTCGGGATCTTTGCGGAAATCGCGGTCCGGCTCATGCTCGTCGTGAATCTCGCCGACGATCTCTTCCACCATGTCTTCCATCGTAACGATGCCGGCGGTCGAGCCGTACTCGTCGATCACTGCCGCCATGTGCGCGCCTTCTTCCTGCATCTCGCGCAGCAGATCGTTCACCGGTTTGGTTTCGGGAACGGCGCGGATGGGGCGCACGATGTCGCTTACCTTTTTACGGGCGCGCTGGTCCTCGTCCAGCTCGAACATATCCCGAACGTGAACGAAGCCGGTAATGTGATCGATAGTGTCCTCGTACACGGGAATGCGCGAGAACTGTTCGTTAATGGCCAGCTCACGAAGCTCTTCGAGCGTCGCATTGTGGCGGATCGCCACGATGCGCGGGCGTGGCGTCATCACCTCGCGCACGGTTTTATCGCCGAAAGCAACCACGGATTGGATCAACTCGCGATCGCCTTTTTCGATGATTCCTTCTTCTTCACCGGCGAGAATCAGCGCTTCGATATGCTCCTCTGGCCGCGCAGGTTCGCTGCTCTTGGCGGGCTCAGAGAGTTCAAACAGGGATTGCAGAAACTCCAGAGCCCACACCAGCGGAAGAACCATCCACGCCAGTGCGCGCAGCATCGGGACCAGGTTGAGCAGGGCTTTCCCGGTGCTGCTGCGATACACGATCTGCGGAATGATGTAGGTCCCCATCACGGTATACAGCCCTGCGATCAGACAGGCCACGGCGACGGCCTCCCACGGCGGCGAATTTGCCATAGTCGCCGCCAGCGTCAGGCATCCGACCAGCGCCAGCCCGATGTGTTTGATCAGTGAAAAGGTAAGCGAACCGCGCTCGGTTTCAAGGCCCAGCTTCGATTCCAGCGTTTCCTTGAAAAACACCAGAGACGCGCGTTCCCGGGTGCGGATTCGCAGCGCTTCCAGATACAACACCTGGACGCAGGTGACCAGCGTGACGATCACGCCCACGACGATCGCGGCTATGGTGAAGGCCGGCGTCATTTCCCAGTTCTCTCAATCAGGCCGTTGGGAAGCCCGAACTTTCTGCGCCAGCGCCGCTCCGCGCGCGCCATCTCACCCGAATCCGACTCATGATCCAGGCCGGAAAGATGCAGGACGCCATGCAGCATCAGAATGCGAATCTCATCGAACACCGTGTGTCCATGCCCGGCGGCCTGCGCGGCCGCACGCTCCAGGGAAATCGCAATGTCTCCGCCGTTTTGGTTGGGAAAAGACAACACATCCGTCGAGCAATCGGATCCGCGGAACCGGCGATTCAAGCGCCGCAACTCGCGATCGTCGGTAAGCAGACAGATGACTTCCCGCCCGCGTGAAATCCGGCGAAGAAAATCCGACAACTCTTTCTTGCGTAGGCCTCGCACCGAATGACGGATCAGCAGCGGAATGTCGTCTGGAGACATGGGCGGACGCTCAGGCGGCCGGATTTGCCGAACGGCTCTCGGGGGAAGGCTGGGTCGCAGGCGCGGCCTCTGCAATCTGATCGGGGAGCTTCAACGACAACTGGCGGTTCGCGCCGATCTTCTCGTTGTACTGCTCGTAGGCCCTGACAATTTTCTGCACCAGGTTGTGACGCACCACATCGCGGTCGTCGAACTGTACGAAACTGATGCCCTCGATGCCGCGCAGGATGTCGACGACTTCGGCCAGACCGCTGCGCAAACCGTTGGGCAGATCGATCTGCGTCGGATCGCCGGTCACCACCATTTTCGAATTGAACCCCTGCCGCGTGAGGATCATTTTCATCTGCTCCGGCGTGCTGTTCTGGGCTTCGTCCATGATAATGAAGCTGTCGTTCAGGGTGCGCCCGCGCATGAAGGCGATAGGCGCCACTTCTATCGTGTTGCGCTCCAGCAGTTTCTCGATTTTTTCCGCTTCGAGCATATCGTACAGCGCGTCATACAACGGGCGTAGATACGGATCGATTTTTTCCTGCAGCGTCCCCGGCAGGAATCCCAACCGTTCTCCAGCCTCGACCGCGGGCCGCGTCAGGATGATGCGGCTGACGCGTTTCGACATCAGCGCCGAAACCGCCATGGCGACGGCCAGATAAGTTTTTCCCGTTCCCGCGGGTCCCACGCCGAACACCAGGTCATTGCGTTCGATCGCATCCACGTAACGCCGCTGTGTGATGGTCTTCGGCGCCACTACTTTCTTGCCGAAGCTGCGCTGCTTTCCGCTTTCGACCAAGCTGCGCAAGCTGGTTTCGGAGTCGGTCGTCACCACCCGCAAAAAGCTGTTCAGATCACCGTTGTTGAACACGTGGCCTTCGCGGACCAGCAAAACGTAATCGGTCAGAATATTTTCTGCACGCGCTACACCGGCTTCGTCGCCCTCGATTTCGAGCGAATCGTTGAGCAGCCGCGTCCGCACATTGAGACCGCCTTCGATAAGCCGGATATTTTCGTCGCGAGTCCCGAACAGGGATTCAATTCCGCGGCTGATCTGTACAGTGGACTTCATTCAGGGTGAGAACGGGTGGAATCAGACAGTGCTAGAGAGGGTAAGCCGGAAATCCGCTGGCGCGGAGGCTGCAACCACATCTGTTTTAAGGATAGCAGAAAAGGCGCTTTCTTTCCAGGGTGCATTTCGTCTATTTTTGGTTGCTATCCGGTGAAAAATTTGACGTCACTCGAAAGCGCATGCAAAGCAGGAGAACGTGTTATTCTGAAGGGACCGAAGTGACCCTGCGGGGACGTAGTTCAGTTGGTTAGAACGCCGGCCTGTCACGTCGGAGGTCGCGGGTTCGAGCCCCGTCGTCCCCGCCAATTCTTTCAAAGACTTCTGGACCATCACTCGAATCCTTTTCGCCTCGTTTTCGCGGGCGCTACAGCTAAGCAACCCGAAGTCGGGCCGATGACCGCGATTTTGATTTTACTTTGACCGTGATCTCGATATCGCGTCCTAGCAGGAGGAGAAAACGCATCAGCCGCTCGATAGAAAAGGCCGACAGTTTTCCCTGCTTCAGCGCGGAGATCTTCGGCTGATCGACACCTAGAGTCGCCGCAGCCTGGGTTTGTGTCATCCGCCGCCGTTGGATCTCCGTGATGATCTTCGCGGCTAACTCGGCTTTGGCCAACAGATCGTCGGCCTCGGGAAGGTTCAAGTCAGCAAACACGTTCCCGGAACTCGGCGTCGATTCGCAATTACGCATCTTCAGTCTCCTCTGTTCATGGCCAGCTTGCGGGCGAGTTGGAGCCGCTGCCGGATCAGGTCTAATTCTCGTTGCGGTGTTGCGATTCCCGACGTCGCCTTGTTCTGAAAGGCATGAAGGACGTACACGGCGTCCCTAAACTGCGCAACGTAGACAGCACGATATGTTCCACCGGGATCGTCTGCACGTACCTGCCAGACGGTTCTCGCCAAAGCCGTGCAACATCTTCGCGCTTTCATGTCTCTGCCCAATCTGGGCTTGGTACAACGCGAAACCGATCCTCTGTCGAACTGCGGGCGGAAAGCCCGTCAGCCGATTGAGCGAGTCGACCAGCCAAACCAACTTACGAGGTTGTTCCGGCTTCTCCGGCACTGGATTTCATTATATGCCAAAACTGGCATAAAGCGCTTGCTGTCGGCGTCCAGGAGTGCGCGCACGTGCGCAGCGGCCCGGATACCTACAGATAGTCTTCGCGGGCTACCTCGCACTTGCAGTCCGCACCCCTGCTAGAATCCAAATCACTGTAGCTTGGAGGATCGATGAGAAACACAACCTCAATCCTGTTGCTTTCAATTCTGGCGCGACCGCTATTTGGCCAGGGTTCGCCGCCCCAAGGTGCGCCGGATCAGCCGTACACGATGGAGTATTACTACAAGGTCCAATGGGGACGTCAGCAGGAGTTTCTGCAACTCTTCTTGAAGAACCACTACCCTTTGCTTCAGAAGAACGTGGAAGGTGGCCGCATGCTCTCTGTGAAAATTGAGCAGCCTGCCAATCACGCGACTGAGGATGGGCGGTGGGATTATCGCGTCACGATCCGATTCAAGAACTCGACAATGGCGACGACAGCCAATCCTGACGAGGGGCGCCTGATCAAGCAGCTCTGGCCTAACCAGGCGACATACCAGCGCGAGGAGCAGCGCCGGTTCGAGATTCTGCTCGCCCACTGGGATCTTCCGGTGACTGATATCACGCCTGCCAAGAAATAGCCGATGAATGGCACGGTAGGAATCCTGGTTTGCGGCGACAACCATTTCATCGTGGACGGACCCCAACCGGATTCCGAAACGGCCCGGGCCCTTGCGCATCATTGGTCGTTCATCGAGATTGGCGGGGAGACGCCGGCCGCTTTAAAGAACTGGACCATCAAAACTCGCGAATTTCGCGAGAATCTTACGTGGGCACTGATTGTGCCAGGTGAGGGCGAAATGTCACCCGCCGTCAGCCGCTTGCTCGCTGATCTCCGCGATCGTGGGATCTCAGTATACGATCTTCGCCCTGATCAGCCGTCTACAGAACCCTCCTCACTCTCGAAGCCGGCTATCTCCACCATCATCCCCTAGGCGCCGCCGCGACTGAGATTTCATTCTCACTTCACCTTCCGGTGTGCAGCAAAGCCTTCGGAATAGTTTCCCGACCACGGAAGTCCTCACTAGTGAAAGGCAAAACCAAAGGATTTCGCGTATGTTGTGCAGAACTCAACCAACTCTCGCCGCAAGGCTGACCTCCACTCGCGCCCACTATCGGGGGCAGGTATCGGAATGAGCCGCCTCGCCGCATTTTTCAAGGGGGCTGATACACGCCTCGGCGTCTTTTATCCCGATCATGCTCTCATCGCTATTTTTCCTGACGTCAAGCGAGCGCAGAACGCTAAAGGCAAGCTTTGCGGCGCTGGGTTTTCGGACGATGAAGCGCTGGTCGCGTCCGGCGCGGACCTCATTGACCTGGTTCACGAGGAATCGGCGCGAGGCGGAGTCCTCGGTTATTTGATAAAGAACGTATCGCGCTTCCTCCATACCGAAGCCGCATATACCGACCATGATCTAATCTATGCACAGCGAGGAGCGGCGGTGCTGGCGGTTCATTGCCCGGACGAGCGCACGAAAAAGGCGGCTTGGCGTCTCATCGCGCCCACCGACCCACTGGTGGCCCGCCATTACAGCATCGGTGGCATCGAACACCTAGCCGGGGAGACCTAGCAGCAGATGCCGGTAATTGATTCGAATCGAAGAGTGCGCCGCGCTCCCAAGGGCGCCCACGACCATCAGGTCGATGCAATGGCTCAAGTGCTGCTTCGCTGGCCACATGGCTCCGCAAGAACAAACGATCGTCTATTTGTGCGATCCGGTGCAGGTCAGCCCATACCGAACGCTGCCCCGCTCAGTTCACTCGTTTCGCACTGAAGGGTTCGGTGATTCCAATACCCTTGAACTTCAGCGTCCCCTTCAACTGATCGCCTTCGACAGTTCCTTCGTAGACGGAAATCCTTACCCCGTTCTTGTTTTCGATCTTCAATTTGAACGAGAATCTCTCGCCCTCAAACTTCCCATCGCTAACCTCGACGGTCCGGCCAGTCAGTTCCTTCATCCACGGCGCTTTGGAGGCCTGGACTGCTGTACCTGTCAACACACCGTCAGTGTTCTTAAGAGTGAAAATGCTCTCGTGATCATACTTTTTTCCATCCGCATCGCCCACCTGCTTTTCGCTAATCCATTTACCATCAATAGTGGCGGCATGAGCGGTTAGCGCGGCGATACCCAGGACCAGCGCCGCCATTGCAAGCGTCTTCATTTCGTGGATCTCCTGCCGTCTAAAACGAATTGCAGCCCTGAAAAGTTCAGTTTGCGGCAACCCGCGCCGCATCAATGCCTTGGCTTATCCCCTCTCGGCCTCTTGAGCGACGCGTTCCGCATGTTCATCGACGAGCGGACGGTCACTCCGCCGCGCGGCACACGCCATGCTCCGTTGGTTCGCGCTATGGATAGCAATCCCGTGCCCTTACGGGTTCCCCGCTGTTACGGAATTGAATGAGGAAGTCGCCGGCATGCGCGAGTTGCACGCGCTCTCGCTCGCCTCACACACCGCCGGCTGGCCCATCTAGTCATCCTCGCCCGCCAGATGATCCTCCGCACCTTCTATGCAGAGCGAACGAGGAAAAACGACTCTATCGGTCAGTTCTATTTCTTCACAACCGTAATGGTCACCTGCGACGGATACTGCGCCGAGTGGTGCACCGCATTGTGAGCGATTACACTCTTGGTCTCGTCATAGTTGTTGCCGCCGGTGTTCAGGTTGCGATCGAAACGCGGGAAATTACTGCTGGATACTTCGATCCGCAGCCGGTGTCCCGCCGCGAAATAGTTGCTGGTCGTCATCGGCGAAAGCGTGACCTTGTACACTTTGCCCGATTCCATCCACACCGGCGCCTTATCGTAGCCCTCGCGATACCGCACGCGCTGGATGGTCTCATCCAGGTTATAGGCGGTCCCATCCGCATCCACATCGATGAGTTTCACGGTGAAGTCGGTGTCCTTCGCGTCGGAAGAAACATATAACGTCGCCTCGATCGGGCCGCTCAACTCGATCCCTTCCTTGAATGCATCGGTGGTGTACACCAGAATGTCGTTGCGCGCTTCCATCTTGCGCTGATCGAACGCGCCCCCGGTGACCGCGTTGCCGGTGCAGCAAACGTTACCACCATAGGACGGTACCGGATTCATCGGATCGTAGACGAAGCCGTCCGGACGATCCGCCGCGGGAGCGGACGCTCCCAGTGCACCGTCGCCAGTAAGGCTATTGGCCTTGCCGCCGCTCGAGAGATAGAACGTCATCGGCTGCGCGCCTTGCGGCGGCCACGTGTCCGAGGATTGCCACTTGTTCGAACCCATCGTGAAGTAGCGGACCTTCGGCATCTTCTGCAGAACTCCGTTGTCTTCGCCTTTCAGAAAATGATCGAACCAGCCGTAGGTCAGTGCGTCGTAGTCCAGGCGCGCGTCGCCCATATCGCGCTCGCCGACGACCGTACGTTCGGTTGCGCGCTTATAGGAACAGTGCAGCGTCGGCGCGATCACCGCGTATTGCTGATTGGCGATTTCAGGCCGGGCATTCTTACGCGTCGAATTGTACGCCGCGAGGTTCGGGCCGATGGACACGTCGTACCACGACATGAACCAGAATCCAGGAATATTGATGGGCTTGTCTTCATGCCACAGGCCGCCGCGATACCACGCCGGATCGTTGGGCGTGCGTTTGATCATCGCCCCGCCGGTGGCTACTTCCATGCGGTCGGCGAAAATTCCGTGTGGTCCCCCCACGGACTCGATGATGTCTTTTTCAGGGAGATGCGTCAGCGCCTTCGACCAATCCACTGGCGGAAGCTGCTGCGCCAGATCGAACTCTTTCGACGCTCGGATCAGATCCTCCTGCGAAGTGTTGGGCGGGAACTGCGGACGCACCTGGTTCTGCTCGCCATACAGCCACGCGATAAACAGCATCTGCACCGCGCCGCCGCGATACCAGTTGCCCTGTTCGATGTACGGCCCGACTTTCCCCACGCCCGCGCCGAATCCTTGCGGGATCATGGTGGTGAACCCGGGCGTGCCTTGCGCCGCAACGCCCATCTGCCACTCCGCCGTCGAGGAACACCCGATGGTCCCCACTTTGCCGTTCGACCAACTTTGCGATGTCATCCACGTAATCGCGTCCGATCCGTCGGTGAGCGGCGGGCCCAGAATGTCGTAGTTGCCTTCCGAGAAAAAATGTCCGCGCTCATTCATGACGACATAGGCGTAGCCGTGTTTGATCGCGTCGATCTCGGTGGCCATGTCGGACGGCGCTCCGTTTCTTACGTCCCAGAAATTGAAGTTGTAGGGAGTGCGCGAAAAGATGACCGGATACTTCTTCGAGGTGTCCTTGGGACGATAGATGTCCGCCGCCATGCGCTTGCCGTCGCGCATCGGCACCATGACTTTCCGCTCGACGATGGCGATCGATTCCAGTTCCTTCTCTCTCGAATTCCGGGTCGCAACCAGCGCCGGGTCCGGCGCGCCGCGCTGTGCGGAAGCAGTTACGGCGAACGCCAATAGCAATCCGGTAGTAAATTTACGCATGTAAGCCATTCTATAACCTCTTAAACCACTGACTGACGCTCGTGACTCGTTTTGGGTTCTGGCGACCGACAGCCCCATGCGACGCATGGGGTTGAAATAACCCTTGACGGCTCGCCAAGCGTATGCTAGTTTTTTAGCATACATGGAAAAGCTGAGCCGCCGCGAACGCCAGATCCTGGATATTCTGTACGAGCGTGGGCGTGCCACTGCCGCCGAAATTCAGGCCGCCCTGCCCGATCCGCCCAGCTATTCGGCGATTCGAGCGTTAATCCGCGTGCTCGAAGACAAGGGACACGCACGGCATGAATCGGACGGGCCGCGTTACGTCTTCATGCCGAAGGTCCCGCGCGACAAGGCGCGCCGCTCGGCGTTGAAGCACCTGCTCCAAACGTTTTTCGATAATTCGGCTACGGACGCCGTAGCTACCCTGCTCGACACCCGCAAAGTTTCGCCTCAAGAGCTCGATCGCATCGAAGAGTTGATCGAGCGCACCAGAAAGGAACGCGAATCATGAGCCTGCTCCTCGACTCCGCCCTCAAATCCACGATCATTCTTATTGCGGCCTGGTTGGCCGCACTCGCGCTGCGCCGCCACTCGGCGGATGTACGGCATCGGATCTGGCTCGCGGCGATGCTGGCAGTTGCGGCGTTGCCTCTACTGATGTCAATCGTCCCGCAGGCGTTGCCGCCGCAGGTGCGGATCGTGACCGCATCGCAAATTGCGTCGGGCCCGGCGCGCGCCAGCCGCATAGTTCACGCGTTTCCCTGGTTGTTCACGATGTGGGCCGCCGGCGCGATGCTCGTCCTCGCAAAGCTTGCCGCCGGAATCGGACGAATTGCTCTGATCACCCGAAACGCCGTATCTCGAGACGGCGTGCATTATACGGAGCAGGTTTCAACTCCTCTGACCTGGGGATTTTTCAAGCCGGTCATCGTCCTGCCTGCCAGCGCCGCGACGTGGACCGAAGAGCAGCGCGAGATCGTCATACGCCACGAACGCGCCCACATCGAGAGGCATGACTGGCTGTGGCAGACGCTTTCGCGAATGGTCACGGCGGTGTTCTGGTTCCACCCGTTGATGTGGCTCGCCAGCGCCGAACTGCGCCGCGAATCGGAACTCGCAGTGGACGATCGCGTGTTGTCGAACGGCGCCGATCCGGCCGATTACGCCGCGCAGCTGGTGTCTGTCGCGAAACAACTGGTCGGCACCGTTCCCGCCGAATCCGTGGCGATGGTTCGCACGCCCGCCCTCGAAAACCGCGTGCGCGCGATCCTCGATGCGACGCGTCCCCGTCTTCGCGCCGGCTGGATGGCTCGCACGGCGATCGTGCTGATCACCGGCGGCGTGATTTTTCCGTTGATGATGCTGCAAGCTCAGGAAGTCCACAAAATCGGCGAGAAGGGGTTGACACCTCCACGGGTGATTTCTAAAGCGGAACCGCACTATACCGAAGAAGCGCGCGATGCCAGGATTGAGGGCACCGTGGCGCTGCGCTGCGTGATCGACGAAGCCGGAATCGCGGAGAACATCGAGGTGGTCCGATCGCTCGATCCCGGCCTCGACACCAACGCCGTCACAGCGGTAACTCAGTGGCGGTTCGCGCCGGCAATGAAGGACGGCAAGGCCGTTCGCGTCTTGGCAACCATCGAGGTAAATTTCCACCTCCTATAACGCTACTTCGCGCAGGTAATCACCGGCGATTTCAGAGTACACGTGTCCACAATGGTTCCGTTGGCATCGAATGCCGTGATGTTCCATGCCCCCCCACCGGCCGGATTCATGGTCGAGAACCCGAATCCAGCGAGCGACGTTCCCTGCGTGACCGTGGCATTGCCCAGCACGAATCCGACGATCGGCACGGTCGGATTCGCCGCCAGACTGTCGCCGCTGTTCCCGATGACCAGTTGCGGCGCGCGCGTCGGCGAGAACGTGAACGTCTGAAACGTGTGCGTGTGACCCGACAGTACTACTTGAACCCCTGCCGGGAGCACGTTCTGCGAGGCGGCCTGCAGGACGATATTTGAGTTGGCGTTGGAACGAATCGCCCACATCGGCCGGTGCGTAAGGAGCCATGCGTTCGGTCCCGCCAATTGCGCGAGTTTCGTGAACTGCGGCACGTAGGCCGCGACAATCCCCGGATCGGCTGGAACAATGGTGTCGTCCGCCGCCCCTGAGTCCAGCTCGATCAATTGGACTTGCCCGATGCTGATCGCATACGGGTCGGTATAGGTCTGGCACGAAGCCGGCATCGGGCGCGGATCGAGAAAACGGAACCAGCCTTCTCCCGCGCGATCGCAGGTTTCGTGATTTCCGCGCGTGAAAACCCACGGAGCCAGTGGCAAAAGCGTGGCGAACGGCTCGAACATATCCTCCCGCCACACATCCCAGTTGTATCCCCACGGACTCCCCACGCATCCCGTGGCCGTCATGCACTGAACTTCGCGATAGTGATAATCGCCGTCGTGGATGAGCAGCTGCGGATTGGTCGCGGCGGCATTTTGCGCCAGCGCCAGCACCGGCCATGCTTTCGGATCGAAGCATGCCTGCGAGGTGGTCGCGTCCATGCGGCAGCCGGTGTCGCCGACCACTGTGATCCGCGTGGGGTCCGTCACCGGCATCAGCAGTATCTGGCCTTCGATCGCGACCGATTTTGCGGAGGATGGAATGGTGAACTCGCACGCCAGAACCGGGTAAAACGGCAGGGTCGCCGGGGCTCGCGGCTGCATGCTTTGCACCGCGCCGTCGATCGAGATGGACGGGCACGTATTCTGGCTGGTGATGGCGCGCGCGAGTACCACGCCGTCCGGCCCCAGTTCATTGTAGCGCGCGATGCTTTGCGCCGAGCCGGTGGCAATCGAAATATTGACTGGATTCGATTGCACTCCACCCGCGGAAACCACCACCGGAATTGAATCGCCCGAAGGCAACCCCGCGGGAACCAATGCATTGACCTGGTAGACCCCGGCGAATTGCGGATTCGGCCCGGGCGGCGCCAGACCCGCGAAGGCCACGCTTGCCGTCACTCCTCCGATGCTCACCTTCGCTCCGGAATGCACCGGCGAAAGCGTCGTTTCGGAAGCGGTCGCGCCGCTGGCCGGCTGATTGTCGACGGCGCCCAGCCCGGTAGCGAAAATCGTGATGTATTCGCCCGTGTGCGCCGGGCGTCCTTGTGCGTTGGCGCCGCGCGCGGACGCCGAGTGTAGAATCCCTCCCGCGAAAATTGCGGGCGTCGTGGCACTGACCTGAATCGTCAGCTGGTTGCTCACCGCGCCGCCGGAGATCATTACCACCGTCGCAGTTCCCAGCGGCGTTTCCCAGGGCACCTGGAAGTTGATCTGTCCGTCGGAGACATATAAGAGCGGCGACGATACGCCGTTTACGTATACATTCGCGTCGCCGAAATTCGTCCGCAGCGGAAACCCAACCGGCGCGCCCGTGGTAGCCGCCAGCCCGCTTCCGAAAATGGTCGCCAGACTGCCCGGAGACGCGCCTGCTGCGTAGCTGGCCGAGTTGACCACCGCATCCAGACGCGGCGCCGCAGCCGCCCATGCGCCTCCAAGAGACACGAAAAGCATCAAATTCGCGAAACGCATGTTGCATTCTTACAACTCAAAAATGACACGCTGATGAAATCTTGCGATATAGTGAGGTGCGATGTTCCAAGCCGCCATCCGCCCCGGTTTGGTTCTCTGCCTGGCGCTTCCGATGTTTGCGGAAAAGGTCCCGGGGCTGCGGGAACCGGTCGAAATTCTGCGCGATAGATGGGGAGTCCCGCACATCTACGCCAAGAACACCGACGACCTGTTCTTCGCTCAAGGCTGGATCGCCGCGAAGGATCGCCTGTTCCAGATCGACCTGTGGCGGCGCGCCGGAACCGGTAAGCTCGCCGAAGTGCTGGGACCCGACTCCGTGGGACGCGACCGCCTCGCTCGACTAGTCCGCTTCCGCGGCGATTGGAATAAGGAATGGGACAGCTACGCGCCTGATGCACGCCGTATTGTGACCGCCTTCGTCAACGGGATCAACGCGTATATCAAATCGCTGCACGGCAAACGGCCGCTCGAATTTCGGCTGGGTGGATACGACCCCGGCCTGTGGACGCCTGAAGACGTCGCCTCACGCATCGCCGGGCTCAGCATGACCAGCAATTTAACGCAGGAAGTGAATCGCGCGCTGGAGATCGCCAACTTCGGCGTCGCCAACGTCGAACGCTTCGCGCCGCCCGATCCGTTCGTGCATGTGACAGTTCCGCCCGGGATCGACATCCAGGCGATCACTACGGAAATCGTCCGCGATTATCAGGCCGCCACCGGTTCCGCGCGATTTCCCGGCGAGCAGGGCTCGAATAACTGGGTGATCGACGGATCTATGTCGGCCAGCGGGAAGCCGCTGCTGGCCAACGATCCGCACCGGCCCATCACTCTCCCCAGCCTCCGGAAAACTGTGCACCTGGTCGCCCCAGGATGGAACGCGATCGGCGCGGGTGAGCCTGCGCTGCCTGGAATCGCAGTAGGCCATAACGAATCGATCGCGTTTGGATTCACCATCGTCGGTATCGATCAGGAAGACTTGTACGTCGAAAAAATTAATCCCGCAAATCCCAATCAGTACCTATATAAAGGTGCCTGGAAGCCCGTGGAGGTCGAGCGGCAGCAGATCGCCGTCAAGGGCTCCGCGCCACTCACGACCGACCTGCGCTACACGCAGCATGGGCCGATTCTCTTTGAGGATTCCAGCCGGCATCTCGCCTATGTGCTGAAGTGGGTCGGTTCGGAACCAGGCGGCGCGGGATATCTCGCCGGACTTTCGTCGGCGCGCGCGAAAAACTGGAACGAATTTCTCGCCTCCATGCAGCGCTTCAAAGTGCCCTCGGAAAACATGGTCTATGCGGATACCCAAGGCAACATCGGCTGGATCGCCGCCGGTTTCAGCCCGATTCGCAAGAACTGGACTGGACTGCTGCCTGTTCCCGGCGATACCGGCGAGTACGAGTGGTCGGGATTTCTGCCTACTTCAGAACTGCCGCAATCCTATAACCCGCCGCGGCACTTTTTTGCCACCGCGAACAACCGGATCTTGCCGTCCGGGTATCCGAAACAGCTTGCCTACGATTGGGCGCTGCCCTATCGCGTGCAGCGAATCGAACAAATGCTCGCCGAGCCTCGGAAATTCACAGTCGAGGATTTCGAGCACATGCAATACGACGTCGTCTCCCTTCCGGCTAAACGACTACAGGCCATCGTGCGGAAATCGCATCCCGAGCGTCATCGCGATCTGGTCGACGAATTTCTCAAATGGGACGCTCGCATCACACCCGATTCGCGTCCCGCACTGCTGTTCGAAATGTGGATCGCCACGTTGCCCACATCGGTTTATCCTCCGCAATGGCGCGGCCGGACGAATCTGGATCTCATCCTTCATATGCTCGAGGAAAAACCCAATCCGCGCGCGCTGATCGAGTCCCTGGATCGAGCGGTCGCTGAAATCGAGCGTAACCTCCCGCATCGCGAAACCTGGAAATGGAGCGCCGCCCACACCATGCAATGGCGGCACCCCCTGGGCGCGAAGACGTTAGGGCTCTCGCCGACCCCGCGGCCCGGCGACAGCAACACCGTGCTCGCCTCCGGAGGCGCATCCGGCGCGAACGGGGCCACATATCGCGAGATTTTCGACCTCTCCGATTGGGACCGTTCCGTGATGACCAACGCTCCCGGCGAATCCGGCGATCCTGAAAGCAAACACTACCGCGACCTGGTGGATGACTGGATCGCCGGCCGCTACCATCCCATGCCGTTTTCCCGCAAAGCCGTCGAAGCCGCCATCGAGGAGAGGATCCTGCTGGACCCGTTGCAATCGTCGAAAAACTAAAGTATGATTGTTCGGTTCTGATGTAAACCCACAAGTTCGGAGGAACTATGAAAAAGTTAGCATTGGTTATGTTTTTAGTCGTTGCGGCAACGACTGCGCCGGTTTATGCGAGCCTGATTGGTTCAACCGTCGATGTGAAGGCGGACTTCCCGACCATGGGCACCGTATTCGTCGACGGTGGAACCCATTTAGTTGATGGATCCGTAGAATGGGCCGCAGGATCGTTTCCTGGCTACAACTCGAGTCTTAGTGTCCAGATTACGGCCAGCCAAATCATTCTGTCGTTCAATGGCACGGCGACATTTTTCCAGACTGCGGCATTCAACGGACTTGATATCACCACCCTCACCGGGCATATCTCGAGCGCCGTTATCGATGCTTCCAGCGCGTTCAATCCTATCGGGATTTCGCTCATCGGCAACGACTTATTCCTCAACTACTCGACCGTAGTGGTCGGAACTGGACAGTTGTCCATCATCGACTACACGGGTACATCAACGGTGCCGGAACCGGCCGGCTACTTGTTAGCCGCGGTAGGGTTGGGAGCTCTGGCGCTGGTCCGCCGACGCGCCGTTTAAGCGCTGGCCGAAGCACTTCGCTTCTAAAGTCGGGACTGCTAGACTCGTGGTGTGCAGATCCTCGACGGCACCCTGGTGCGTGCCGAAATTCTTTCCAGACTTAAACCCCGCATCGCCAGGCTGAAGCGTTCGCCTGGACTCGCAGTCGTCCTGGTGGGCCACGACCCCGCTTCCGAAATCTACGTTCGCGGAAAAATCAAGGCTTGCGGCGAGCTGGGCATTTACAGCGAAAAACTCACACCCCCCGAATCGATTTCCACCGAAGAACTTCTCGCCGTTATCGACGATTTGAACCGGCGGCCGGAGATCGACGGCATTCTGGTGCAGATGCCGCTGCCGAAACAAGTGGATTCGCGACGCGTTCTTGAATCGGTTGCGCCCGATAAGGATGCCGACGGATTTCATCCGGTCAACGTCGGCCACCTGGTCGCGGGACGGCCCGCGCCGCGCGCGTGCACCCCGGCCGGAATCATACAGATGCTGAAATTTTACGGCTGCCCCATGGACGGACGCCGAGCCGTGATCGTCGGGCGCAGCGATATCGTCGGCAAGCCGATGGCGCTCATGCTGCTGCACGAAAGCGCCACCGTGACCATCTGCCATTCCCGCACGTTGAATCTCGCCGGGGAGTGCCGCCGCGCCGAGATTCTCGTCGCCGCAATCGGCCGTCCCGGCTTTGTCACGCGCGACTTCATCGGTCCCGGCGCGGTGGTGATCGACGTCGGCCAGAACCGCATCGACGATCGGGCGTTGGCGGAAACGCTCGGAAAAGGAGACGAATTCGCGCGTAAAGGATCGGCCCTGGTCGGCGACGTAAACCCGATCGACGCAATAGACTGCGCCTCGGCGTATACCCCCGTCCCTCGCGGCGTCGGCCCCCTGACCATCGCCATGCTGATGGCGAACACCGTGGAACTCGCGGAGAAACATCAATCGGCCGCGAATACACGCGAATGAACGCTAATCAGAAATTCGCGTTCATTCGCGTTCATTCGCGGCCAATTCCAACCCTATGCTTCGCGTAGGACTCACTGGCGGACTCGCCAGCGGGAAAAGCTTCGTCGGCCACCAGTTTGCCGCCCTGGGGTGTCTGCTGATTGAAGCCGACGAGCTTGGACACAAGGTGCTCGAACCAGATGGCGAAGCCTATGCACCAGTCGTCGCAGAATTCGGCCGCGAAATTCTTGGCCCCGGCAGCGTCATTGACCGCCGTAAGCTTGCCTCCATCGTGTTCCATCAGCCGGATCGTCTGGAAAAGCTCAACTCCCTGGTGCATCCTCCGGTTCGCGCGCGCACCAGGCAACTGATCGACGAGTTCGCCCAACACGAGCCCCATGGCATCGCCGTGATTGAAGCTGCGATACTGATAGAGACTGGCAGTTGGCGCGGTTACGACCGTCTCATTGTGGCTGTATGCAGTGAGGAGCAGCAAATCGAGCGGGCTATGGCGCGCGATCGGTTGTCGCGCGAGGCTGTGCTCGACCGGTTAAGCCGGCAAATGCCGCTCGCCGATAAGGTGAAATACGCTGACTACGTCATCGATACTTCTGGAACCAAACCACGTACCATCGAGCAGACGCGCAACGTTTATGCGTCTTTACGGAGCTTAAACCCATGCGATTCAGGACACTGATCATCGCCGCCGCGCTCGTCGGCGGATTCGTTTACATCACCGCCAAGCCCGGCTCCTTTCTGCGCCGCGGCCTCACTTCGTCAGAACCTTTATGGAGCGGCCCGCAGGTCGCGCATTCCGCCGGCCTGGGCTCGGATGAGCTCAACAATATCGAGATCTACAAGAACGCGAAGGACAGTTGCGTCTATATCACCAGCACGGTCTATCAGCGGACGTTCTTTTTCGTTCAACAGGGCCAGGCGCTGGGATCGGGATTCATCATCAACGCCGAAGGCCAGATCCTCACCAATCATCACGTCATCAGCGGCAGCTCCGACGTCGAAGTCACACTGCCCGATCAAAGCACCTACAAAGCGAAGGTCCTGGTGAAAGACCGGCAGGACGATCTCGCCCTCATCAAAATCGATCCGCGAAAAAAGTTGCCGCATCTGAACCTGGGTGATTCGGATCATTTACAAGTCGGCCAAAAGGTGCTCGCGATCGGGCAGCCCTTCGGCCTCAAAGGGACCTTGACGGTCGGCGTGGTCAGCGCCATGGGCGTCGGACCGATTCAAGGCGACAACAACGTGCCGCTCGAAGACATGATCCAGACCGACGCGGCCATCAATTCCGGAAACAGCGGAGGGCCGCTGCTCGATTCGCAGGGTAACGTGATCGGAATTAATACCGCGATTTACGGACCATCCGGCGGCAACGTCGGCATCGGGTTCGTCACGCCCATCAATCGCGCCAAGCTGATGCTCGATGGGTTCCACGCCGGCAAGAGCTTCGGCCGTGCGCGCCTAGGCGTGCAGACCGTATTCATCGCTGGCGATCTGGCTGAAGCGCTGAAGCTTCCGGCGGGCGGTGGCCTCCTGATCCAGACAGTGGCTCGCGGATCGGCCGCGGAAGATGCTGGATTGCGCGGCCAGCGCGATGAAGTTCGTGTCGGAAACGCCCGTCTCGGCGTTGGCGGCGATCTGATCACCGCGGTCGATGGAAAGCCCGTCGCCGAGAACGACGCAGTCACCCGTGCCTTGTCTCGCAAACGTCCAGGCGATATTCTCGAGCTGACCATCTATCGTGCCGGCCGTTCCATGAACCTCAAGGTCAAACTCGGCGAAGCGCCCGACGATCCGATGTAAAATGCAACCTCTAGAAACATTTCGACCCGCACTTGAGGCGCGACAGTCATGGAGCGCGTTCGTGACCCGTGAAACTATCCTGTCGTGAGTGCAACTTTGACGGCAAATCTCGACCAGGGAACCCTTGCCTCTACAGGAGCGCGCAAAGCGCTCACCGGATTCTTCGTATCTGGCCTGCTTCTGGCTTTCCTAGGCGCGATTCTCCCCTCCTGGGGACATCATCTTTCTTCCGACTATTCGACCATCGCGTGGTACTTCGTCGGCATGATCGCCGGGATTCTGGCATCCGTCTGGATCTCGCCGCCGCTGCTGGAGAAGAAGGGCGTCGGATGGACTCTGGCGTTCTCCTGCGCGACCGCGTCAGCCGCCCTGCTGTATCTGGCGTTCGTGTCGCCGCCGCATTCGCCGTGGTGGCGCGTAGCCGGGCTCGCCTTGATCGGACTTTCCGCCGGCGTGCTGCACACCGCTATTTTTCACGCCATCTCGCCCATGTACCGGCACGATCCCA
>Ga0210400_10000994_pt1 | contig 29166 bp, 26 predicted proteins | sample IncBWH26MmetaG_FD_155456 | JGI IMG/M metagenome (GOLD analysis project Ga0210400, IMG submission 155456) | Forest soil microbial communities from Barre Woods Harvard Forest LTER site, Petersham, Massachusetts, United States - Inc-BW-H-26-M | ecosystem: Environmental > Terrestrial > Soil >... | reverse complement strand
GTCCGCGGCGTGGCCGACGCGATCGCCAGCAACGGCATGCGCGATGCCGGTTACGTTTACATCACCATCGACGACACCTGGGAAGGCGAGCGCGACGCGCAGGGTATTTTGCACTCCAACAATAAATTTCCCGATATGAAAGCCCTGGCCGACTACGTCCACGGCAAGGGGGTGAAACTAGGGCTCTACTCCGGACCGGGCCCAACCACCTGCCAGGGATACGAAGGCAGTCACGGCCACGAAGAGCAGGACGCGCGCACTTGGGCAGCCTGGGGGATCGACTATTTAAAGTACGACTGGTGTGGAGCGCGCATGCTGTACTCCGATGTGGACGAACAGCCGCTATATCAGCGCATGGGAGAAGCGCTGGCTGCGTCGGGCCGCAAAATCGTCTTCAGTCTATGCCAATACGGCCGGCTCGACGTGTGGAAATGGGGACCTCAAGTCGGCGGCAATCTGTGGCGGACTACCGGCGACATCAGCGATCGGTGGGATTCGATGGAACGCATCGGCTTCAATCAGGATTCCCTGGCGCCCTTCGCAGCGCCAGGCCATTGGAACGATCCGGACATGCTCGAGATCGGCAACGGAGGCATGACCGACACGGAGTATCGCACGCACATGTCACTGTGGTCGATGCTGGCCGCTCCGCTAGTGGCGGGCAACGACGTACGCGACATGACGCCGGCGATTCGGGAAATTCTTCTCAATCGCGAAGTGATCGCCATCGATCAGGACCAGCTTGGCAAGCAGGCTGCGCGCGCCTCGAAATCCGGCGACCAGGAAGTCTGGGTTCGGGAACTGATGGGTGGCGACACCGCGGTGGCTCTGTTCAATCGCGGCAAAGAAACGGCCGCGATCACGGTGAAATGGGCCGATGTTGGCTTCAAGAAATCGCCCAGCCACGGGCGGGATCTGTGGCTTCACAAAGATATCGCGCTGAGCGGCCCCGTTTACACGGCGGACGTCCCATCGCACGGCGTGAGCCTTTTGCGCGTTCGAAAATGACTCGCGCGCTGTTCCTGCTTTGCGGGATCTGCTACGCCGCGCAATTCGATGTCGCCGCGTTCGATCGCGCTCGTGTTGTTGAGGCCGCGAACGCGTATCTCAGGGAACAACCCGTCACCATTACCGCGGCACGCAGCTCGCGCAGCGCCGGCGGCCTGCATGATTTCTTCTCCGAAGGTGACTACTGGTGGCCCGATCCGAACCATCCAGGCGGCCCTTTCATCCAGCGCGACGGGATGTCGAACCCCGGCAACTTCGTCGAGCATCGCCGCTATCTGATGCGGCTCAGCATGCAGGTCCCGGCGCTCGCCGCGGCCTGGAAGGTTACCGGGGACGCGCGCTATGCCCAGCACGCCGCCCGTCATCTTCGGGCCTGGTTCATCGCCCCCGCCACTCGCATGAACCCGAATCTACAATACGCGCAGGCAATCTCCGGCCGCTTCACCGGTCGTGGGACCGGGATCATCGACACGATTCACCTGGTGGAGGTCGCGCGCGCGATTGAGATTTTGCCGCTCTCCCCGGCGGACTTCGATGGCGTCAAGAATTGGTTCGCCGAATACGCGGACTGGATGATGACGCATCCCTACGGCATCGACGAACGTGACGCCAAGAATAACCACGGGACGTGCTGGGTGATGCAGGTGGCCGCTTTCGCGCATCTTGCCGGCGACGCGGAGCGTCTCGAATATTGCCGGGTGCGCTTTAAGACCGTCCTGATCCCGAATCAAATGGCCGCGGACGGCAGCTTTCCGCTCGAACTGCAGCGCACCAAGCCCTACGGATATTCTCTGTTCAACCTGGAGGCGATGGCGGCCATTGCGCAGCTTCTTTCGACCAGCCAGGACGATCTCTGGCGGTTCCAGCTCCCCGACGGCCGCGGACTGCGCCGGGCGGTCGCCTACATGTTCCCTTATATTCGCACCAAGACGGCTTGGCTGCTAAAGCCCGACGCGATGTATTTCGAGAACTGGCCAATGCGCCAGAGCAGCCTCCTGTTCGCCGCCCTCGCATTCGATGAGCCTGACTACCTGGCCGTCTGGAAAACGCTTCCCGCCGACTCGAGCGTCACGGAAGTGATCCGCAACTTCTTCATCCGTCAGCCGGCGCTCTGGGTGAACTGACACTGCGGATGGTCGAAAATATTTCCGCTCGATTCCCACTGCCCGGGTGTCCGCCGTAAGGCCGAACGGCATCAACGTTTCGGGCGGGGCGAATCATCGAACTTCAGGCGTTTTACAGCAAGACGCTTCACGATGCGCATGAACTTTGGCATCGGATACGGTTGCATGTCTTTGATTTCCCGATGAAGGTTGTGATAGGGAACCGCAAGGTCGACGCCTGCCTCCAGCGACTTTAGCCAGAACACGCGGATCGAAAGTCCAGGGATCGACAAGCGGCGCAGCTCGTAGTTGTTCCTCTTCACTTCCGGCAGTTTTTCGACTTGCCGGCTGGATTCGATGGACTTGTTGATCAGTGGCCCACGCGCCAGGCTGGTCAGGCGCGATTGCTTTCCGGGTTGAGGATGGGCAACATCGGCCGCTATCGCTGGTCCCGAGGCAGCACCGCGAAGGAATTGCCACACTACTGGCTTGGCGAGTTCGGGACCAGCGCCTTTCACGATTTCTTTGAGATCCAGGACATAGATCTCCTGCGGAATCTCCCCCGCCGGAAGATCGTGTGGGACACGATCCAGAGCGTCCAATTCATCAACACCTTTTCGGTATGCCTCCCAGGTTTCGGGCGGAGGACTTGGCTGTACCAAGGGCATCGGCGTGACTCCTTCCAAGCGGGTAAGTATCGGACCAGTGGCCTTGCGAGTATTGGTAATTGACCCGGAACTCATCGTACAGCCAGGTGGAGCTGCCGGCAAATGAATCCTCCACGTCTACCCAGCGATTACCCGAACTCGCCGTCTCGCAACCGGAAATCACTACAAAATGTGCGTCGGGACCGGCGCCCCACACAATCCTGGCGCACACCGGCTGGCCCGCTCTAAGCTTCTTTTCAGTCTCCGGAAAATTCAAGCCCTTCGTTTTCGGCTCCCCTTTGAGCTTGCCGACGATCTTCAGAGCCTTGTCCAGGTACCAAGGCTGGTTGCAGGCTCTGGGAACCGGCTTGGGCTTTTCACAAGTGCCGCAGTTTTTCACTTTGAGCTTCGCCAGTTTCGCCATCTTGCTGGCGATCCGGCACTGGCACCAGGTCGAGGCGGGATCAAAAAAGCGGTCCACACTCGCCGCAACAGCCGCCCAACACCATTCGCTGTGCTCCTGATGCTCCATCTTGAAATCGACGGTCGGCATGACCTATACACCTCCGCTCATGAAACGGAAAAATTATGCCCGCTGCCGCGGGTGCGCCTCGGAAGGCGGCCGCGGCAACGGGTAGTCTGCATTCAACTCTTCAACCAAGAAACAAGGGTATTCTTTATACCGCCGCTTTCTTGGCTGCTGGCTTTTGGACTCTCTTAGCCGGTCCTTTTCCGTGTCCGCCGGGGCCTATCCCTCCTTGGCCGGCCCCGCCCCGGCCGGTCTTCCCTGTTCCTTTCGCTACTTTCTTTGTCATATATGGTCTCCTTTGTCTGATCGTTACTTTAGTTGATGTGAAGCCAGTAATTGTAAGAAGCGAGGATCTTTCTGCAAGTCCGCCAAATCCGGCCAGCGGCTTAGGTCCGCGAGCAATTCAGCAGGCGCCGTGCCCAAAACCGCCAGAGTCGAGTCCCGAAGACCAAGCGCCTCATAAGTGAATGCGGCCATCCCCTGTACGTCCGCGCCATTAGACGACAAATGCAAAGCCTGAACGATTTCGGATACCGCCCGCGAACGATCTCCCAGCCTGGCGCAGAAATAAGCCACGAAGTAGCGTGTTTCACTGTCCCGCGGGTTTCGGGCCATTTCGGCTTCAGCCAATTCCAGTCCGCGACGATTCGCCCGCAAAGCTTCAGCGGTCTGGCCCGTCCGGCGGTAACAATTCCCGAGTTCCATCCAGATCTTGAATGCTTGAGGGCTAAGGCTTAACGCTTCGTGAAGATAGGGAATCGCCTCTTGGTCTCTGCCCTGGTACATAAGCGCATTGCCGAGGGCGTACAGCACATTCGGCGTCTCCTGCAAATGAAGAGCGAATCTGAATTCTGATTCCGCATCCGCGAAACGCCCTAAGTTCGTCAAGGCCAACCCAAGGGCAAAGCGCGCGGCCGGCTCATCCGGGGTGAGTTCCACAGCCTTGGCGAGGTATTTTAAGGCTTCGCTGTACTTGGCCTTTATGAAATAGAAATTACCCAGTGCCTGATAGGTTCTGTAGTAGTTCGGCTCGAAGTCGAGCGCCCGGTGATATTCCGCCAAGGCCTCGTCGAGCTGATTGTTACGTTCGTAAACCTGACCCAGACGGCGATAAGCATCGCCATTGCGCGGCTCCAACTCGATGGCCCGGCGATAATCCTCAGCGGCTTGCTCATACCGGCCATCATTTTCCTTGAGCTTCCCCGCGATCCGGTGCACGGGCGCCAGGTCCGGGTTGCGAATCTCAGCTTGGCGCAGCGATTCAGTCGCGCGGTCGAGCCACACTTTATCTCTGGTAAGAAAGTATTTGAACCATTGCGCCTCGGCCTGGGCGGCATGTGTGAGCGGAGAATCGGGATCGGCTGTGACGGCTCGCTCCTGGAAAGCAACGGCCGCGCTGACTCCGCTGTCGCGCCGCACATAGGATAGGCCATTCTGATAATCCTGCCGCGCGGCGGCGTTCACGGTTCCAATCGCTAACGGTGGCAGCCGCAGCGTGCCTGTAACCATACCGGCCAAGGCGACCGGGATGTAGCGCGTTTCTCCTGACGTATACTCCGCCTTCCACTCCTTCACATTGACCAGAGATTGCGCGTTGGTCAGATAGGCATGAAGAATTATTTTTTGATTTTCCTGCTGCAAACCTGCGTGGAGAACGTGAGTGGCTGCGAGAATGGCTCGCGCCTTCTCCGGCGAATCGACATGGCCTCGGACGCTATTCGGAAAAGGGATGACCGTTAGCTTGGTATGTGCGCTGCCCTTAAGCTGGGCTAATTGGCCGGCCGTGCTGCGCGACAGGTCGTCAGCCAATCGAGCGCTGTCCGCGTCGCTGGTCAAAGGGAGCATGGCGAGACGTACCGATTCCGCAGGCGCGGTCGCGCGCTGATACGACACCACGCCAGAAACAACCGCCACGATCGCGGCCGCGATCGCCCCCAGAAGCCAGCGCCGGGAACGTGGAGGCGCCAGCGCTTGGGCGACTTTCTCCACATCGGGAAATCTTTGCAAAGGATCCGGATCGAGGCAGCGCGCCAGGATGCGATCCCATTTGGTATGCGCGGCGGGTGGTTTCCGGCTCAGGCGCTCTTCCCAAGTCAGGGCCGCGCCCGGCTCATCCCTATGCGGACGCCGGCCGCAAGCCAGCTCATAGAGAATGACGCCCAGCGCATAGATGTCCGATTTAACCGAAGGCTTTTCTCCCCGCAACAACTCGGGAGCCATGTAGCCGGGGGTGCCCGCTGCGCCTTCCGACTGCGGCTTGCCCAGCAAGGCTCCCAGTCCCCGGGCCAATCCGAAATCCGTGATCACGGCGCGGGTGGTCCCGTCGCTGGTTTTGGTCAGGATGACATTGTTGCTTTTGAGATCGCCGTGAATCACCTGATTGCGATGCGCCTCGGCCAGACCCGCGCAAAGCTGTCGTGCGATGGTAGATGCTTCCGCTTCGGGCAACATTCCGTGTGACAGGCGTTCGGACAATGTCTCGCCTTCAAGGAATTCCATAGTGAGAAAATCGATCTCACCAAACCGCGTGAGTGCGGTGTGGATTTCAAAAATCTTGCACACGTTAGGATGGCTGATTTCGGTGGCCAAGCGGACCTCTGGAGGCAGCCGCTTTCTAAAAGCAGCCTTGGCGCATTTCAGGGCGATCCGGCGCTCCAGCTTTTCGTCCATCGCCTCATACACGATACCCATGCCCCCATGCGCCACTTCGCGAATGATCCGGAAGCGGTTATCCAGAAGTTCTCCCGGCTGGAAGGGATGTTCCTGAGCGCCTGGAGAAAAAAGAGGTTCCAACAGGAACCCGTTCATGCGCGCTTCCGACTGAACGTAGTTCGTCACCGTCTCCAATAACTCGGAATCGCCCGCGCAAGCGTGGGCCAGATAAGCCTCGCGCTCGTCGGCGGGCCGGGCGAGCGCCAGCTCCACCAGGTTCATGACGACCTCATCGTCCAGCGCTTTTTTTTGCATCCTTCGATTCCAAGTGGTCATACAACCACTGCCGTGCGTCCCGCCACATTCGCTGCATGGTGCGCAGTTTCAAGCCGAGCATATCGGCGGCTTCATCATCGGTAACTCCCAGGAAGTACTTGAGCTCCACCAGGGTGCACCATTCCGGTTGGACCTCGGCCAGCTGATCCAGGAGGCGGTCGACGGTCAGGGCGACGTCCAGTGCGGCGCTGTTCGCGGGAAACAGGTTCTCGATTCCCTCCAGGGCAACGAACTCGGCGTCCGGCCTTCCGCGAGCATGATCGATCAGGTAGCGGCGCATGGCTCTCGCCGAGATAGCGAAAAAATGCTGCCGGTTCTGCCAATCCCGATCTTTAGCGGCTACCAGGCGGAGATAAATCTGGTCGACCAGTTCGGTGGCTTGCAAAGAGTGGCCTTGGCGCTCACCCTTCATCAAATAGTGCGCCAGACGCCGAAGATTGGGGAGCACCAGCGCAAAAAGCTCGTTTTCAGCCGTGCGGCTTCCCGCGCGCCATTCGTGCAGGAGCAGCGTGATGTCTCCCGTTTCGTCTGGCATTCCACATCCTTTTGTGTGCGTGAATGTTATCACATCTGATAAACGCCTGGATTTTAGTGAAGCAAACCCCCTCTGCGTTTCCCGGTTCTGAAAAAAAGGCGGACTTTCCCGCCGCCGCCGCTATCCCTTGCGAGGCTAAACAGCCTCGGTCAGAACGATGGTTCGAAAAAGGAGAAGCGTATGACAAGATTACATTTTGCACTTGCATTGTTCGCCACGATTGGATGTTCAGGTCTCGAAGCACAGACCACCATCATGAAGGCGAACATCCCGTTTGATTTCCAAGTTGGCAAGACCGCGATGCCGGCCGGACAGTACGACGTGAACTGCTCGGGCCGCGTGCTCACGCTGCGCGAGAGGACCAAACATCAGGCCGCGATCGTATTGATGCTTCCGGCATCCAGGACCCACTCATCGGATACGGGCGCGTTGGAGTTCACCCGTTACGGCGACACGTACTTTTTCGCTCGAGTCTGGACTCCGAACTCTCTGGAAGGCGGCAGATTGCTGAAGACCGCCCGGGAAAAGGAACTCGCCAGTCGCGGCGGGGGAATCCAACCCACCGAGATCGCCCTCACCAACAAGTAGGAAGACCAGCTTGCACAAACGGACCGGTGGCGGCAAGCATTTTGCCGCTGCCGGCCAAGTATTTGAAATGGTTGGTGGACCTGGACGGGTTCGAACCGTCGACCTCTTCCATGCCATGGAAGCGCGCTCCCAACTGCGCCACAGGCCCAGTACAGACTCCACTATAACAGCCGGTGAATTGAGCCTGCAACGATCGTCATCGCGCCGCCGGATGTGCAAAGTCGCACGCATATCTTAAACTGGTTTTTATGGATCGAAATCAGGCCTGGGAAATCGTGTGCGAGCACGTCAAGTCCGACAGTCTTCGCAAACATATGCTCGCGGTGGAAGCGTGCGTCACCGCCTACGCGCTCAAGTTCGGCGAGGACCAGCAGAAATGGGCCGTGACTGCTCTATTGCATGACTTCGATTGGGAAATTCACCCGCAGGCGCCGGATCACCCCATGAAAGGCGAGCCGATTCTCGCCGCGCGGGGAGTCGACGAAGAAATCCGGCGCGCCATTCTTTCGCATGCCGACTATAGCGGCGTCCCGCGCGTTTCGCAGCTCGAAAAAACGTTGTATGCCTGCGACGAATTGGCCGGATTCCTCACCGCCTGCTCCTACGTGAAACCCGGACGCAGCATTCATGAAGTGGAAGTCAAAAGCGTCCGCAAAAAAATGAAGGACAAAGCCTTCGCGCGCAACGTCAATCGCGACGACGTCGTCAATGGAGCCGCCGAACTAGGCGTCGATCTGGACCAACACATCGAGTTCTGCATCAAAGCGATGCAGGAACGTGCGGCGGATTTGGGATTGGCCGGCTCCGCTGCTAGCGCTTGAGCTCCGCCATCATCGGATCGATCGACCGCGAACTGAACGCCTCCGGACTGGGCGACCAACCGAATTCGTCCACCAAAACCTTGGTAACCCCGTCCTTGCCCATTCCGCCGCGAACCAGTACGCTGATGCGGGTCTGCAGCTTTCCGAAATCCTGACGGTACTGGGCCAGGTCGGCCTTCTTCATGATGGGACCGTGTCCCGGGATCACCGTATCGAAATCCCAGCCCGAGTTCAGGATGCCGTCGAGCGTCTTGGTCCAATCGACTACGCTTCCGCTCGCCGTATAGTCGATGAACGGCGCCACGGTCCCGGGCTTGGCGCCCACGGTATACAGATCGCCCGTGTGAATGGTGCGCGCCGCTGGAAAAAAGATGACTGCGTCGCCATTCGTGTGCCCGCGTCCGAAATAGTGCGCGCGAACTTCCTTGCCGGCCAGGAACACCTCGGTCTCATCGCTGAAACTCACCCGCGGAACACCCGGCATTTTTCCCGCAACCATGTTGGCTCGCGCGTTGCGATGCGCGATGATCTCGGCCGAGACCTCGAACATCTTCGCGTTGCCCCCGGTGTGGTCGCCGTGCTGATGCGTATTCAGGACATATTTCACAGGCTTATCGGTAATCGACTTGATCTTCGCCATGATGTCCGCATAGTCGCGCTCGTACTTGTCGTCGATCACGATTACGCCGTCATTGGTGAGATACACGGCCACGTTGCCGCCATCGCCTTCGATTTCGTACAGATCGTCCGCGATTTTGTTCAGCTTGAGTTGCGGTGGAGTTTGAGGAGTCTGGGTATACGCCACCCAGGCGCCCAGCGTCGCGATCGTCCCAGCCGCAAGACGCACCAACAGTGTTCTGGACATGAAAAGCACTATATCAAAAACGATCGTATTTCATCGGTCTTATTCGACCCGGCAGTAACAGTACAAGAACTGCTGCGTGGCGCCAAGCGGTGTGCGATGCAACTCCTCGGAGCTATCCACCAGACGAAAGCTCTCGCCAAATTCGCCGTGCAGCGAATCCGCGTCGTATCTCACTACGTCCAACCCACTGCATTTCGCCGGACCCTCCGGTCCGAACGTGCTCACGATCACGTATCCACGTCGTTTTACCGACCGGGCCACCTGCCGAACGTAAGCCTCGCGTTGTTCCTTCGACGTCAGAAAGTGAAACACCGCGCGATCGTGCCAGACATCGAATGACTGTTCCGGTAGATCGGCTTGCGTGACGTCTGCGAGAATCCAGCGGATCTTCTCTGCCCGAGCGCCCAGCCGCTTCCTGGTGACATCGAGAGCGATTTGCGAAATGTCGAGAACAGTGATGTTCTCGTAACCGCGCTCCACCAGATCGTCGGCCAGCGTCGATTCCCCGCCCCCGACGTCGATGATCGACGCCGGCCGGCCGCAAGCCGCGCGCTCGATCAACGCGATCGACGTTTCCAGATGCGCGCGGTACCAGCTGACGGCATCGGGCGCCCTCGTCGCGTAAATCTTCTCCCAGTGCTCCTGACTTAAATCGTCCATGGGTTACGAGTTCACCTGCCAATACACGTTGTAGCGTCGCCCGAAAATGCTGTTGATAGGTGCGAACGCGACATCTTTCTGCTGGCCCGAGGTTCGGAACGCGAGCGCCTTGTCGCCGGACTTGATGAAGCGCAGCGGGTCGCCGTGAAACTCAGGAATTTCGATCTGCGGCGCGCGGCGTATCTGAGGCACATTCGAGCCCGTGATCATCTGCTCGGTCAAGCCTTCGTTTCCGAGATCACCCGCCAGCACCAGTGGACCGTAAAGAAACGCCTGCTGCTTGGGATCGTCGGGCATGCTTTCGACACGGAGGCGCATCGGCAAAGTCAGCTCTATGCGATCGCCGTTTTTCCAGGTGCGCGAGAGCGCGAGATAGCTGCCCGGGCTCGCCGACGCGTCGAGCGGTCTTCCGTTGATCTTCAATGACGCACCGGCGGCCCACTCCGGAATGCGCACGCGAATCATAGTCTGCGCCGGTTTTTCCGTGCTCACCATGATCGTCGTCGCCGCAGTCTCCGGAAATTTCGTTTCCTGGCGCAATCGAATTCCCCGCTCCGGCCAATTCAATTCCGAGGCGATGAACAGGTTGACATACACGCCTTCCTCGTCGTGCCAGTAGATCGAATCGTTGAGCTTCGAGTATTCCTCGATGCCCGAACCGGTGCAGCACCAGAACGAATTGTCTTCAGTGTTGAACGTCTTCCACGCGCCCGGCGTGAGCGAAAGATAGTACTGTGTATGACCGGTGTCGGGACGAATCGTGCCCAGCCGCATGTTCAGTAGCGATCGCTCATAGTAATCGAAGTAACGCGGATCGGCAGTCCATTGATACAAGTGCCGCGTCAGTTTCAGCATGTTGTACGAACAGCAGCACTCCTGCGTCGAGACCGCCCGCTTGAGCTCGCTCGCAAGCTGCCGCGGCTGTGCGAGCCAGCCTTCGCCGTTGCTGGTTCCCGTGGTGACGTACGAACGCGCCGATACTACTTCGTACCAAAAATAGTCGGCGACGTCGTGGAACCGGTAGTCGCCCGAAAGTTCATAGCGCCGCGCCGCGCCGATCACCTGCGGGATGTGTGTGTTCACGTGCAGGCCACGCAACTCATCGCGACGCGAGGCCAGTGGGTTGAAGAACTTCTTCTTCGTATAACGGTCGCCGGTCTTGGTCCAACGTTCGTCGCCGGTCGCCGCGGCCAGGTTGTAAAGCACTTCATTCATCCCGCCATATTCGGTGTCGAGGATGTCCTGCATGTGCTCTTCGGATTTCGACGCCGTCCATTGATCGGCCCACGCGGCCATCCCCTCGAGCACGTCGAGCGCCTGCTTGTTGCCGGCAAGCTGATAGATGTCGAGCATCCCGGCCATGACCTTGTGGACCGTGTAGAACGGCGCCCACACCGTTTTGCGCGCGTCCAGCCGGTCGAAAAATTCGCTGGGAAACGCGCTGAGGTATCCAGCGCTAAACTTCTTCTGGCACTTGGCGAGCTCGTCGACGATCTCGTCGCCTTTCGCCTTCGCGGCCGCGTCTCCCGTCGAACCGTAGAGCTGCGCGCTCGCCGAAAGAAAATGTCCAGTAAAGTGGCCGCGCAGTTCGCTCTCGCGATGCAGGGGCTGACCGTTATTAGGCTGCTCCCATCCACCCAACGGTTTCGCGTCTGTTGGCAGGCCCGCGTTGACGCGAAAATTGCGCACCAGCCGGTCGACCGGAAGACGCGACATATATCCGCGATTCCATTCCTCCGCGTCCTTGAACGGACCAGCGAGCAGGCGCACCTGCGTCATCGGAAATGGACGGACTTTCTGCGTAACGTCTTTGCGCGTGAATTCGAGCGGCCCCTGGAACGGTGGAACTTCCGGCATCGTGCCCCGGCGCTGTTCGGGATTAGCGGGCGGAGCTGGCTGCTGCTGCGCGGCAAGCGCTGGAGCGGCGGCCAGGACCGATGCAAACCGTCGGCGGCTGAGTCTCATGAACGTCTCCAAAAGAACCTCTCCGAGCCAAACGCTTGCATTATACATTTGCGCCGGCATAACAGTGCTCCCCCATTCGCGTCACACTGTGAGGTATGCATGTATTCGCTCTCACTTTAGTCTGGGCGGCGAGCGTGGCCGATCCTCGCGCAGTGGAAGTGCAGGTGCGCAATGTGAACCTGCACCTCGATGCGTCCATCGTTCTTCAGATCCGCCGCTTGCGCGGGCAGATGGCGCCGCTCCGCAAAAACCTGCCCGTGACGTTCGACGACAGCGGATCGTTCGTAACACGCATTCGCTCTGCCGAGATCGCTATCGACGCGAGCACCATCGCCGATATCATGAATCGCTATGTATTCGCGTATTCCGGCGCGCCGCTGAAGAACATCGAGATCACGGTGGATCACGGCCATATCGTTCAGAAAGGCACCATTCACAAGGTCGTGGACTTGCCCTTCGAAGTGGAAGGCTCGCTCGGCGTCACTCCCGACGGCCGCATCCGCCTGCATGCCGATAAGGTGACCTCGGCGCACGTTCCCTTCAAAGGACTGCTGCATCTTTTCGGAAAAGATCTTTCGCGTATGGTCAACATCAAGCAGGATCGCGGTGTGCGGATCGAGGGTGACGATATTCTGCTCGACCCTAGCCGCATGCTTCCTCCACCGCACCTCGAAGGCAAAGTGACAGCAGTTCAAATCGAAGGCGACAAGATCGTGCACACGTTCGGATCCGAAACCGGCGGCGAACTCGATCCTCCGCATAAAGCGCTCGCCTACATCTATCATCGCGGCGGTGTGGTGCGCTTTGGAAAGTTGACCATGACCGACGCAGACATGGAAATCGTGAGCGAATCGGGAGCCCCGACGTTTGACTTCAGCTCCCCCGAATACAATCGTCAGTTGGTAGCCGGTTATTCGAAGAGCACTCCGTCGCACGGGCTGATTGTGTTCATGCCGGATTTTCGATCGTTGGCCAGTCGATGAATATGTCCTGAACATAAGAGAGGAAAATAGCTTGCTAAGAATATGGCTCCCGATCGTTCTGATAGGCGCTTTTACGATGCACGCGGAGACTAAACACTCCCTGTTGGGAAAGATGCCCAGCACCAGCCCGGTCTACGTCTACACGATGACCAACAAGAATCACGTCGAGGTTTCGATCCTGACTTATGGAGGAATCGTCTCCGACGTGAAGACGCCGGATCGCAACGGCGCGACGCTATCCATCGTCCTGGGCTTCGACGGGCTCCTCGATTACTTCGATCACCCGCAACCGTTCTTCGGCGCACTCATCGGACGCTATGCGAATCGCATCGGCGGAGCGCGTTTCACTTTGAATGGAGTTGCCTACAAGCTGGACCCGAACGACGGCGCGAATTCTTTGCACGGCGGCTCGCACGGATTCGACAAAGTGAACTGGACCGCGCGCGACCTGCTCGATGGCGGCGTCGAATTAACCTACTTGAGTAGGGATGGCGAGGGCGGCTATCCCGGCAACCTGAAAGCGACTGCGACCTACCACCTGAACGACGCGAATGAGCTCCGCATCGATTACTCGGCCACCACGGACAAAGCGACCGTGGTCAACTTGACCAATCATTCGTATTTCAATTTGAAAGGCGATGGCGATATCCTCGGCCACATCGTGACGATTAATGCGGATCGGTTCACGCCAGTCGATTCCGGCCTGATTCCGACGGGAGAATTGCGCGACGTCACCGGCACACCCTTCGATTTTCGAAAGCCGACGGCAATCGGCGCGAGGATCGATCAGAGTGACGAACAATTGACGCTCGGTAAAGGTTACGACCACAACTGGGTCGTCAATGGCAGCGGCCCTCGCTTAGCGGCGCGTGTGGAAGAGCCGGTGAATGGCCGTGTTCTCGAAGTGCTGACAACACAACCGGGGATTCAGTTCTACACCGGCAACTTTCTTGACGGCACGATTAAAGGCAAGGCGGGCAAGACCTACGAACGCCGTTCAGGCCTCTGTCTCGAGACCCAGCACTTCCCCGACTCACCGAACAAGCCTGCGTTTCCAAGCACCGTACTCAAGCCGGGCGAGCCATTCCGCAGCGCAACAGTCTTTAAGTTCTCGATCAAGTAGCGGCCTGCGACTTTGCGTCTTTGCGTCTTTGCGTGAAACATTTTTGTTTTCCGTGCCCTAGGACGTCCTCTTCCTCCGCGCGAGCGCATAAATCAGTCCCGCAGCGACCCAGATCGCTCCCGCGACTTTCGCCTGCCACCGCAAGCTCGCCCAAATGTACAAACAAATCGCCAGCGCCAGCAGCGGCATCGCGGCGTCCATCCATCGTCTCTGGGGATTCTTCAAATAGTTGTTTCGAAAGCACGCAAGGTTGACGCCGCTGAACGCCAGGAATGCTCCAAAGTTCAGCAGTTCCGCTCCAAGCTGATACGTCATCGCCCACGCCCCGCCCAATGCGAGCGCACCGCACAGCAGCACGTTGCGGCTGGGAATTGCCGTCTTCGGATGAACATACCCGAACCATCGCGGCAGCGCTGCGTCACGTCCCATTCCATACATCACACGAGCCGCTCCAATCTGCGCGCCCATTCCCGATCCCGCATTCGCCACCAGTAGCGTTGCATTCACCGCCGCGAAAAGAATCGCGCCGCCCGCTCGTCCCGCGACGTACACATACGCCGTATCGACATCGGGATATTTCGAAAAGTCCGGCCACACGAGCTGTCCTGCATACACCTCGATCGCCGCGAGCACGCCCGTGAGCAGACACACCAGTACCGTTGCCCGCAGAATGTTCTTCTCCGGCTCGATGGTCTCTTCCGAGAGCGTCGAAATATTATCGAACCCGATATAGGTAAGCGCCGCTAGCGCCGTGCCAGTCGAGACCGCGCCCCAGGAAAAAGTCGCTGGATCGTAGAACGGCCGCGTGAAAAACAGAGCATCGTGCGGACCGGTCGCGAAAACGTATCGCGACATCGACCAGAGCGTCCACGCCACCACCGCTCCCATGCCTAAAGCCATCCACGTGTTGGTTCGCGACGACGATTCAATCGCCCGCAGGTTCAACACCGTGAACACCACCGCGAAGATCACCTTCCACGCGCCCAATGGAATCGACGGAAAGAAATTCACCGCCGCCGCACTGCACCAGATCACGCAGATGATCGGATTGATGATGTAATCGAGCAGAATCGCCCACCCCGCGATAAATCCCGGAGTCGCCCCGAATTCGCCGCGAATATATGCGTACGCCGATCCAGCGCTCGGATAGACGCGAGCCATTTTTCCGTAGCTCACCGCAGTGAGCGCCATCCCGATCATCGCGAGCAAAACTGTAGTGACCACGTGCCCGCGCGCTTCCTGCGACGCGACTCCGAACAGCGGCATGGGAGCCGTCGGCTGGATCATGACGATCCCGTAGAAGATGAGATCCCGCAGCCGCAGGACGCGGCGCAGTTCGGTCTTCATCGGACCCGCAAAATATTGGAATAGGCCGATTCACCTGCGGCGCTAATTGCTCGAACGCGATATGATGCCCAGCGTTCCTGCATGAGTAGGCTGTCTTGGTATGTGGGTGACGTTGTCGTCGCGATATTCTCCCAAGAGTTTGTGCCATCCATCCGGCGCTCCACTCGAAAGCTCGATGCACCGTGCGACTCCCACTGCAGTTGGTAAGTCGCCCGGCCCGAGTAGGCACGTAGCGCTCTCAACCCACTCGGAGCTTCCGGCAACACCGGCCAATCGAAATAACTCGCATCGGCGATCGCCATCACGCTATCCCGCAGCGGCAATCCCTCCAAAACCTCGCCTTTGAATGTCAGCGGTGAAATCTCCCCCGACACGACGTCGATCAACACCGGCTTCTGAATCCCGCTATTCTTCAACTTCAGATTCACCGTCAGTGGAGCGAACGCTCCTCCCGGATTGCTGTGTGCCGCCACCCAATACGCGACGATCGCCTTCCCATTCTTGTTCCGAAAACCATAATGCAGAAACGGCGCGCGCCCTTGACGACGCAGCGGCGGCACATCCGACGGCTCAATCCCAATCGAGGCGTCGAACTTCGTATCCCCAAACAGCGCATTCGTATTTTGCAGCGCGAAATACACCGGACGAGGCGTAAAATCGTCCGGCAACTCGCGACGCCCGTGGATGAATCCGAAATCGTCGTACTCGTTGCCGTCGACGCCCGCCGTCAGCAACCATACAAACGTCTTTACACCCGCCGCATGGTTATACAAAATCCCGCGCGGAATATATTTCGACTGCACCGATTCATCCGATCCCTTCCACGACGGAATCGAATTGAACTCGTCATCCCAGAACTCGATGTCTTTCCTGATGCCCGGATAATTCTTCACCAGCGCCCGCAGCTTCGCAGGCGACTCGACTCCGTATGCTCCCGAATCCATCGATTCCGGATGCATGTTCTGCCCATAGCCGGGATAGGTGTGATACGCGAACACATCGAGCTGCGCAGCGCACTTGCACTCATCCAGTGCGCGCTTCGCGAAATCGCTGGTCGGATCGGCCTGCCCGCCGTAAATCACTTTCGCCTGCGGATCGGTCTCATGCACTGCCGGCGCGAACGCGGCAAGGAGTCGCCCGTACTCCTCCGGATTCGCGTAATTCCAATACCCGATGTCCTGCTCGTTCCACAGCGCGTAGTAATGAATGCGTCCCTTGAAATGATTCACGGTCCACTTCACGTAGCGAATAAACGCGGCGATCTCTTCCGGAGTCTTCGGCGCCCAGAACACCGAATCGATACTGCGATCGTCGTTGTGAAACGATCCCTGCTTCGGCGTAATCGAATCCGGCTTCTTCCCGCCCGGCCCCGTGTACATCGGATTCCCATACATCAACTGCACCTGGACCTTCACGCCGTTGTCGACCAGCGAATCGACGTAATCGTCGACCTCTGGTTTAACAGCGAACACCCCACGCTTCTGCTCCACCCAATCCCAACTCGTATAGTCCGAGCTGTTCTCGTACTGTCCGATGCGAATCCAGCTCACGCCCGCGTCGAACATACGCGTCCACCACCAGCGGTCCCACGGAAGATAAGGTTCGCGCGGCAGATCGGAATTGATGCCGAATCCGTTCTCGATTTGCGACGACCTTTTCGGCGGCACCTTCGCGGGCTGGGCGTTTAAAATCGAACAAAATAGCAAGATCCGAAGCAGTAACATCTCTGGAAGTATACAAAGATCCCGTTTCCTTTGCGCTCTTTGCGACTTTGATTGACACTCGATTTTTCTGCGGTCGCGTATACTTCGACCAGAGTGAATCCCTGGCCAGGGAGCGTTGCATTGAAGTGGTACTGAACTTTCGGAGCCGGTGAAACGGCTTGCGGGGCCAGCTCGTAGCATGGGCTCGACGGAAGGACTTTTGGATCGATCCAGTAACGATCGGCGGGTGCGGATAGCTTTTATCGCCGTCCCGTTCGACTTCAGAGAGGAGCATCGAAAACGTGAGCATCACAAGTTGTGCCAACCAGCATGACGACCCTCAGGTTAGATAGCCCTCGATTTACTGGCGGCCGAACACGCACGGCGACAAGTCCGAAAGCCCCGGCCGCCCACAACGCCTCTCTCGTAGTGTTTAGTAACAGGTTCAGTTTTTTGAAAAGCACTGCATTTGTGGCGCACGCACTTGTGCGTGCCGCGTCGAGACTCTTCTCGACGCCTGTTCGTGTTAAGGGAGCCGTGCGTCGGCATGAGTGCCGACGCGGCACGCAAAAGTGCGTGCGCCACAACGATCGAAATCGCCGCCCCAGTTTATTGGTGTCTAATGTAGAAATGCGCCTCGCCCTGTTTGTGCTCGCGCTTCCACTTTTCTCTGCCGATTTCCGAGCCGGAATTTCCCGCGTCGATATCACTCCACCCGTGGGACACGTCATGGGCGGATATTCCGATCGAAAAGGAAACGCCACCGGCACTCACGATCCGCTGTACGCTACCGTGTTGGTGCTAGAATCCGGCGAGACAAGTCTCGCGCTGGTCACTGCCGATCTGCGATCGTTCGTCTCGACGCGCGTCGGCGATCTGGCGCGTCAGAAGTTCGGCGTCCGCACCACCATCATCAGCGTCTCCCATACGCATTCCGGCCCGCTGACCTGGGAAGCGCGTACACCCTGGTACACCGAAGCCGAAGACAAAATGGTGGACGCGATCGGTAAAGCGAAATCGGAAATGTTCCCCGCGACGCTCGATTTTTCAAGCGGCCATGTGTACCTCGGATTCAATCGCCGCAAAGTAGTCGACGGCAAAGCGACCATGTGGTGGCGCAACGCCGACAAGCTTCCATCGCACCCGGTCGACCCGACCGTCAACGCAGTGGTCATTAAAGACGCTTCTTCGAAAACGCGAGCGGTGCTGGTAAATTACGCGTGCCATCCCTCAGTGCTCGGTCCCGATAATTTGCAATTCTCGGCGGACTATCCGGGCGCGATGAAGCGCTACGTGGAATCGCAATTTCCCGGCGCGACCGCCCTGTTCGTGCAAGGCGGCGCGGGCGACATCAATCCGTATCGCGATAAAGAACCCGGCGGTTTCCGAGCCATGGAGGAGATGGGGCAAGCGCTCGGCAAATCCGTGGTCTCGATTCTTCCCCGCGCGAAACCCGTCACCGGCGACTTCCGCACGACGTCCGAAATTCTCGAAGTGAAGAACCGCTGGAAGCCTGGCGAAAAAATCCCCATCGGATGGACCGGCGGATCCATCGGCAATTCATTATGCTTCGCGGCTTTTCCGAGCGAGCCCTTCGTCGACCATCAGATCACGTTCCGCGAAAAATCCGAGTGCCGCGCTGCCATGTTGTTCGGCTACTCGTACTCCGCAGGCGGCGTGTGGGCCGGCTACATGCCGACGATTCTCGCGTCCGTCGAAGGCGGTTACGGAGCCGACTACAACACCACCGTCGAGGTCGGCACCGGCGAACGGCTGATCGATCGCGCGGTGGTCAAACTTTTCGAGCTGCGGGGATTGTTGAAGGAACTTCCGGGGTTAGGACAATGAGAGCTCTCGTATTCGCCATCACCGCTGTTTCCGCCTTCGCTGAATTTCGAGCCGGAGTCGCCAAAGCGGATCTCGATCCGCCCACTGGCATCCCCATGGCCGGCTACTCCGTGCGTTACTCGAAGGGCACGCTCGACCCGATCGAAGCGCGCGTGCTCGCCATGTCGGACGGCACACGCACAGTCGCGTTCGTCACGCTTGATCTGTGTTACCCGTTCGATCCGCCCGTGATGGACGAGATTCGCGCCGGCGCGCGCGGCTCAGTCGACGAAGTGATCTTCCATGCGTCGCACACGCATTCAGGTCCCACCTACGCCGCGTCGCCCGAAGCTGTAAAACATGCGATTCCACGCGTGGTCGCGGCCATTCAAACCGCCGCGAAATCCATGGTCCCGGTCCGAATCGGCAGCGCGTGGGGACAAACATATCTCGGATTCAATCGCCGTTATCTTGCGACCGACGGATCGGTCGAAATGTTCTGGCGCAACGAAACCAAAGTCTCCACTACATTTCCAGTCGACCCGACCGTAGGCGTGATTCGCTTCGATCGCGCCGATGGAACGCCGCTCGCCATACTGGTGCACTACGCGTGTCATCCGGTGGTGCTCGGCCCGGAAAATCTGGATTACTCAGCCGACTACCCGTCGGAAATGCGCCGCTACATCGAACAACAACTTGGGGGCATGGCGTTTTTTCTGCAAGGCGCGCCCGGCGACATCAATCCTTATTACGACAAAACCACGCTGATTGAGGACGCGGTGGGTTTGATGAAACAGACCGGCCAGAAACTCGGCGCTGAATCCGTTCGAGTCGCGAAATCGATTCGCACCACGGCGCCCGCGAATCCGCGCATCCAAACCAAGACTGTCGTGCTGGAGGCGCGCAATCGCTGGAACCTGGAAAAACTTCGCCCGGTTCTGCAGGAACGCTATCACATGGAGGAAATCCGCGCGGGCCGCCTGCTGGCCGATCACATGCAGCTTCCGGTGACTACGCTGATGATCAATCAGGATCTGACGTTCGTCGGCATGCCCGGCGAGCCGTTCGTCGAATTTCAGATGCAGCTTCGCGCCAGGAGTCCGCTGCCTAATTCTTTCCTGATCGGCTACACCAACGGCTATTTCGCCTATTTCCCGACCATCGCGGCCGCGGTTCGAGGTGGATATGGCGCCGACAGCACGGTGGTCCCCACCGAAGCCGGCACCGGCGAACGCATGCTCAACACCGGCTTGATCTCGATCTACGAATTGCTGGGAAAGCTCACACCCGAGCCGGGCAAGCCGCGGTAACCGGGCTCAGCGGAAGGTGGTCGGAATTGCGAAACCTAAACCGTCCACAATACGCCTAACCACTTTGTAACTGCTAAAATAACCGGAAGCTCGCCTAAAACTTTTCAAGACAATGAGGGATTCGTGACGTTGAGACTCGCTAGCGGCCTCCTGTGCTGCCTAACTTTCGTGGTTTTCGGACAAGACGATCCGCAGCAGCCGACCCCGCCGCCGCAGCCTCCCCAGCAGCAGCCACCGGCCGCGCCGGGAACGCCGCCTACGCCTAAGCCCACAGTGGAGCTTCCCCCTGTGCCGCCCGGCCAGCCGTCCAAGGCTCCGCCTCCGGAACGCGACACCGGAGGAGACGTTTTGTCCATCGCGCCATTGTATTGGTACACCACCGCGCAGCCGCGACTCCGTCAAGGCTCGGGCTCCACCGTCACGACCGTCACGCTGCCGGGCTCACTCGACTTCACTGGAAATAAAAATTACGCGATTGGCGGAATCCTGACTCTCCCCACTGGTCACGAAAACAGCTTGCAGTTTTCCTACTTCCGCAAACAAAGCCAGGGGAACACGGTTCTGAAGGCCGATTCTTCGTTCTTTGGGAACCCCTTCGCTGCCGGCGACATTATCGCCACGCACTACACGCTCCAGAACATCAAGATTTCCTGGAATTACCTGACCTATCCGTACCCTTCCGCCGGCGCGAAGTTTCGTGTCAAGACGCTGTGGGAAGTGCAGTACCTCACCATGCATTCCGTCTTCGACGCGCCCGCTGACACCAACGCCATCGCCACCGAGGGCAGAAAATCCATTGTGCTGCCGACCCTCGGCATGGGGATCGAATATCATCCCGCAAAGCACGTCCTGTTCGAGGTAAAGGGTTCCGGCTTCGGAATCCCCGGCCATTCGGATATCTGGGATACGGAAGCGAACCTGGTGATTCGCGCAGGGCGTCTCGAACTGCTGGCGGGCGGCAGGGCGTACCACTTCAAGACGTCGCCGAAGGGCGACAACTACTTTTCCGACACGCTGTACGGCCCTTACGCGGCGCTGCGGTACATCTTCAGGTAACGAGTAGCCCCGATCTACGTAATCAAAAACGTCAGCCCGCAGTGCGCCATAATATAGCGATGCCGGATGAAGCACCCTTGAGTTTCGAGGCAGGTCTCCAACAACTGGAGGCGATCGTCAGGGAAATGGAAAGCGGCGATCTGCCGCTGGAGCGCGCTCTGGAACTATTCGAGCGCGGCACCAAGCTTAGCGACACCTGCCGCAAGCAGTTGGAGGAAGCCGAAACGCGTGTCGAAGTTCTGATGCGCCGCGCCGGCGAGATCCAGCCGCAACCATTTCGAACCGACAAATGACTTTTGCCGACTACATCGCCGCCCAGCAAAAGCGGGTGGACGCCGCGCTGGACCGCTGCGTGCCTCCCGAAACCGAAAATCCCGCGACCATTCATCGCGCCATGCGCTACAGCCTGTTCGCCGGCGGCAAGCGCATGCGGCCGCTTCTGGCGATCGCCGCAGCCGACGCGGTTTCCGATGCGCCCACCGGCATCGAATTCGCGGCGGGCGCGCTGGAGTTGATTCACACGTATTCATTGATTCACGACGATCTTCCGGCGCTCGACAACGACGATTTACGCCGGGGTCGCCCCACCTGTCATAAGGTGTTCGGCGACGCGATGGCGATTCTGGCCGGCGATGCATTGTTGACCCTCGCCTTCGAAGTTCTGGCGAAGCTCGAATGCGTGGATGCGCAGCGCCGCGTCCAATTGGTGAGCGAATTGGCCGCCGCTTCCGGAACCGTCGGCGGAATGATCGGCGGCCAGGTGAACGATCTGGAAGGCGAAGGTAAATTTCCAACGGCGCATTTGCTGGAATCGATTCATCGCGCCAAAACCGGAGCCCTGCTTCGCGCCAGCGTTCGCATGGGAGCGATTTACGCGGGCGCGGGCCTGGACCAACTCGACGCGCTGACCCGCTACGGAGAACATATGGGACTCGCATTTCAAATCGTCGACGACGTCCTCGACGTCGAACAGTCCTCCGAGGCATTGGGAAAAACCGCCGGCAAAGATGCCCAGCAGCAGAAGATCACTTTTCCGGCGGTCTTCGGAATCGAACGCTCGCGCGAAATGGCGGAGCAGGAACGCATTCAAGCGCATCTGGCGCTGAAGGATTTCGACGATCGCGCGGAACGGCTGCGCGAGATCGCGGATTACATCGTACGCCGCAACGCATGACCAACCTCGCGATGAAACGCGCCGAAAAAATCCGGCTCGATCAGCTCCTGGTCGAGCGCGGCCTGGCCGAGTCGCGTGAGAAAGCCCGCGCGCTGATCCTTGCCGGTCAAGTACTGGTTGGCGGACAGAAAAGCGACAAACCCGGCCATAGCGTCGCGACAGATAGCCGCGTCGAGCTACTGGAAAGGATGCCCTACGTTAGTCGCGGAGGGTTCAAGCTGGCGGCGGCGCTCGATCATTTCGGAATCGATGTCGCGGGAGAGTTTTGCCTGGATGTGGGCGCGTCCACCGGAGGATTCACGGACGTCCTTTTGCAGCGCGGCGCGAAGCTGGTTTATGCGCTGGACGTGGGCCACGCCCAGCTCGAATGGAAAATTCGCAACGATCCGCGAGTGATCGTTCAGGAAGGAATCAACGCGCGCCATCTCGATCCTGCGGATTTTCCGCAGCGCTTCGATCTCGCTGTCTGCGATGTCAGTTTCATCTCGGCTACTCTGATCGTACCCGCGATGGCGCCGCTGCTCGCACCCGATGGCGCGATGATCGTTCTGGTGAAGCCGCAATTCGAGGTGGGCCGCGACGACGTCGGGAAAGGTGGAATCGTGCGCGATCCCGAATTGCATCGCGCGGCGTGCGATCGTGTGCGCATCGCCATCGAGTCATTGAAGTACCAGACCGCGATCATCGAGAGCCCCATCCTCGGCGCGGAGGGCAACCGGGAGTTCCTACTGTATGCCCATCATTGAAGCCGTCGGAATCGTCTCGAAACCGCGCAGCGAGCTTGCCGCACGCATTGTGCCCGAGCTGATCCGCTGGCTGGAGGAGCGGGGCGTGCGCGTCCGGCTGGATGTGGAAACAGCGCAATACGCGCAGCGCACGGCCGGACTTCCACGGCCACAGGTGCATGAAGGAACGCAGCTGGTCATCGTGTTGGGCGGAGACGGAACGCTGCTCTCCGCGGCGCGCGCGATCGGCGCAGGCGATATTCCGTTGTTCGCCGTCAACATGGGTGGCTTGGGATTTCTGACCGCGATGACCGTCGAGGAACTCTATCCGCAGCTCGAACGCGCGCTCGATGGCGATTTTCGCGTCGGCCGCCGGCGCATGCTGCACTGCGACCATCGCCGCAATGGCGAGCTGCTCGCGTCGTTCGATGCGCTCAACGACGTGGTGCTGACCAAGTTCGAGATCGCGCGCATGATCGACCTGGAAGCGCACATCGACGGGCATTTCGTGTGCATCTATCGTGCCGATGGATTGATCATCGCGACGCCTACTGGCTCCACCGCGTATTCGCTTTCCGCCGGAGGGCCCATCGTTTTTCCCAGCGTCGGCGCCATCGTGATCACTCCCATCTGCCCCCACACTTTGACCAATCGCCCGGTGGTGCTGGACGACGCGAGCGTGGTTCAAGTCACCAACTTGAGCGACGATTCGGCAACCTACCTGACCATCGATGGCCAAGTGGGCGAGCTGTTGAAGCGCGGCGATCAGGTGGTCTGCCGGCGATCTGAGAATTCGATCAGCCTGGTAAGACCGCCCGACATGATGTTCTTCGACGTGCTGCGCGAAAAGTTGAAGTGGGGCGGCCGCTAGTCCATGAAGCCGAAGATTTCGCTCACAACCTGGATTCTGATCGGCCTCGTTGCGGGCATCGCCTTTGGCGCGCTGTGGCCCGAACAGGCGCAAAAGATGAGCCTGCTGGGCACCATCTTTCTGCGCATGATCAAGGCGATCATCGCGCCGCTGCTGTTCGGAACGCTGGTAGTCGGCATCGCAGGAACCGGCAGCATCAAGACCATGGGACGCATTGGCGGCAAGGCGATCCTGTATTTCGAGATCGTCACCACCATCGCGCTGTTCATCGGATTGGGCGCGGTGAATCTTGTGAAACCCGGCGTGGGCGTGCAACTCAAAAGCGGCGCCGCCGCGGGACTTCCGCAGGTCAAACAGGATTTTTCGCAGATCATCGAGCACATTGTGCCCACCAGCATCATCGATGCGATGGCGCGCGGTGATGTGCTGCAAATTGTCGTGTTCGCATTCGTCTTCGGAGCAGCGTGCGCGGCGATCGGCGCGAAAGCTCGTGCGGTGGTCGAGTTCTGCGATTCGCTCGCCGAAGTGATGTTCCGTTTCACCAATTACGTGATGCTGTTTGCGCCCTTAGGCGTGTTCGGCGCGATCGCGGCGACAGTGGGCAACAAAGGGCTCGGCGTTCTGGTGAATCTCGGCAAGCTGGTGGCGACTCTGTACGTCGCCGAAGCGATCGTCGTGATCCTTGCATTTGGCGGTTCCGCTGTAATCGCGCGCATCCCCATTGGACGTTTTATCCAGTACGCGCGCGAGCCGTTTCTGATCGCGTTCTCGACGGCGGCCAGCGAAGCCGCACTGCCGCGCGCGCTAGAAAACATGGAACAGTTCGGTGTGCCCAAGCACATCGTTTCGTTCGTTCTGCCGCTGGGCTATAGCTTCAACCTGGTGGGGACGACGCTGTATCTTTCGCTCGCGTCCATCTTCATCGCGCAGGCGGGCGACGTGCCGATGCCGCTTTCGACGCAACTGGTCATGATGCTCACGCTGATGCTGACCAGTAAAGGCGTAGCCGGGATCCCGCGCTCGGCGCTGGTGATCCTGGCCGGCACGGCGGCAAGTTTCAATCTTCCGGCGGAAGGAATCGCGTTGTTGTTAGGAATCGACGCGCTGCTCGATATGGCGCGAACGTCGGTGAATGTGTTGGGAAATTGCCTGGCGACAGCGGTGGTCGCAAGGTGGGAAGGCGTCAAATTCGATTTGGCGAATGCACGCGAATGAACGCGAATCAGGCCGCGATGCCTAGCTTTTTCGCCCACGGCGTTGCGCCCTTGAGCGCGGCGTTGACGGCCTCAATATTTTTCACGCCCTGATCGAGCAACCAGTCTTCCAGCGCCTTCGCGCCGCCCTTTGCGTAGATCGGCATGCCGTCTTTCCAAGTCGCGCGACCGCATAGAACGCCCGCGAACTCGACACCGGATTCAGTGGCCATCGCCAGGCTCTCGACGAACTGCGCGTTGCCGACGCCCGCGCTCAGATAGATGAACGGTTTTTTCGCCACCGCTGCCGCGCGGCGGAAAAGATCCAGCGCTTCAGCCCGCGTGTACGCCTTCTCGCCTTTGTAGACGCCGCTGCCTTCGACAAATTCGAGATTCACCGGCACTTCGACTTTTAATATGTCGACGCGATATTGATCTTTTGAGAATTCCTCCATCGCGCCGCCGACCACTTGCGGCTTGATCTTGGCGTACTCGAGTCCTTTTTCGTTGCCGCCTTTCGGATCGTAACCAACGAATTCCAGAAAGAACGGGACCTGGTAGAACTCGCACTCCGCGCCGATCCGTTCGATGAAGGCGTGTTTGATGTCATTTACGTCTTTCTCGTCAAACGGCGAATAGTACAGAAGAATCTTCACCGCGTTCGCTCCCCAATCGACGATGCGCTTGGTGGAAACGTGCGGCAGAAGATCCGGCAGCCGACCGGGCTTGGTGTTGTCGTAACCGCTCTCTTCATACGCGAGCAGCAGGCCCGCATTGCTCGAACGCGCCTTGGCGGCTTCCAACCCATATTCCGGATCGAGCAGAATGGCGGACGCATGCGGAGTCAGGACGCGCGCGACGGTGGTTTTGAACTCGGACATCATGTCCCACGTGATCGCTTTTACGTCGACGCCGCGCGCGGAAGCGATCGCTTTTTTCAAACTTTCGCGTTGATCCATCGCGGCGGCGGCGATAACGCCGTTCTGATTGGATAACGCTTTAAGATGTTTCAGCTTCCCTGGGGATAGCGACATGCTTTCAGTTTACAACCTCGTGTTAATCTGAGAATTCCCGTGCCCACATCCGAGCCCAATTTGTCCGCTGGAGCCGCTTTCGCCCGCCTGGTCGAAATCATGCAGCGCCTTCGCGCGCCTGGCGGCTGCCCTTGGGATCGCGAACAGAATTTCGACACCATCAAGCCCTATCTTCTGGAAGAGACTTATGAAGTGATGGACGCCATCGATAAGCGCGATTGGAGCGAGCTGGCCGAAGAGTTGGGCGATCTTCTTCTACAGCCAGTTTTCTTCGCGCAGATGGCGGCCGAGGCGGGTCATTTCACAATTGCCGATTCGCTGGACGCGATCAATTCTAAATTGATCCGCCGCCATCCACACGTGTTCGGCTCCGGCGACGCCAAGACCGCCGACGACGTGAAAAAACGCTGGGATGAAATCAAGGCCGAAGAAAAACCGCGTTTGTCCGGGCTGCTTGCATCCATTTCGCGATCCGTGCCGGCGCTGGTGGAAGCGCAACATATTTCTTCGCGCGCCGCGGGCGCCGGATTCGATTGGCCCAGCATCGATCAGGTCTACAACAAACTGGACGAGGAACTCGAGGAATTGCATCGCGCTCCGGACCAGGCCGGCGCGGAAAACGAAATCGGAGATCTTCTGTTCACGCTGGTGAACATTGCGCGATTTCTGAAGGTCGATCCGGAACAAGCACTGCGCAAGACCAACGCGAAATTCCGGCGGCGCTTCGCGCACGTCGAAGCCGGGCTCGCCGCGAACGGCAAGACTCCCCGCGACGCCTCCATCGAAGAGATGGAAACCTTGTGGCAGGACGCGAAACAGCATGATTGAGATCCGCGCGCTGCACAATCACGACGAGTTTGTCGAAGCCGTTCGGCTGCAGCAGCTCATCTGGGGATTCGAGGAAGTCGAGTTGCTCCCGGTACGACTGTTCGTCACCGCGACCAAGGTCGGCGGGCAGGCGTTCGGCGCATTCGACGGCGGAAATATGGTCGGTTTCTGCCTGGCGATCCCGGGAATTAAAGCCAAGGACAAACCGTATCTGCACAGCCACATGCTGGGCGTGCTGAAAGACTATCGCGACGCGGGCGTCGGCCGGATGCTTAAGCTGGAGCAGCGCCGCGAAGCGTTATCACGGGGGATCGAGCTGATGGAGTGGACTTTCGATCCGCTCGAAATCAAGAACGCGTATTTCAATATGGAGCGGCTCGGAGCCATTGTGCGCCGCTTCGTGCTGAACCAGTACGGCACTACGTCCAGCAAGCTGCACGCGGGTTTACCGACGGATCGCTGCATCGCCGAATGGTGGCTGGCGAGCCCGCGCGTCAAATCCATTCTGGCGGGAGAGAAGCTGCCGCAGTCAGAAATTGTCGCGCGCATTTCCGTGCCCTCCGATATTTACACGATTAAGGAAACCGATCCACAGCGGGCGCGGGAAATCCAGAAGCGCGTGAGCGATCAGTTTCTTCAAAACTTCTCGAAAGGCCTTGCGGTGACCGGGTTTGAGCGAACGCAGGAATCCGGTACGTATTTACTTTCAATATGGGATTCCAAATAGAGCGTATTATCCTTCGCCAGATCCGCATGCCGCTGCTGCATTTCTTCGAAACCAGCTTCGGCCGGACTTACGAACGTCACATCGTGCTGGTTGAGGTCGTTTCCGACGGTGTTTCGGGATGGGGCGAAGTCACTGCGGGCGAAAATCCGTTCTACAACGAAGAGTGGACCGATTCGGCGTGGCTCATCGCCCGCGATTACGGGGCGCCGCGTGTGCTGAAGCACGCCTTCGATAGCGCCTCTCAAGTCGCCGATCGCGTGGCGCACATCCGCGGACATCACATGGCGAGCGGCGGAGTCGAAGTCGCCATCTGGGATCTGGAAGCGCGCCGTAACAACGTGCCGCTGGCCAAGCAAATCGGTGGGGCCACTCGAACTGAAATCGCCTGCGGCGTTTCCATCGGCATCCAGGAATCCGTCCCGCAGCTTATTAAGAAAATTGCAACCGAAGTGAACGCCGGATATCAGCGCATCAAGATGAAGATCAAGCCGGGCTGGGATGTCGACGTAATTCGCGAAGTGCGAAAGAATTTTCCGACGATCCGACTGATGGCCGACGCCAACTCTGCTTTCACTCTCGACGACGCGCCACGCCTGAAGGCTCTCGACGAGTTCAACCTGATGATGATCGAACAGCCGCTCGCGCACGACGAAATCATCGACCACGTGGCACTGCAAGCGCAATTGCAAACGCCGATTTGCCTGGACGAGTGCATCCGCTCCGCGCATCAGGCCGAGCAGGCGATCCGCATGAAAGCCTGCGGCATCATCAACATCAAACTGGGCCGCGTGGGCGGATTCCGCGAAGCCAAGCGCGTCCACGACGTGGCGCAGCAGCACGGGATTCCGGTGTGGTGCGGAGGCATGCTCGAATCCGGCATCGGCCGTGCGCACAACATCGCGCTTTCGACTCTGCCGAATTTCATTCTTCCCGGCGATGTCTCGGCGAGCAAGCGTTATTGGGCTCGCGATATCATCTCGCCCGCCGTCGAAGTGTCGCCGAAAGGGACCATCGCGGTTCCCACCAAGCCCGGATTCGGTTTCGAAATCGATCATGATTTTCTCAAGCACGTGACGGTGCGCGAGGAAGTCATCGCTTGATTTCCGTGGCACCGTCACGGGTGCGATTGTATTTGATGGTCGCGTTCATGATCGTTTCATGGGCGCTGAGCTTTGTTCTCGGGAAAATTGCCCTGCGCGAGATCCCGCCGCTGGTTTTGCCCGGTATACGGATCGGGCTCGCGACGCTGTGCCTGATCCCCATCTATCTGTGGAAAGGCGGACGGCGTCCGTTCGCACGCCAGGATTTCCCGCGGCTGATCGTGGTCAGCCTGTGCGGAATCACCTTCAATCAGTTTTTCTTTATCACCGGGCTCAGCCGGACCAGCGTTGCCCACATGGCCGTATTCATTGCGATCTCGCCCATTCTTGTTTTGATTTTCGCGGTGATTGCCGGCCAGGAGCGCTTCACTGTCGGGAAGAGCGCCGGAATGCTGATCGCCATGGCCGGCGTGCTTGCGCTGGAACTTTCCAAAACCGATTCCGGAATTTCGACGC
>Ga0210400_10000993_pt1 | contig 29183 bp, 27 predicted proteins | sample IncBWH26MmetaG_FD_155456 | JGI IMG/M metagenome (GOLD analysis project Ga0210400, IMG submission 155456) | Forest soil microbial communities from Barre Woods Harvard Forest LTER site, Petersham, Massachusetts, United States - Inc-BW-H-26-M | ecosystem: Environmental > Terrestrial > Soil >... | reverse complement strand
TGAGCCGCCGCCACCGCCGCCACCACCACCGCCCCCGCCCCTGCCCCCGATACGGAAAAGGGTGAGTTTCTCGGCGGACTCGCTGTTCGACTTCAACAAGTCGACCGTGAAGCCCGCAGGCAAGCAAGCGCTCGATACCTTTGCCGCCGCGCTTCAGGGGGATCAGTACGACGTCATCACGGTCACCGGATACACCGACCGGATTGGCGGACATGAATACAATCAGAGACTGTCGGAGCGCCGCGCCGAAGCGGTGAAGTCTTACTTGGTGGAAACGGCGGGGATACCTGAAGGCAAGATCGCCGCGCAAGGCGCAGACGGCTCAGCCCCGGTCACCAAGCCGGATGAGTGCCCAGGCCCGCGTCGAACCCCCGAACTGATCCGTTGTCTCGCGCCGGATCGGCGAGTCGATGTCGAAGTCACCGGGAGCCGATTGCAGGCTGCGCCGATACAGAGATAGACGATGCCTCGGGGCCCGCGGGCGACGATGCCTCGGGCCCGAGGATGCCGGTGAGCCGTCAAGCTGCGCCGCGCTCCTCGAGAAACTCACCGAGGATTTTCGCGGTATGGCTCTGGCCGGGCTTGCGCGCGACGTCTTCGGGCGAGCCTTGCGCCACGACCCGCCCTCCGCCGGAGCCGCCCTCGGGCCCCAGATCGATGATCCAGTCCGCTTCCGCCATGATGTCGAGATTGTGTTCGATCACGACCAAGGTGTTGCCGGTATCCACCAGCCGATGCAGCACGCGCAACAGTTTCTCCACGTCCGCCATGTGCAGGCCAACGGTGGGCTCGTCGAGCACATAGAGCGTGTGCTGTCCCTCGCGGCGCGCAATGTCCTGCCCCAGTTCGTCCGTGCGAACCTTGGCGAGCTCGGTGACCAGCTTGATACGCTGACTCTCTCCGCCTGACAAGGTCGGGCTGGGCTGGCCGAGACTCAAGTATCCCAATCCAACGTCGGCGAGCAGGCTCAAAGGATGATGGACGCTGCGAACCGCTGCGAAGAATGGCAGCGCGTCGTCGACGCTCATCGCGAGTATCTCGCCGATGTTCCTGCCCTTGAACAGAATACCCAGGGTTTCCGGGTTGAAGCGTTTGCCGCCGCATTCGTCGCAAAGCACCTGCACATCCGGCAGGAAGCTCATTTCGATGCGCTGCATTCCCTGGCCTTCGCAGGCCTCGCAGCGGCCGCCCGCGGTATTGAAGGAGAAGCGGCTGGCGGTGAAACCGCGCATGCGCGCCTCGGTGGTGTCCGCGTAGAGACGGCGAATGGAATCCCAGAATCCGATGTATGTGGCGGGACACGAGCGGGGCGTCTTGCCGATGGGTGTCTGATCGACCTCGAGCACGCGGCTGATCGATTGCCAGCCGGTAATGGCATCGCAACCCTCGAGCACCGCGGGTTTGCGCGCCTGCCCGCCGTCGCGCGCCTGCCCGCCGTTGCGCGCCAGCTCACCATTGCGCGTTCGCTCGGCGCGGCGCGGGCGCGATAACAGGCGCCTCAGGTTGCCGAGAAGTACATCCCGCGCCAGAGAGGATTTGCCCGACCCCGACACGCCCGTGATCACGCTGAGGCGCCCGCGTGGAATTCGCGCGTCGATCTTGCGAAGATTGTGCAGGGTCGCGCCGTTTACCTCGATCATCGGCGTTTCGCGCTCAATCGCACGCCGCCGCGAACGGGAATGCAGCAACGGTGCCGCGAGGCATCGGCCGGTCGCCGAATTCCCCAACTGCGCGAGTTCAGCCGCAGTGCCTTGGGCAACCAAGCGACCGCCGCGTGTTCCGGCGCCGGGACCCAGGTCGATCACATGATCGGCGCGCCGGATCGTGTCTTCGTCGTGCTCCACGACGACCAATGTGTTGCCCTTGGCGCGCAGCCGATCCAGGGTATCGAGCAGCGTGAGATTGTCGCGCGGGTGCAGGCCGATGGTCGGTTCATCGAGCACATAGCAGACACCCTGAAGGTTCGACCCCAATTGCGCCGCCAGGCGAATGCGCTGCGCTTCGCCGCCGGACAAGGTGGGCGCGGCGCGATTCAGCTGTAGATAGCCCAACCCCACATCGCAAAGAAACGCCGTGCGCGCGGCGAGTTCCGCCAACAGATCGCGTGCGATGTCGCGCTCGCGGCCCGCCAATTTCAGTTTGGCGAGCTGCAACGAGAATTCCCGCACCGGCAGGTGCGTGAGCGCGGCGATGGACTGGCCGCGAAACAGCACACTCAGCGCGATGGGATTCAAGCGTTGCCCCGCGCACTGCGCGCAGGGCTCGAGGGGCGCGTCCGCGTCTTCGCGCCACATCGATTCCTCGCCGCTTTGCTCGGCGTCGAACTGCGGCAACCGCAGCCCCGTGCCGAAGCAGCTCTTGCACCAGCCGTGCTTTGAATTGAACGAGAACAGCCGCGGATCGAGTTCCGGAAATCCCGTGCCGCAATTCGGGCAGGCGCGCTTGGTCGAAAACACATCGGCTTCGACCCGCGGGCCGGATTCCACTTGCACATGCACCACGCCGCGTCCGTGCTGCAACGCTAGGTCGAGCTGTTCGCGCAACAGGGCCTCGCCCGACGCGCTGATCGTCAGCGTGGCCACCGGCAATTCAATGTTGTGCTCGACAAACCGGTCGAGCCGCGGCCACTTCTTGGTCGGGATCAAGCTGCCGTCGACGCGCAGGTGCGTAAAGCCCTTGCTTCGCGCCCATTTGGCGAGAGCGGTATACAGACCCTTGCGTGCGACGATGAGCGGAGCCAGCAACGCAAGCCTCTTGCCGCGATACTCGGTGAGCAGGCGCGCGGCGATGGCAGCCGCGGATTGGGGCTCGATGCGGGCATTGCAGTCCGGGCAGTACTGCACGCCCAGCTTGACGAAAAGCAGGCGCAGAAAGTGATAGATCTCGGTGAGCGTCGCCACCGTGCTCTTGTGTCCACCGCGGCTGGTGCGCTGTTCGATGGCCACCGTGGGCGGAATGCCGAAAATGGCGTCGACGTCGGGGCGCGAGGAGGGCTGCACGAATTGCCGCGCATAGGCGTTCAAGGATTCGAGATAGCGGCGTTGGCCCTCGGCAAACAGGATATCGAATGCCAGCGTGCTCTTGCCGCTGCCCGACACGCCGGTGATCACGGTGAATTGGTTGAGGCCCAGGTTCACGTCGACGTTCTTGAGGTTGTGCTCGCGCGCGCCGCGAATTTCGATCGCGGACGGCCTCGCGTGCGGAACCGGCGCATTTGCATAGGGCAGGGCTGCCGAGTCGCGCACGAAGGCCCCGGCCTGCTCTTCCTCGATGAGCGCGCGCCCGGTGTGCGAGGCCGCAATGCGCGTGATCTCGGCGGGCGTCCCGACGCCGAGCACGCGGCCGCCGGCATCGCCGCCTTCGGGTCCGAGGTCGATGATCGAGTCGGCCGCGCGGATGACATCGAGATTGTGCTCGATCACGAGCAGCGAGTGTCCGGCATCGAGGAGCCGCCGAAAGGCACGCAATAGCTTGGCGACATCGTCAAAGTGCAGACCCGTGGTCGGTTCGTCGAACAAAAACAGGGAACCGAGGCGCGCAGCGCCGTTGCCGGCGGCGCGCGCGCTTTTCTTCGGCGGCTGCAGGCGGACGGCGCTCTGCGCCAAATGGCCGGCGAGCTTGAGGCGCTGCGCCTCGCCGCCGGAAAGGGTCGGCACGGGCTGACCCAGCCGCAAATAGTCGAGTCCCACTTCGGCGAGAGGCGCGAGCCGCAGGCAAACTTCCGCGTCCGCGGAAAAAAATCCGAGCGCCTCGGACACGGTCAGGTCGAGCACATCGGCGATGCTTTTGGACGGAAAATCGGCGCGCGTCAATTTGACGTCGAGCACGTCGGCCCGGTAGCGGCGGCCGTCGCAATCGGGACAGCGCAGGTACACGTCCGACAGGAACTGCATTTCGACGTGTTCGAAGCCGTTGCCGCCGCATGCCGGGCAGCGGCCGTTGCCGGCATTGAAGCTGAATGTTCCCGCGGTGTACTTGCGCTCGCGGGCTTCCGGCAGGCGCGCGAACAAGTCGCGGATCGCATCGAACGCGCCGACGTAGCTCGCCGGATTCGAGCGGGTGGTGCGGCCGATGCGGCTCTGGTCCACCATGACCACATCGTCGATGAGCTCCGCGCCTTTGAGCGCGCGATGCAGGCCCGGATTTTCCGTGGGCTTGCCCTTGGCGCGCAGCAGCGCCGGATACAGCACGTCGTGCACCAGCGTGGATTTGCCCGAGCCGCTGACGCCGGTCACGCAGACCAGGCGCTTCAAGGGTATCGCCACGTCGATGTTCTTGAGGTTGTGCTCGGCGACGCCCTCGAGACGCAACGATTCGGAATCGCGCGCCGGCGCGCTGCCGCGAATCGCGACCGGCGCTATTTCCACGCGCTTGCGGCGAAATAAATAATCGGCCGTCAGCGATCCTGTCGCGGCGCGCAGTTCGCGCAACGGTCCGTAGAAAACGATTTCGCCGCCGTGTTCCCCGGGTCCGGGACCGATGTCGAGCACCCGGTCCGCCGCCTGTATGACTTTGGGATCGTGTTCAACCACGACCAGGGTGTTGCCGGCATCGCGCAGGCGGTGCATGACGCCGACGATGCGTTCGACGTCGCGCGGATGCAGTCCAATCGACGGTTCATCGAGCACAAACAGGGTATTGACCAGCGATGTGCCCAGAGCCGTGGTGAGGTTGATTCGCTGCACCTCGCCGCCGGACAGGGTACGCGACTGGCGGTCGAGATTCAGATAGCCCAGGCCCACGTCGGTCAAATACTCGAGGCGCGCGCGCGTCTCTCGGAGCAAGAGTTCGGTGGCTGCATCGAGCAGGGTCGGCAATTCCAGAGAGTCGAAGAATTTTCGGCTGTCGTCGATGGACAGCAACATCAGTTCGCGAATGTTCATGCCGGGCTTGCCGACCCGCCACAACAATGCTTCGGGCTTGAGGCGAGCGCCGCGACAGGCGCCGCATTCGGTGTAGGAGCGGTAGCGCGACAGCAGCACGCGGATGTGCATCTTGTACGCCTTGGTTTCGAGCCAGGCGAAGAAGCGCCGCACGCCGTACCAAACGTTTTTGGTCCATTCGCCTTCGCCTTCGATCACCCAGGCACGCTGTGCATCGCTCAGCTCGCGCCAGGGCGTGTCGATGGGAACATCGCGCTTGCGCGCGAACCGCAGGAGATCCGTCTGGCATTCATTGTACGATTCGGTCTGCCAGGGCTTGATCGCGCCCGCGCGAAGTCTCAATGTCGTATCGGGAATTACCAGGCCGTAGTCGACGCCGATGCTGCGCCCAAAGCCGCGGCAGGTATCGCAAGCGCCGATCGGTGAGTTGAAGCTGAAAGTGCTGGGGCTGGGATCCTTGTAATTGATGTCGCAATCCGGGCAATGCAAGCCGGTCGAAAAGCGCCACGGCGCCGCGGCTTTGCCGCCGGCGGCATCGTGTTCCGGATAGACATCGATGCGTCCCTGGCCGACTTTCAGCGCCGCTTCGATGGCTTCCGCCGCGCGCGCGGGTTCGACCGCCGACCAGCGAAACCGATCTTGAATCACTTGCAGCGTGTCGCCGTGCTTCTCATGGATGCGCGTGTACCCCTGGGCCGACAGCAAGGCCTGGATTTCCGTCTCCGTAAAATTCTTCGGAATGGGCACCGGGAAAGTCAGCAGCAACTTGGGATCGCCGTGATCGCGGGCCAGCGCACTCAAGTGCGCCTGAACACTGGCGGGGCTGTCGCGACGCACGCCCTTTCCGCATTCCCGGCAGTGCAGGACCGCTGCCCGGGCAAACAGCAGTTTCAGATGATCGTTGAGTTCCGTCATGGTGCCGACGGTCGAGCGCGAGGTCCGCACCGGGTTGGTTTGGTCGATGGCAATCGACGGCGGTATGCCTTCGATGCGATCGACCTGCGGCTTGTCCATGCGATCGAGGAATTGGCGCGCGTACGGCGAGAAGGTCTCGACGTAGCGGCGCTGCCCCTCGGCGTACAGCGTGTCGAATACCAGCGAGGATTTTCCCGATCCGCTGACGCCCGTGACGACGATCAGCTCATTGAGCGGCAGGTCGAGGTCCAGATTTTTGAGATTGTTCTGGCGGGCGCCGCGGATGCGGATGGCATCCGAGCGCGGAGGATCGAAGGGTGGCATCGGCTCAGTTTACAGGACGTGTCAAGCCAGGCAGCCCAGGCCCGCGCCCGGCAAGGACCGGCGTCCCGGCAGCTAAGGCCCGTGTCCGGCAGCTAAGGCCGGGCACCCTCAACGGCCCGCGAACTGCTCCATCATCAGGCCGGTTCCGCCGCGGGTGACATGCGCAACGATCGCGGTGCGCCGATGAATTTTCGTCACCAAACCCAAGTTGATCGCAAACGCCAACTGCACCTGCTGCCCTTTGCGCAGACCGAGATTTTCAGTCTCGACAAAGACGCCGTTTGCACTCAAGTTTTTGGCTTTGCAAATTCGGCTCTTACGTCCGGACATCACCACGTACACAGTTGTGCGCGCGCGGTGGCGGGTGTGCAATCGACGCTCCATCCGTACCACTCTTGAATTGTTTTTCGAGGCGCCATTATGCACATCGGCGCGCCGATAGCGAAAGGGTCGATGCGATCGGCAAAAGATAATTGCGCGATCGGCAAAGATATGTAAGCGGTCCCGGAGATAAGTAAAATCCGACCGCAGCGCGGTCAACGATCGCGGCTATTGATCAGACGCCGGCGCCGGCGATCAGGCGCCCGTCGCGAGCGATCAGGCGACGTCTTTGCGCCGGATGGCGAGTTGCTCGGGAGCTTCAATGCCCACTTTGACGCGCCGGCCGGTTCCGCCCAGCAGGGTAATTTGGATCGGACCATTGGCAAATAGCTGCGCCATGGTCATATTGGCGTCAGCGCCCTCGGCGGGCTGTATGACGATCGATTCATCGGCGCGGCGGCTGAGGACTAGCATAGTTTAGGCTCGGGCGAGGGCGCGCAGCGCTTTGGCGAAGGTTTTCCCTTGCGGGTCATAGGTGACCGACGGACCGCCGCGCACAATGTCGATCAATTGACGGATTTGGTGCCGGCGCACATGAATGATGTGGCCATTGACCTCGTTTGCGGAACGACAGCCGGCCATGAGTTCCATCAGACTGCGCCAGCGCTCGATGACCGTGACTGCCATGCCTGGACTCGTCGGGTTTTCGCACAGCGCCCGGCGTTCTTGATCAAGCTTTTCAAGGGTTTCCAGGACGCGAATTTTCTCGGCGGCGTTCTTTTCGACCGCCTCGGGCGAATCCCCCGTCAGCGCAGTTTTTTCCGCAGCCAGCGTGGCGGACAGCACGCCCGCAAGCTCGATCTCGCGATCCAGTAAATCTTCCAGACTGCGGCGGGCATCCGGAATCATGGCGTTACTTCAGACCGCGCTCGTACTTCAACAACTTGCCGGCAACCCGACCCGCATCGATCTGGTAGCTGCCGGAGCCGATGGCCTGCTTCACGGCCGCCACCTTGCCTGCATTCACCACCGGGGTCTTGGCGACAGCCTCTTCGATCTTTTGCAAAGAGCGCGCGGAGTCGGTCAAGGTGACTTGATCCTTAGGTGAAGCCGCTGCGGGCACCGCGGAACCTTCGCTCTGCGACTTGTCAGTTGCAACGCCGCTGCCCGAACCCGTAGGCTTCGCGATCGGCTCGGCTGTTGATATTCCACTGATTTTGTCAGTCACCGAAATCTCCTGGGGCTGGCTGCCCATGCACTGTTATCGACGGGTTTTGGATGAACTTTAACGATACGCCGGGCACCACCCGCTACCCTTCCTATCGGCTGTGACGTGGATCACTGAAGGGCTATTGCAATATAATTTCCACGACCTGCGGAGAGCGGGCGATTCCTTCGACGATTTTCCCAGATGACAGATTCTGGACCCTAACTCTCTGATTCAACAGGCCATCGCTCAGGGCTCGGCCCGCCATCCGCACGCTGATCCCGCCGGCATCCGCCAACAAGGTTACCGCTTGACCTCTCTGCACCGCTTTAGGGGCCACCAGTTGCTGATTCGTCAGATACGCGCCCCCCGCGATCGGGCGGGCGGCGGTCAGTCCAATCGCGATGGCAGGATCATCGAGGAAGCCCAAGGGCAGTTCCGAGATATCGTGTTCTTCGATCTTCAGGTCGGTGGCCTTGATCTCGGTACCGACGACAATGGCATGCGCCGCGACCGCGACCGGCGACGTGCCGACGATTCTAACGGGCACATAGAAATGCCACGGCTTCGGATCCTGGCAACGCAGCTCGATCGTCACCCGATCCTTCATGTGCTGTGGCGAGGCAACCACCGGCCTTACCGGCCCGTTGCACTTGTCGAATGGCAGATGGCGTTCGATGGGGCCCACCAGAAAGCGCTGGCGCTCGGTCAGCTTCGGAAACTGCAAAGCCGCCTCGGATTTGGCCAGCGCCTCGAGCTGCGCGATGTCCTGCGGATCGGAAATCTCGGCCGCGGCCAGCGCCGGCGCCAGCGCAACGAGCACGGCGAGCGCGCCGGGGCGAATGAAGCGGCGGCGATTGAATTGGGCGCGACGAAATTTTGGCGCAATTCGCATAGGTAACACTTAGCAAGCAAGCGTCGTGCCATTCGGCCGGAGTTAAAGCGGCAGCGTCGACCGGGCTGCTGCCGCAGGCGGCGTGGGGCGGCAAGCTCTTGCCGCAGGCGGCCGGCGCCGCCGGGCCGTCGCCGCCGCCGGGTTGCCGCCGCCGACCGGCCGCCCCCCGTAAGGCCCTTTTCCTGCGACCGGCATCCCAATTGAGGGCTTGTTGCGCACAGTTCCTCGGTTGGCACACCTCTTGCTACTCCCTCACCCAAGGAGTCAATCGCATGTTCGAGAACATTTTTGGAATCCATGAGCAAGCGCTGCAGCTGCACGGGCAACGCGTCGGAATATTGGCGGCGAATCTCGCCAATGCCGACACGCCGAACTACAAGGCGCGCGACATCGATTTCAGCGCGGTGCTCAGCAAAAGCGATGCCACGCCGCTGCCGCTCAAGGTTACCGACGGCGCACACATCATGATGAACGACGGCACGGCACCTTCCGCCGACTTGAAGTACCGCAATCCCTACCAGGCTTCGCTCGACGGCAACACCGTGGAGATGCCGGTGGAACAGGCGGCCTTCGCGGAAAACAACGTGCGCTACCAAGCGAGCCTGGGTTTCATCAATTCGACCATCGCGCAGCTGACGCTGGCCATCAACGGCCAGTAGCGGCGCCCAAGGAGAGAACATGTCTCTGTTCAACGTATTCAACACCGCCGGCAGCGCGCTGAATGCCGAAACCCTTCGGCTCAACACGACGGCCAGCAACCTTGCCAACGCAGAAAGCGTCAACGGCGATCCCAGCAAGGTCTATCGCGCGCGGCACCCCGTGTTTCAAACCATGATGGACAACTCCGCCGCCGGCTTCGATCAAGAGAATGGCGGCGTAGGCGTGCGCGTCCTCGGCGTTGTTGAAAGCACCGCGCCGCCGTTGATGCGATATCAGCCGGACAATCCGGCGGCGAACAAGGACGGCTATGTCTTCAGCTCGAACGTCAATTCGATCGAAGAGATGACCAACATGATCTCCGCCAACCGTACCTTCGCCACCAACGTGGAAGCGATCAACACGGCGCGGGATTTACTGCTCAAAACAATTTCCATGGGCCACTAGGCGAGATAGGCAACAATGTTAATCAATACACACGCCGCGACCCCGCCGACGGGCACCGGCACAGGCACCGGCAGCGCGGGAGGCACCTCGGGCACCGGCGGCACGGGGAACACGGGTTCCACACCCGCGACCAGCGGCACGACCCTGGGCGGCACGGACTTCCTCACGCTCATGCTGGCGCAATTGAAAAATCAAGATCCCACCAGCCCGGTGGACAGCAATACCTTTTTGCAGCAGCTGGCCTCGCTGAGTGAAGTGCAGGGCATCACCGCGCTCAACACCTCCTTCAGCACCCTGTCCAGTTCGCTCTCATCGAGCCAGGCGCTGCAGGCGTCATCGCTGCTGGGTCATCAAGCGCTGGTCAGCAGCAGCACGGCGAATTTGGCGGCCGGCGCGACCGTGACGGGCGCCGTCAGTGTTCCGCAGACCACTTCGCAGGTGGTGCTCAACATCAGCGACGCCAGCGGCGCGCTGGTGAAGCAAATCAATCTTGGCGCGCAATCCGCCGGCCTCACGAGTTTCTCCTGGAACGGCACCACGGGCTCAGGTTCGCAGGCGCCGGCAGGAACTTACACGCTCACCGCGCAATACGCGGGGAGCACATCCCAAGGCACCGCGGCGACCACGCTGGTCAACGGCACGGTTGAGAGCGTCAGCATGGGTGCGGGATCAACGGGACTGACATTGAACGTGGCGGGAATCGGCAGCGTGCCGTTCAGCAGCGTCCAGCAGATCTCCAACTAATTCATCCGAGGAGTAAACAATGGCTTCTTTCAGCATAGCGTTATCGGGATTGACCGCGGCGAGTACCGATCTGGACGTGACCGCGAACAACATCGCGAACGCGAACACGGTCGGATTCAAGCAGTCTCGCGCGGAATTCGCCGACGTGTTTGCCGCCGGCGCCGTGAATCTCAATACGTCCGCGGTCGGAGAAGGCGTGCGCCTCGCGGCCACGGCGCAGCAGTTCACCCAGGGCAACATCAGCACCTCGGGATCGAACCTCGATCTCGCGATCAGCGGTGACGGCTTCTATACCTTGCAAGACCCCAGCAACGGCATCGTCTACACGCGCAACGGCCAGTTTTCGGAAGACAAGAACGGCAACGTCGTGACCGCCACCGGGCAGGCGCTGCAGGTCTATCCGCCCACGGCCACCGGCGGATTCAACACCGGCGCGCTGACGGATTTGAACTTGCAGACGGCGCAAAGCTCGCCGCTCGCCACCACCGCCGGAACCGTGATCCTGAACCTGCCGGCCGGCACGCTGCCGCCCACCGGCGGGGCGTTCAATCCGACCAATCCGGCGACGTATAACCAATCGACTTCGACCACGGTGTACGACTCGTTGGGCAATTCCTTCCCGGCGACTTTCTTTTTCACGCAGACCGCCACACCGGGCCTCTGGAACGTCAACATGACGGTCAATGGAACTCTGCTGCCCACGACCAATACGCTGCAATTTTCCCCCACCGGTGCGGTGACGCCGCCGGCGAGCGGGGCACTGAATTTCCCGGGCTTCACCCCCGGGGACGGCGCGACGGCGATGAATATGACTTTCAATTTCGCGCAGTCCACGCAATTCGGCGGCAGCTTCGGTGTCACATCGATCATTCAGAACGGTTTCGCCACCGGCCAATTGAGCACCGTCTCGATCGATCCCACGGGCGTCGTGTCGGCGGTTTACACCAACGGCCGTTCGACGCAACTCGGCCAGCTCGCCTTGGCGAATTTCCCGGATCCGCAGGGTTTGAAGCAGCTGGGCAACACCACCTGGGCCGAGACCTTCACCTCCGGCACGCACATTTCCGGCACCGCGGGTACGGCGGGATTCGGCTCGATTCAATCGGGGGCACTGGAAGCCTCCAACGTGGACTTGACCACGGAACTGGTGAACATGATCACCGCGCAGCGCGCCTTCCAAGCCAACGCGCAGGTCATCACCACCTCGAATCAGCTCTCCCAGACCGTCATTAACATCACGCATTAATCATGGACAGAGGACTCTACGTGGCGATGACCGGCGCGAAGCAAATCATGCAAGCGCAGGCCGTGAACAACCACAACATCGCCAACATCAACACCGTCGGCTTCCGAGCCGACTCGGTGTCCTTCGACAGCCTGCCGATCTATGGATCGGGGTATGCCACGCGAGTGAACGCCGTCGCCGGCGATTCCGGCACGGATTTTTCCGCCGGCACGATGCAGAGCACGGGGCGCGATCTGGACATCGCGGTGAACGGCAAAGGATTCATCGCGGTGCGCGGCACCGACGGGCAGGAAGCCTATACGCGCGCCGGCGATTTGCGGGTTTCCCCGGTCGGCGCGGTCACCACGGCGAGCGGCTTGCCGGTCTTGACCGAAAGCGGACCTCTGGTGATACCGCCCTCGACCAACGTGAGCATCGGCAGCGACGGCACGGTGTCGGTGGTGCCGCAGGGTTCGGCGCCATTCGCGGTCACCCAAGTCGATCGCATCAAGCTCGTCAATCCGCCGACCGCCACGCTGCAAAAGGGCGATGACGGTTTGCTGCGCCTCAAGGCGGGCGGCAAGGCGAAAACCGACGACACCGTTTCGCTGACGCCGGGAATGCTGGAGTCCAGCAACGTCAACGCGGCGCAGTCGCTCATCAGCATGATCGAGCTGCAACGCCTGTACGAATTTCAAATCAAGAGCATCAATTCAACCGACACGAACGAACAAAGTGCCGAACGCATGATGTTGACTTCGCCGTAACGCCAAAGGATAAATCCCATGAATCTTGCATTATGGGCCGCAAAAACCGGTCTCGACGCACAAAACACCCGCATGGCGGTGATCGCCAACAATCTGGCGAACACCAACACCACCGGGTTCAAGGCCGGCCGCGCCGCGTTTCAGGATTTGATGTACCAAAACATCCGCCAGGTCGGTGCGCAGAGCACCCAGAACACGCAGCTTTCCACCGGACTGACCTTGGGCACCGGCGTGCGCATCGTTGCCACGGAGAAGGATTACACCCAAGGCAGCGTGCTGCAAACCAGCAACTCTTTGGACATGTCGGTGAACGGGCGCGGATTCCTGCAGATCAGCATGCCCGACGGCACCATCGCCTACACGCGCGACGGCAGCTTCTCGCGCGACAACCAGGGCAACGTCGTCACCGCCAGCGGCTACCCGCTGCAGCCGGCCATCAATATTCCGACGGGCACGCAGTCGGTGACCATCGGCAGTGACGGCGTCGTGACCGTGACCTCGGCCACCAATACCAAGGGCACGCAGGTCGGACAAATCCAATTGGCCGATTTCATCAACGAGCAGGGATTGCAGCCCATGGGCAACAACCTGCTGGTGGAATCCGCGGCGAGCGGCTCGCCGCAGGTCGGCACCGCGGGCACCAACGGCTTGGGCACCATTGCCCAGAGCACGCTGGAAACCTCGAACGTCAATTCGGTGACGGAGCTGGTGTCGATGATCGAGTGCCAGCGTTCCTACGAAATGAACTCCAAGGCCATCAGCACCACCGATCAGATGCTGCAATACCTGACGACCAACCTGGCATGATTCGCTTAAATCTAGTGATTGCCTGTTGCGCCCTGTCGGCGTGCGGCCTCGTCCCCCACAAGCCGCCGAAGCCGGACCCGGTGGTCGCGCGCGTTTTGCCTCCGCCGACGCCGCGCACCGACGGCGCGATCTATCAGTCGGGTCAACAAATCGAATTGTTCGCCGACTTGAAGGCGCGCCGGGTCGGCGATGTCCTGACGATCCGCTTGACGGAAACGACCAGCGCCAGCAAGAGCGCGGTGACCAAGACCCAGAAGACCACGGCCGTCAACAATACCGGTCCCACGATATTCGGCCGGACCATCACCGCCGGCGGTGTGCCCGTTTACACCACGACTCTCTCCGGCGCGGATAGCTTCGACGGCGAAGGTTCGAGCACCCAGGCGAACAGCCTGGCCGGCAGCTTGACCGTCACGGTGATGGAAGTGCAGCCCAACGGCAATTTGGTCATACAGGGCGACAAGACATTGAAGCTCAACCAGGGCGATGAATTCGTGCACGTGTCGGGTGTGGTGCGCCGCGCGGATATCGCGACCGACAACACGGTCACCTCCGACAAAGTCGCCGACGCGCACATCAGCTACTCGGGCAAGGGCGTGATCAATGCCTCGAACAGCATGGGCTGGCTCGCCCGGTTCTTCAACTCCGTATTCGCACCCTACTGATCATGAGCTCAAGAATTTTCATCAAGGCTTGTTTGGCGGCTCTGTTCGCATTCCTCGCGGTGCCGCCGGCGCAAGCTGAGCGCATCAAGGACATGGCGCAGATTCAAGGCGTGCGCACCAACCAGCTCGTGGGCTATGGCTTGGTGGTCGGCCTCGACAGCACCGGCGATCAAACCAGCCAGGCGCCCTTTACCGTGCAGTCGCTCAACAACATGCTGGCGCAACTTGGCATCACGGTGCCGGCCAATGTCACGCCGCAGCTCAAGAACGTGGCCGCGGTCGCGGTGCATGCCGTACTGCCGGCGTTCGTCAAGCCCGGCCAAACCATCGACATCACCGTCAATTCAATCGCGAATGCGAAGAGTCTGCGCGGCGGATCGCTCCTGGTTACACCCCTGCACGGACTCGACGGGCAGATCTATGCGATCGCGCAGGGCAATCTCATCGTCTCAGGGTTCGGCGTGGAAGGCACCGACGGATCGAAACTGACCGTGAACGTGCCGAGCTCGGGCCGCATCCCGAATGGCGCCACGGTCGAGCGCGCCGTGCCTTCGCAGCTCGCGCAGGGCGACTCCGTCACGCTCAACCTGAACGATCCGGACTTCACCACGGCGACCCGCTTGGTGGCCAGCGTCAACAAGGGTATGGGCGATGGCGTCGCCTCCATCTTGGACGGCGCTTCCATCCGCGTCAGGGCGCCGATCGACATCACGCAGCGCGTGGCCTTCCTGTCGATGGTCGAGAATCTTGAAGTGGAACCGGGCGCCGCCGCCGCCAAGGTGATCATCAATTCGCGCACCGGCACGGTCGTGATCAGCAGCCATGTCATCGTGACGCCCGCCGCCGTCTCGCATGGCTCGTTGTCGGTGACCATTAAAGAAGAGCAGACGGTCAGCCAGCCCAATCCCTTCTCCAAGCTGGGAACGACCGTGGTGCTGAACAATTCGACCATCAAGGTCGACCAGGGCTCGAATCGCATGTTCTTGTTCAAGCCCGGCGTCGAACTCGATCAAATCGTGCGCGCCGTCAACGATGTCGGCGCCGCCCCGGGCGATCTGGTCGCCATTCTGGAAGCCCTGCGCGAGGCCGGCGCGCTGCAGGCCGAGCTGGTGGTCATTTAAATGACGACTCCGATCAGCGCAGCGATGCCCGCGCTTGGGCCGGCATCGACCGATCCTTCGGCCGCGACCGAGTTCTCGGCGGCGACGACGTACACCGATGTCAACGCGCTGGCGGCCCTGAAGCGGGATCCGAATTCGCCGGCGGCCATCAGCGCCGTCGCGCAGCAGGTTGAAGCACTGTTTCTGCAAATGATGCTGAAGAGCATGCGCGATGCCACGGCCGCCGAGCAAACCGACAGCAACGAGATGGGCATGTACCAGGATATGTTCGACAAACAAGTCGCCTTGAGCATCAGCCAGCATGCGGATCTAGGAATAGCGCGCCTGCTCAACCGGCAGTTGGCCGGCAAGTCCGCACCCGGCACTGTCAAATTGAATTCAGGCGAGTCCATGCCGGCGGCGCCGGCCGGCGCGCCCACCGCGGCCATCGCGCACTCGCCGGCGGAGTTCGTGAATCGAATCATGCCGAGCATTCAGCGCGCGGCTTCGGCGCTGGGCGTGAACCCGTTGGGGATGCTGGCGCAGGCGGCCCTCGAGTCCGGGTGGGGCCAGCGCATGCCGCGCAATGCCGACGGCTCTTCCAGCCACAACCTGTTTGGCATCAAGGCGGGCGATGGGTGGACGGGCGCGCGCGCCGCCGCCGATAGCATGGAAGTCATCGACGGCGTCGCGACACCGCGCCGCTCGACGTTTCGCGCCTATGGCTCCGTCGAAGAAAGCATCAATGATTTCGCCAACTTGCTGAAAAGCTCGCCGCGTTTTCGGGAGGTGCTGGCCGCGGGCGGCAACCCCGGCGGCTACGCCGCCGGCATGGGCAAATCCGGCTATGCAACCGACCCGGCTTACGCCAATAAGTTAAATCAAATCCTGGGCAGCGATACCTTGCAGTGGGCGCTCGGCGCCCGCGTCGCAGCATTATAGAAAGCTCTCCTGATGCCGATATGGGCATCAAGACCGGAGAAGAAACGTGTCGAATGTGTTTGGAATCAGTGTCTCGGCGCTTCAGGCGTTTCAGCAGGCCATCAACGTCGCCAGCAACAACGTGGCGAACGCCAACACGCCCGGCTACGACCGCGAAAAGGTAATCCTCAACGAAGCCGTGCCGCAATCCAACGGCGCCGCGACCGTTGGTGCCGGCGTCGTGGTATCCGGTATCGGCCGGGCTTTCAGCCAGGCTCAGGCGAATCAGTTGAACACCTCGCAAAGCAACTTGGGCAGCTTGAGCGCCCTGCAAAATTACAGCACTCAGATCGACAATCTGTTTGGAACCACCATCGGCGGTTTGAGCACGGCGCTGCAAGCCTTTTATGGCGGCTTTTCCGACGTGGCGAACAATCCGACTTCCACGGCATCGCGGCAGGCTCTGATCGGGCAGGCGCAGAGCGTGGCGAGCGCCTTTCAGAATGCCAGCGGCGAGCTCAGTTCGCTCAACACCGACGTGAATTCGCGCATCACGGCCGACGTGACGCAGATCAACTCGATCGCGAAGGCGATCTCGACGCTCAACAATCAGATCGTGACCGGCGCCGCGCAGCAGGGCGGACAACCGCCCAACGAACTGCTCGATCAGCGCGATCAATTGGTGTCCAACCTGTCGCAGCTGGTGGGCATCAGCACGACGACCGATCCCAGCGGCGCATTGAATGTGTTCGTCGGCAACGGACAGCCGCTGGTCCTTCAGGGTCAGGTCACGGGGTTGACCACGGTTGCCAACCAATTCAACGCGACGCAGCTGGAAATCAGCAGCTCCGCCTCGAGCGCGGTCATCAGCAACAACATCACGTCGGGCGATTTGGGCGGCCTGTTGGCGGCCCGCGCGCAGGTCATCAATCCTGCCTTGAATTCACTGGGACAAATCGCCACGGGCCTGTCGCAGACGGTCAACTCGCAGCAGGCGCAGGGCCTGGACCTGAGCGGCAACCTGGGGGCGCCCATTTTTTCCGTGGGCAAGCCGCTTGCCACGGGTTCCTCGAGAAATACCGATGCGGTGACGGCGAGCGTTACCGTGAATGCGAATGGTTTGGGCGCGCTGACCGCGAACGACTATGTGCTGTCGTTCGTGGGGGGCACGCCCAAATTGACCAACACCGCCGACGGCACCAGCGTGACGCCCGCCGGCGCAGGCACGGTGGCGAGTCCCTACACGGCGGCCGGCCTCTCCATCGTTCTTTCCGGCGCGCCGGCGAACGGGGATCAATTTCTGGTGCAGCCCACGGCCACCGCCGCGGCCAGCCTGCAAGTCGTGCTCAGCAATCCCTCGCAGATTGCCGCAGCCGGAGCAGTCAAGAGCACGGCGGCGGGGACGAATACCGGCGCGGCCGTCATCAGTTCCGGCACCGTATTGGATTCGACCAATCCGAACCTGCTCTCGCCCGTCACGATTGCCTTCACCAGCCCGACCACCTACACGATCAACGGCGGCGCGTCCAACGCCTACACCAGCGGCGGCAATATCGCTCTGAACGGTTGGCAGGTGCAGATCAGCGGGACGCCGGCCAGCGGCGACACCTTTAGCGTGACCAGCAATGCCGGCGGCACGGGCGACAACCGCAATGCACTCATCGCGGCCAATGCGCAGAATGTCGGCGTGCTGCAAAACGGCACCACCAGCATCAGCGGCGGCGTCAGCGCCTTGGTCACCGGATTAGGCAGTCAGGCGCAGCAAATCAACACCGCTCAGACCGCGCAAGCCGCGGTGAATGCACAGGCCTTGACCAGCGTGCAGTCGACCAGCGGCGTCAATCTGGACGAAGAGGCCGCCAGCCTGTTGCAATGGCAGCAAGCCTATCAGGCGGCCGCGCAGGCATTGACCATCGGCAACAGCCTGTTCACCACCTTGATCAATTCCGTGAACGGCACCTTCACCTAAGGACAGCGATGCGCGTCACCCAAAGCCTCAATCAAACGCAGTTTCTGGCCTCGATCACGCAGCTGGAATCGGGCATCAATCAGACCTCGAATCAAATGTCGAGCGGCTTGAGCTTCAGCACCGCCTCGCAGAACCCGACCGCCGCCGGCAGCGTCAACAATTACAAGCAGACCTTGGCGCAGAGCCAGCAATACGGCACGAACGCCGCCAGTGCGCAGACCAATTTGAATACCGAGGACAGTGCCCTGGCGCAGGTACAGACGCAGCTGCAGGCCCTGCGCAACCTGGCCCTCGAGGCCAACAGCGGCGTGCTCTCGAACTCGAACCGAAGCGCCATCGCGACCCAAGCCGTGCAGATTCAAAACAGCTTGCTGGCGCTGGCGAATACCACGAACGGCAACGGCGAATTTATTTTCGCCGGCTTCGCCGCGCAGACGCAGCCTTTCACCTTGAGCGCCGCGGGCGCGACCTACAACGGCGATCAGGGACAGCGGCAGGTGCAAATCGCGGCGGGCCAGACGGTCGCCGACGGCGACAACGGCAACACGGTCTTCAATCAAATCAAGACCGGCAACGGCACCTTTACCGTTACCGCGGCGGCCGGCAACACGGGCGCCGGCATCGTGGGGGCGACGACCGTGTCGAACCCGGCCGCTTATAACGGCGGCACTTATGCAATCAGCTTTACCGCGCCCGGCACTTACCAAGTGACGCAAGGTGCGACCGTGGTGACGACGGGTTCTTACACGGACGGCGGCACGATTGCCTTCAACGGCGTGCAGGTGACCTTGAGCGGGCAGCCCGCGACCGGCGATACATTCAGTCTGGCGCCGAGCGCCAACCAAAGTATGTTCACGACCGTGCAGAACCTGGTCAGCGCACTGCAGACGGGGGTGAGTTCGCCGGCTTCATCGACGGCGCTGAACAATTCCATCAACGGCGCGATCAACAACATCGATCAGGCGTTGAACCAGACTTCCAACGTGCGCGCCACGATTGGCGGGCGGCTGAATGCCATCACCACGCAGCAGTCGGTTGCGACCAGTCAGCAGACCCAATTGCAGCAGTCAATCACCACTCTGCAAGGGCTGGACTACGCCAAGGCGATTACCACGCTCGATCAGCAGAACACCACGCTGAGCGCAGCGCTGCAGGCCTTCAACCTGACGCAAGGCCTGACGCTGTTCAAATTCATCTAGTGATGATGGCCGCCTGCGCCGTGCACGTGGCCGTGCTCCAATTCCTCCGCCGTCGCATCGCGCACGCCCACGACCTGCACATCGAAATGCAGCGTCTTGTCCGCAAGAGGATGGTTGCCGTCGAGCGTCACCATGTCGCCCATCACGCCGGTGACGGTGAAAAGGCGCATGCCGTCTTCGGTTCTGGCCTGGAATTGCATGCCCTTCTTGACCTGGCCTGAACCCTGCAACGTGCGCTTCGGGACGCGTTGGATCAATCCGGGCTCATGCTTGCCGTAGCCATCCTCGGGGCTCACCGACACCGCGACCTGGCTGCCATCCGCTTTGCCCTCGAGCGCCTTCTCCAGGCCCGAGACCAGGTTGCCGTGTCCTTGGATGTAGGCGAGCGGTTCGCCGCCGGCCGAAGTGTCGAGTACGGCTCCGGCGTCATCTTTAAGCGTGTAGTGAATCAATACGACTTTGTCTGCAGAAATTTCCACGGGAGTCTCCGAAAGGGGTGCCAAGCACCCTTGGGTTTAGAATCTCAATGAATCGGGTCGGTTAAGCAGGCTTCAAGATCGTAGTCGCCCGCGGCGGTGATCCGCACCTCGACCAAGGATCCGACTGTCAGCGCACCGGCGCCGCGCACACCCACGATGCGTACCGTGCCGTCAATTTCCGGCGCATCGCTCGCGGAGCGGGCGATGGCGACATCGCCGTCGCGATCGATGCGATCGATGAGCACCGGCATTGTGCGGCCGATCTTTGCCTCCAGGCGCTCGGCGCTGATCTCCGCGGCGAGTTCCATGAATCGGGCGCGCCGCTCCGCCTTGAGTTCAGCCGGCACGGCAGTCTCTTTGAGTGCGTTGGCCGCCGCGCCCTCCACCGGCGAATACTCGAAGCATCCCACGCGATCGAGCCGCGCTTCGCGCAGCCAATCGAGCAATTCTTCGAAGTCCTGCGCGGTTTCGCCCGGAAATCCCACGATGAAGGTACTGCGAATGGTGATGTCGGGAACCACACGCCGCCAGGCCGCGATGCGCTCCAGGGTGTTTTCGGCCGCCGCCGGCCGTTTCATCAATTTCAAGATGCGGGCGCTGGCATGCTGGAAGGGAATGTCCAAGTAGGGCAGCACCTTGCCCTCGGCCATGAGCTCGATCACCTGGTCGACGTGCGGATAGGGATATACATAGTGCAGCCGGATCCAAACGCCCAATTCACCCAGCGCGGCAGCGAGATCATAGAAGCGAGCCCGCCGCGGCACATCGCGCCACGGCTGCGCGGCATATTTCAAGTCCACGCCGTAGGCGCTCGTGTCCTGGGAAATCACCAGGATTTCCTTGACGCCGGCGCGCACCAACCGCTCGGCTTCGCTCAACACCTCGCCGACCGGCCGGCTCACCAAATCGCCGCGCATGGAGGGGATGATGCAGAAGCTGCAGCGGTGGTTGCAGCCCTCGGAGATTTTCAAATACGCATAGTGGCGCGGGGTCAATTTGATGCCCTGCTCCGGCACCAAATCGACAAAGGGCTCGTGCATCGGCGGCAGATACTGGTGCACTGCCGCAACCACCTCTTCGTAGCGCTGCGGACCGGTGATCTTGAGCACTTGCGGGTGCCGGTCGAGAATTTTTTGCGGCTGGGCACCCAGACAGCCGGTGACGATCACCTTGCCGTTCTCGGCCAAGGCCTCGCCGATGGCCTCCAGCGACTCATCCACGGCGGCGTCGATGAAGCCGCAGGTGTTGACCAGGACGAGGTCCGCCGCGCCATAGCTGGCCGCCACCTCATAGCCCTCGGCGCGCAGGCGGGTGAGGATGCGCTCGGAATCGACCAGTGCTTTGGGGCAGCCTAAGCTGACAAAGCCCACTTTGGGGCTTTTGCGTTTGACGGATTTCACGCTATTTCGACGGTGGCGGAGGGGCCGGGATTGTACTCCAAAGCCGCCTGCATTTTGGCCCTTCAAGATTGCCCTGGGCGGCCGATAACCGGCGTCAGCCGGGCTCCGCGGCGATTTCGGGCCTTCACACTGTCAAATTCTTCAGTCGCCAAATCTGCGACTTGGCTCAAGTAAAACCCTGCTCAGAAACGCAGGTGGCGCCTCAAGAACGCGGGGCGCGGTCCGATAAGGACTTTGAATGTGTCACCGGTCCGCCCTAGGTGGGTGAAGTGAACACATAGGGCCTAAGAGGGGCCGGTGGTTAAACTTTCAGGAGTCATCAATGTCACTAGTACTAAATACCAATATCGGTTCGCTGAACGCGCAGAACAACCTGACGAGTTCGCAAGCCAGTTTGCAGCAGGCGTTGTCTCGCCTATCGTCCGGTTTGCGCATCAACAGCGCCGCCGACGATGCCGCGGGCCTCGCGATCAGTCAACAATTCACCACGCAGATCAACGGCACGAATCAGGCCGTCAGCAATGCGAACGATGCCGTGTCGGAAGCCCAGACCACTGCGGGCGCTCTGAACACCATCGTGAACAACCTGCAGAGCATTCGTACCCTGGCGGTCGAATCAGCCAACGGCTCGAACAGCGCGTCCGATCGCCAAGCGCTCGACAGCCAGGTTCAGCAGCAAATTGCTGAAATCACCCAGATCGCGCAGCAGACCACATTCAACGGTTTGAACGTGCTCAACGGCTCGAGCGGCAATACGACCTACCAGGTCGGCGCGAACGTGGGCAACACGATCACCATCAACCTCGCGACGGGCGTGGGTGCGAACCAGATCGGTGAGACCGCAACCGCGGCGGGCTCGCCGCTGGCCGCCTCTGCGAACGGAATAGCGACAACCGGCGCCACCGGAGCACTGACCGTGCAAGTCGGCACCACTCAGGCTGTGAGCATCGGCGCGAGCGCGAACTATGCGACCGCGGTCGCCTGGCAGGACGGCACCTCTGCATACGCCAAGGCGTCCGCCTTCAATGCGGCCGGGGCTTCGGGTTTGACGGCCACGGCGACGAATAGCGTCACCGACGCCGGCTTTGGGGCAGTCACCAGCGCCGGGGGCGCGGGCACGTACAGTCTGTCGATCAACGGGGTCGCGGTCTTCGGCGCAGTGACGGTCAGCAGCACCATCAGCACGTCGTCCATCGCCGCGCAGATCAACCAGGTCTCCTCGCAGGACGGTGGCGTGACCGCCTCGGTCGGCGCCGGCGGGCTGACCCTGACGGCAGCGGACGGCAGCAACATCAAGCTGACGCAGGCCTATGGGGGCGACACGGCGGGTGGTTTGGCGATCACTGCCGCGGGCACGACGTATCGCGGCGCGGTCTCACTGACGGCCGGTTCGCAAATCACGGTCGGCGGTACGAGTGCCGCGGATCTGCTGGCCGTCGGTTTGACTGCAGCGACGACCTCGTTGAATGCAGCGTCAACGCTGTCGCAGCAGAACGTGCAGACGGTGGCCGGTGCGAACAAGACCATTTTGTCGGTCGACTCCGCCCTGGCGACGGTCAGCGCTTTCCAGAGTCAATTGGGCGCCATCCAGAATCGCTTCACGGCCGCGGTCGGCAACTTGCAGTCCACTGCACAGAACCTGACCCAGTCGCGCAGCACCATTCAGGATGCGAACTTTGCCGCTGAAACGGCGAACTTGACCCAGTCTCAGGTGTTGGAACAGGCCGGTATCTCGGTTCTGGCCCAGGCCAACCAGCAGCCCCAGCTGATTCTCAAGCTTCTGGCGTAACAGCCGATAGCTTAAGAGTAGAGTAGAAAATCCCACGGCTCGACCACTGAGGTCGAGCCGTGGTTTTCGAACGGAATTCGAAACGAAACAGAGGTATGCGTTAAGTAAACAGGTGTAACCATGGCTAGTGACGGACAGCCGGTCAAGATACCGGCGGTGAGCCTCGCGCACGGAAGTCAGGCGCCTACAACGGTCGTAGTTCAGCACAGCGGCAAGGCTTTGCCGCGAAGCGGCAGGCCCGCGGCCCCGCCGGCCGCCCCCAGCCCGCAGGCGCAGGTTCAGCTGCTCAACAAGTATCTCAACGATTCGGGTAAACCCGATCAGTTTCGCGTCGCTCCGGACTCCGACGACAAGATCATCCAGCAGATCAATCCGGCTAACGGCGAAGTAGTCGGCGAATTCCCGGCCAGTGAATTTGCGGCCTTGGCACGCAGCGTCGGCATTTCAGGCGTCATCGTCGATAAGCACGCCTAAGCTCTTAGGTGCAGGACGGTTGGTACGCCGCTTGCTTAAGTCTGACCAGAAGTTGCCGATAAATCGGGCAACGTAACGCGCGGACGTAAAACCCATGAGTTCAGTCATTTCTCCCAGCTCCTCCCCCCCGAACGCCAGCGCCTTGGTCACCTCCACCGGCATCGGGTCGGGACTCAATATCGGCGCGATCGTGTCTTCGCTGACCACGGCGTACGGCGCGGCGCAAACCAACCAGCTGACAAATCAGCAAAACACGCTCGACGCTCAGGTCTCGGCCTACGGAACATTTACCGCCGCGCTCGATACCTTGAAGCTCTCGCTACCCAGTCTCGAGGATCCCTCCCAGCTGGCGGCATTCGCTGCGACTGTTGCCGATAAGAATATTGCGACAGCGACCACCGGCTCGGGTGCGGTCGCCGGCACGTACAACTTGCTGGTGAACAATCTGGCAACCGTGGCGACGGCGACCTCGGCACGCCTGTCAAGCACCGCTGCGGTGGGCACCGGCACGCTGACCATCGCGGTCGGCGATGCATCGACCGCGATTACCATCGATTCGACCAATAACACGCTCGCCGGCATTGCCGCGGCCATCAATTCGACGCCAAACGCCGGAGTGAGCGCGAGCGTGATCACGGGCACGGGCGGCTCACGGCTGGTGCTGACGGGAACCAGCACCGGGGCGGCCAATCAGATCACCGTCACTCCATCCGGCGGCGACGGCGGCCTGGCATCGCTGGCGCTGACCACGGTCCCCGCGCAAGACGCAAATTTCTCGATCAACAACTTCCCGGCCACGAGCGGCAGCAATATCGTCGCCAATGCCATCAGCGGCGTGACCCTCAATTTGCAGCAGGCCTCGGCCCCCGCAACGCCGACGACCTTGACGATCAGCCCGGATACGTCGTCGGCTCAAGGCGCGATCGACAAGTTCGTCACGGCGGTGAACGGCGTTCTGAGCAGCATCCAAACTTTGACGAGCTACGATCCCTCCACGAAAGCGGCGGGTCCGTTGAATGGCAACGCAACGCTCGAGGCGTTTCAAAATCAATTACAGAGCATTCTCGGCCGGTTCACGAATACCGGTGGGGGCGTCAAATCGCTGACCGATCTTGGTATCAGCGCCGGCACCGCCGGCACCTATTCCACCGATGACGCCAAACTCGGCAACGCCTTGAGCGCCAGCCTCGCATCCGTCGGCACGCTGCTCGGCGGCGCGAACGGCATCGCCACGCAGATCAGCAATTTGGTGGATGGCTACACCAAGCCGGGCGGCCTGCTCGCCACCATCAATCAGGGACTGCAAAACGGCCTGAGCAATGTTTCCAAGCAGCAGAGCTCGCTCGCCGCGCAATTGGCGGCGTACTCCGCCCAGCTCACCGCGCAATACAACGCCATGGACACCGCGGTTGCGCTCCTCAAGCAAACACAGACTTATTTGAACGCCGAGTTCAATCCCAGCGCCAACGCGGGCTCCGGCACGTCGCAGAGCAATACCAGCCTGGGAAGCGGCAACTTAGGCGTCAGCGGCTAGCCATCATGTACTCGCAACGAGGAGCGGCTCAGTACCGCTCGGTACGCAACCACGGATTGGTCGCCGAAGCCAGCCCCGCGCGGCTGGTGCAAATCATGTTCGAACAAATACTGGCGCAGCTGGCGACGGCGCAGGGCTGCATGGCCCGCATCGAGAACAATCTGCCGCTCAATGACGTGATCGCCAAGGGCAGGGCGCTGGGCAAGGCGATTCGCCTGATCGACCAGCTCAACAACACCCTCGACATGGAGCGCGGGCAAAAGATTGCCCAAAATCTGCGTGCGCTGTATGTGTACATGCTGGCGCGGCTCACCCAGGCCAATGTCACCAACGATCCGCAAATCGTCGTCGAGGTCGCCTCCCTGGTCGAAAAGGTAAAAACCGGCTGGGATCGGATCGTCGAGCCGGGATGAACGGCGGCAAATCAAAAGGCTTGGCTCGCGCATTGGCCCTGTCGCATGACATGCTGAACGCCGCGGAAAAAGGCGACTTGCAATCCTTGGCGTCGCTCGACCTGACGCGGATGGAACTGCTAAAGTCGTTCCGCGACGGCACAAAACAGGTGTCTGCGGCCGACCAGGCACTGCTTGGGCAGATCAACGAAATAAATGACCGTGCGATAGGATTACTGGAGCATCAGCGGCGCAGCAAGGGCCGGGATCTCGACATGGCTGCCGTGGGCCGGCGGGCGGTTGCGGCCTATTCCGGCAGCCGGCAGCAGCGCTAAGACTCATTTCCAAGAAGGCGTAGGCGCCATGCCTGAATCATTTCTGGGCGATGGTTTGATATTCGAGGAGTTGCTGCCCGTGACCTGGACGCCCGGGATCCTGGCCAGCGGCGCTACGCTCGCGCGACTCAATGCCGACAACCACCAACTGCTCGGCGCTGAATCCTCCCTGGACGAAGTGCGAGTGCATGAAGCGCTCAAGGATGAATCGCCCGCGCTGCTGCATGAGCTGCAGCGCCTCGAGTACAAGGTCAATATTCTGCTGCGCCTGACCGCCGAATTGACGCTGCGCAACAGCGGGTTGCCGGCCGCGGAGCGGGTGCGCATGTCCTCGCTTGCATTGGAGTGGTTCGGCGAGCATGCCGTGCAAGCCGAGGCGACGGGTCTGCTGTCGATCTACATCAATCCCTCGCTACCGCAGCCGCTGAAGATTCCCAGCGTTGTCGGCGGCGAGTGCGTCATCGAAGGCACGCGCGCGACACGCTTTCGGTTCGTGGGGTTGAGCGAAGCGGTGGTCGACATGCTGGAAAAGTTGATCTTCCGACATCATCGGCGTTTGGTCGCCGGCGCAAAGCACGCAGCCTCGTAGCAACCTTACGCTCCCTCAAGTAGAAACACCGCAGCCATTTTTGCGGGAACTCCCTACTAGCTTTGCGGGGATTCGCCATGATGTTTCTCTCAAGTTCATCAGTTAGTATGTCTGCGCTCTCGAAATTAATTGAGATATGTCAAAGACTTAGACGAAAAGCTTAAGACGGAACCAGAGATCTGTGCTCTCCGTCACACTTTGATTAATGGGAAGGAGTCCCAGTCGTGGTTGAAGCGAAAGTAATCGTGATCGAGCCCGCAGAATTGGAGGCGAACGCGCTCCAGGCTCTGTTGCGCTTTTTGGACCTAGAACCGGTCCACGTCCGCAATGTGGCGGAGTTGCGCCAGTCAGCGCATGCCAACGCTCCCGAGTGCTTGGCGGTCATTGCGCGCCGCGAGACCGTGACCGCGCTGGGTGCAGAGCTGGTGACACAGCTGCGCGCGATGCGCCAACCGCTCCCCGTCATCTGCATCAGCGCCGACGGACTGCCGAAAATCGCCGAGAGCAGCGGCGATCTGGCCTGGTTTCATTTGGAAACGCCCGTCAAGCAACGGCGACTGTCCGCGGTGCTCGATCAGGCGCAAAACGTGCGCAGCGGCCACCCGACCCAACCCGGCACCCATCGATTCCGTCCCAGCGGCGCCTCGAAAGCGATGCGTGCCGTCCACCGGCTGATCGAACAAGTCGCGCCCTTTGACACCAACGTGCTCATCCTCGGGGAATCCGGCACGGGCAAGGAAATGGTTGCGCGCCACATTCACGAGCTTTCGGGCCGCGCCGCGCATCCATTCGTGCCGGTCAACTGCGGCGCCATTCCCGCGGATCTTTTGGAAAGCGAATTGTTCGGCCATGAGAAGGGCGCATTCACCGGCGCACTGTCCACGCGGCTCGGCCGCTTCGAATTCGCCGAAGGCGGCACGCTGTTCCTGGACGAGATCGGCGACATGTCGCTGCAGATGCAGGTGAAATTGCTGCGCGTGCTGCAGGAGCGCACTTTCGAACGCGTCGGCAGCAACAAAACGATTCATTGCAACGTGCGCATCATCGCCGCCACGCACCGCGACCTGGATGCCGCCATCATCGCCGGCCGTTTCCGCGAAGACCTGTACTATCGGCTCAACGTCTTTCCGCTGCAGATGCCGGCGCTGCGCGAGCGGCTGGATGACCTGCCGGTATTGATCGAACACCTGGTGCAGCGGCAGAGCCACCCCGCGGGGCGCGCCATTCAGTTGGATCAGGGCGCGATGAATTGTCTCGCCCGCAATCGCTGGCCCGGCAATGTGCGCGAGCTGGCGAACTTGCTGGAAAGGTTGGCGATTCTGTTTCCCGCGCAGACCATTACGGCCGCTGACCTGCCGGACCGATATCGGCACGCCGCCGCCATTGGGTGGCTGGGCAGCGAGGTGCGCATCGACGCGCGGCCCAAGCCCGAGGAAGCGGCGCAGGCGCTGGAGCAAGCGCCGAAGCCGGTTCTGGAGCCGGAGGCGGAGCCCGTGCCGGAACGGGAGTCCGACGCCGTGGTGTATGAATTGATGGATGCAGGGCTGCCGCAAGGCGGCATCGATCTGAAGGACCATATGTCGGCGATTGAAATCGGTCTCATCCGCAAGGCGCTCGAGGAAGCCGACGGCACGGTTGCCGGCGCGGCGCGGTTGCTGCGCATTCGGCGTACGACGCTGGTCGAGAAGCTGCGCAAATACCGTCTTACCGCCTGACAAATTATTGACGCCTCCGGTTGGCGTCGCGCCCCGCGACTCGTAACTGGTTGATAGGCAGGGAAAATACTGCCAAGGCACAGAAGTTGCTTTCTCCCAGGCATGGCAGCCACAAAACTCGAGCCGATCGAAAACCGTCGCTCCGAACTTCAGGCCGCGTTTCTGGCCTTCGGGACGGTTTCGGATCAATTGTCGGATGCGTTCGACTCGCTGCGCGGCGAAGTAGCGCAGCTGCGCACCGATCTTTCGGCAGCCCGTGCCGGCAAGGAGCATCTGGCCGCGCGCCTGTCAGCGCTGATCATGGGGCTTCCCGGCGGCGTCCTGGTGCTGGATGGCCGGGGAGAGATCCAGGAATGCAACCCGGCAGCGCGGGACCTGCTGGGTGAACCCCTGCTCGGGCAGCTCTTTTCAGCGGTGCGCGCACGCTCGACGGTGAATCCCGACAGGGTGGGCGAACACACCGAACTGCGCAGCGGCCGATTCGTCAATGTATCGAGGCGCGAGCTCGAGAACGGCGGCGAGGTGGTCCTGCTCACCGATGTGACCGAGTCGCACCTCATGCAAACCTTCCTCGCCCGTCAGCAGCGCTTGCTCACCATGGGCGAGTTGGCCGCCGGTCTTGCTCATCAGATCCGCACGCCGCTGGCCGCCGCTTTGCTGTACGCCTCGCAAATGACGCTGGCCGATCGAAATCCCGCGGATCTCAAGCGTTGCGCGGAAAAGACCGCCGGCAGCCTGAAGCAGCTCGACAAACTGGTGAACGACATGCTCGCGTTTGCGCACGGCGGCGCCGCGCGCGAAGCGGTGAGCGTGAGTGCGCTGCTGGAACAGGTGGCGCAATGGCTGCGCCCAGCATTGCGCGACGGCATCCGCTTGACCATCCGCACTCAGGCACCGGATCTCACCGTTCGCGCCAACGCGCCGTCGCTGGTGTCGGCGGTATTGAATCTTGCCACCAACGCCTTGCAGGCCGCGGCCGCGCCGCTGAATCTGGAATTGCTGGCGCGGCGCACGACGGAAGGGCGGGCGCAAATCGTCGTGAGCGACAACGGTCCCGGTGTGCCCTCGAAAATTCGCGCGCGCATCTTCGAGCCATTCTTCACCACGCGGGCGCGCGGCAACGGCATTGGGTTGTCGATCGTCAAATCGGTGGTCGAAGCGCACGGCGGCAGCATTTGCCTGGCCGACTCGACATGCGGCGCCACATTCGTCATCGATCTTCCGGCAGAGGACAATTCATGAGCAAACTGAACGATGCGGTACTGGTCGTCGAGGACGACGCCGCGCTGCGCGAGGCGCTGCTCGATACGCTGCACGCGGCGGGTCTCGCCGCGCTGGCGGCCGCCGATGCGCAGTCGGCGCTGCAATTGCTGTCGAGCGAAGACATCGGCCTCGTCATATCCGACGTACACATGCCGGGGGCCAACGGC
>Ga0210400_10000991_pt1 | contig 29194 bp, 19 predicted proteins | sample IncBWH26MmetaG_FD_155456 | JGI IMG/M metagenome (GOLD analysis project Ga0210400, IMG submission 155456) | Forest soil microbial communities from Barre Woods Harvard Forest LTER site, Petersham, Massachusetts, United States - Inc-BW-H-26-M | ecosystem: Environmental > Terrestrial > Soil >... | reverse complement strand
GACTCTATCGATTACGCCCGTGTAATCGACTTCAAAACCTCTCTGTTGCGAAAGGCCGCTCAAACGTTTTTCAGCGAGGTGAATGAGCCTAGCCTCGGCGCCTTCGAACTGTTCTGCCGGGACAATTCACCATGGCTGGATGACTACGCTCTCTTCATGGCGGCCAAGAATGTTCATAAGGATGCCGTATGGACGGAGTGGGAGGCGGGACTGCGGCGACGCGATCCCGAAGCTCTAAACCAATGGACGCAGAGATTGTCGGCGGAAATTGAAACCCATAAGTTCGGGCAGTTTGAATTCTTCCGCCAATGGGCGAGCCTCAAGAATCGCTGCCAGCGTTACCACATTCGCATCATGGGAGATATTCCCATCTACGTGGCTCATGACAGTGCCGACGTGTGGGCTCACCCCGAGCTGTTTTATCTGGACGAATGGGGAAGACCTACCGTGGTGGCGGGTGTGCCTCCTGATTACTTCAGCGCGACGGGGCAGCTCTGGGGAAATCCGATTTATCGTTGGGATGTTCTCGCTCGCACTGGATATCGCTGGTGGATCGATCGCTTTCGCGCATCACTGAAGCTCTTTGACATGGTGCGGCTGGATCACTTTCGCGGCTTCGAGGCCTATTGGGAAATTCCCGCTGGATCGGCTACCGCAATCCATGGAAAGTGGACAAAGGGTCCAGGCAGGGAATTATTCGCTGTCCTTCAGGCAGAATTGAAGGAACTGCCAGTGATCGCTGAAAACCTCGGCGTCATCACGCGGGAAGTGGAGGGTCTCCGCCACGAATTCGGATTTCCGGGAATGAGCTTGTTGCAGTTTGCCTTCGGAAACGATCCGCAAGGCCCATCGTTCCGGCCCCACAACTACGTCCGCGACCTGGCAGCGTACACTGGTGGTCACGACAACGACACCACCGTCGGCTGGTGGACAAGCCAGGGCGTCGGCGAAAGCATTCGTACAGCCGATGATATTTGCAAGGAACGAGAATTCACGCGAGCCTATTTAGGCTTTGAAGACGAGCCGGTTAACTGGGTATTCATTCGCGCAATTCTGGCCTCGGTCGCGGCCATCGCCATCGTTCCGTTGCAGGATGTGCTCGGATTGGGCAGTGAAGCGCGCATGAACTTGCCCGGTACCCTGAGCGGCAACTGGAGATGGCGCTACCGAGCGGAGGCTCTGACACCAGAGATAAGCAAACGGTTAAAGCATCTCGTCGTTCTTTTTGATCGCTGAAACAACGATCGCTAAACCAAGATCGCTAAAGCTGCTTCTTGCCAGCCTAGAGCGGTGATAACTCGTCTTCGTTTCTCTCTTCTTTTTCGCGCAGGAATCTGTTTTCCAGGAATTGTCGCGCGAGATCCTTACCGCCCATTCCAAACGCGATCGCCAGTCCAAGCATCACCGCTCCGAATGCGATTCCAAACGCCAGTAGCACCGTCTGTTCGGCGATGCCCAATTCTTCAAAGACCATGGATAGGATTAGCACGACGATGATTGCGCGCACGGCATGACTGAGCAGCCGGGGTGACGGCAGGTTGCCATTGACTGCGGCCAGCAGCGTGGCACGCGAGAAAAAGCTTGCCGCGAGCAGGCCAAAAAAGAGGATCAGCATCGCCACAAACAAGCGGGGCAGAAAGAGAAAGAATCTTGCAATCTGCTCTTGCATCCCAAAAATTCCAAGCACGCTGATGCCTAGCAGAACAAATCCCAGCCACGCCATCCAGAACACCAGCCGGCTCACGATTTCCGAGGACGGAGGCAGCGCGGCCTTAGCTAGCAATTGCGATGTGCCGGCGTTTTCTGAGAGCCGGTCAAACTTGATCAGGCGGAGAATGCTCCGCGCCAGTTGTTTCAACAGGTATGCGATTACCCATCCCACGAAGGCAATAATCACGAGTACAACAAAACGCGGGAGAAAACGGGCAAACCCCCTCGCCAATTCTTGCACTGCCTGCATGAGCTCGCTGATAATCATTTCCCGCATGGATCACCTCATTCCTTGCCGGTCCACAATTCCAGTAGGTACGGCTTCAAACCTTCGAACTGCAAACATAAATTTTCAATGTTGTTTTCAACGCCAGCTGCTGAGGCATTCTTATTTTCCAGAATGAAAGCCAAAGCGCGCCCGCGAAAAAGCGGCGCGAGCGCCTGAATAATATGGTCCCGGTTAATTACCGCTTTATGATGCGCCGCAGCGAATTCATAGACCGTCTTTACCCAAAGTTCTGCGGAATATTCGAAATCATCTTCGCCCTGTCCGGTGATCCGTTGCAGCTCCTCGAGCGTTGCCGGCGACAGGATTGAGCGGAATACGGATTCCAAATCCAAAACTCCCGAACGGAACATCTCGAAGAGTCGTTTTCGATTGATTCGCTGTGGATCGAGAGTGAATTCGTGCTCTGCCCCTGTGCTCGAAATGGCTTGTGAGCCGGTCTTGCCGCTCCACAAGGAAAAATGAGATTCCATCTCCCCGAACAGGGCCCCAACCGTCTGCCGCAATGCAGGTACCAGATCCGCTGCACGTTGTTCGATGTGGCTCTTGGCGCCCACAAAAGACTGGGCAATTCGGAAGCCCCCGGCGATCGCAGCCAAAGTGAATCGAATTTCACACCCCTCTTTCATTGCTTCGTCGTTCCAGGGGCTCGCTCCCAGAAATTGGCTGCCAAGCCGGCTCGAAAAGGCGAACTCTGCTGCGTAGGGTTCGCGGATTCGTAAGCCGTAAACGGCGCGCGTGACGGGGTATAGAAGGTTCGTGATCAGCAGGCCATCAAACTTGTGCCTAACATAGGTCGGCAGCACAAGATCGAAATCATCGTTCGCAATCGGCTTGAGCAACGCCCGCAGCCAGTCGCGCTTGATGCTCGTCGAATCCGCTGAGATCAGCGCAGTGGCCCTGGCGCGAAGCAGTTCCCCGGCGGCCAGAATGGTTCGGAGTGCAGTTCCGCGGGCCACGCTCGTTCCGTATCGCGTGCTGATCGAGTGAAGAGTGCGCAGAGTAAAACGCCTGGCGTCGCTCCGGCGCACGTCGTCGATCGACGCGCTGACCACCAACTCAGGAGTTCCGTCCCGAGAACCTGCGTCGGGGTTGATGATTGCCGCCCTGTCCCGCGAAAACCATTGCAGGATACCTTCCTGAATTTCGGCGACAACCGCACCGACTGTCTTCGCATTATTGTGGGTGGGCAGCCCGATCAGAACGTCGACTTCCCCAACGTTAATTAGCTGCCGAACAAAGTCGTCCGGCAGGAAGCCTTCGTCCGCCAACACGACCTCGTCGCGCGGCGCTGCCGAGCGCTCTTGGGTTGGGGTCTCATCTAACATTGCTTCCGCAGCCCAGTGCTTTCATATTCCGGTTCACACCTTTCGCAGCCGAAACCAGAAAAATTGGTAAGAACCCAAGGTTAGCAGATAGGGCAGTTCACCTACCCGCGGAAAAATGTTCTTGCCCGACATTTCAATCAGGATATTCCCTTTGAATCGCCGCAAGTCCAGTTCCACCGCCTGCGCGGTTTTGGATAGATTGTTAACCACTAAGATGGTTTCATTCTCACAGCGCCTGATGTAGGCCAGTATCCGGTGATTTGCCGGATACAAAAACTCGATCGATCCGTGGCCGAAAGCTCGTGATGATTTCCGAACTGCCAGGATTCCCCGGGTCCAGGAGAAAAGCGAATGGGGCGTCCGTCGCTGCGATATCACATTGATGGCCGGATACCCGTAGATCGGATTTAAGATCATCGGAGCACAGAGGCTCTCTGGGTCGGCGCTGGAGAAGCCGCCGTTCCACCCCCCACTCCACTGCATCGGAGTTCTCACGCCATCGCGGTCGCCAAGGTTTACGTTGTCTCCCATTCCTATTTCGTCCCCGTAGTAAATGATCGGAGTGCCTGGCAGAGACATCAAAATGCCGTTCATGAGTTCGATGCAGCGGCGATCATTGTCGAGCAGGGGAGCGAGCCTGCGGCGGATACCTAGATTGAGCCGCATCGTTCTATTGTTGGCGTACACGTCATACATGTAGTCCCGCTCGATGTCGGTCACCATTTCGAGCGTTAATTCGTCATGATTGCGAAGAAAAAGGCACCACTGGCACGTAACCGGAATCTCCGGTGTTTGTTGCATGATCTCAGTGATCGGCTTGCGATCTTCCAGCTTCACTCCCATAAACATCCTGGGCATCAACGGAAAGTGAAAGGCCATGTGAAATTCGTCACCGTCGGCAAAATACGGCCGCAGGTCTGCCGGCCATTGATTGGCCTCCGCAAGCAGCATTCTTCCTGGAAACTGCTCATCGAGCCTCCGCCGGAACTCTTTGAGGATGGCATGGGTCTCCGGCAAATTCTCGCAATTCGTTCCTTCGCGCTCGGTGAGATAGGGAACCGCATCCAACCGGAAGCCATCGACTCCAGCTTCCAGCCAGAATTTCATGACATCCCACATTTCTTCTCGCACAGCGGGATTGTCATAGTTGAGATCAGGCTGGTGACTAAAAAAACGGTGCCAGAAATAGGCCTTGGAAATCGGATCCCAGGCCCAATTCGACATCTCAGTGTCGAGGAAAATGATCCGTGTGCCCTTGTAACGCGTGTCGGTATCGCTCCAGACGTACCAATCACGATAAGGGTTGTCTTGCGAACTCCGGGACTGTTGGAACCACGGATGCTGATCGGAGGTGTGATTCAGCACCATCTCAATGATCACGCGAATGCCGCGCTCATGTGCGGATTTCAGGAACTTCCGGAAGTCGTCGAGGTTCCCATAGCTTGGATTGACTGATTGGTAATCCGCGATGTCGTAGCCTGCGTCGCGCAGAGGGGAAGGGAAGAATGGCATCAGCCACAGCGCGTTGATCCCCAACTCCTGCAGATAGTCCAGTCTCTGTTCGAGCCCCAGGAAGTCGCCAATTCCATCTCCATTGCTGTCGTAAAAGGTACGAACGTGAACCTGGTAGATGACTGCGTCCTTATACCAGAGCGGATCCTGCTTTAGCGCCACCCAATCCCCCTAGGGCCGGACCTCACGCTGACTTCCGGTCCGCAGCCCGTCGCTCACTCCAAATGCTTCAGTCTACCGCACAGTTGTGGGATCGGTGGGACAGGATAGCATCGACGGGCAGTTGTTCTGCTGTGTTTTGCTATAGTTGCTTCCAAAAAATCGCTATAAGCATACCTTTCAAACGTCGGAAATGCGTATATACTTACGCCAGTTTCGTCTTTGCGAATCTGAATCCTATTACACAATCCTTGACCGTGGCGTCTAAGACTGGAACCCTAAGTCCTCTGCTCAAATCCAATGCCCCAAATTGTGGATCCTGCTAGAAAATGTCTCAGTAGGTCTCTAAACCTGTCACGGAACACTCTATTTGTCCTTCTGGTCGCGGGGGCCTTGGTAGCTTTCGTTCCGGTTTCCTATGGTGAATCGGCTGAGCAAAAAAACATACAACTCGTCGGGCACCAGGGGTTAGGCGGTCACGGCGACGGAGGCGAGGGGTTAGCGCTGCAGCAGCGGCCTGACGGACGCCGTATCCTCTATATAGCCCATGAGGAAAGATCGATTTGTCTTAGCATCGTTGACGTCACTCATCCGGAAGCTTCCGTATTGCTCAATCAGTTGCCATCGCCGGCGCCGGGGCTCACGCGTTGTAATTCGTTGGGACTTTCCGGCAATGTGCTGGCTGTCGCAAATCAAACGGCAACTGCGGGCCAGGGCACGGCGGGAATGTGGGTGCTTGACGTGTCCGATCTGCCGCGCGTTCAGAGCGCAAAGAGCATGCAGGACCTTGCGTTGTCGTTCTTCGATACTTCCGGGCCGAACTCTCGTGGAGTTCACTGGCTGTGGTTTGTGGACGGACAGTTTGCCCATCTCTCCAGCGGAGCGCGTGATTCGAATCCTGCCAATGCCAAGGACGATCAGTTTTACCGCATCGTAGACTTGCGCGATCCCAGGGTTCCTCGCGAGGTGGGACGGTGGTGGCTTCCCGGGACCCAGGAAAAGGACGATTGCCTGCCCACCTGCCTCCCGCAGCGTCACCAGATCGATGACGGATACCGCGTCCACAATGTCGAGGTGTATCCAGATCGTCCGGATCGTGCCTATGTGGGCTATATGGATGGAGGCCAGGTCATATTAGATATCTCTGGACTGGCCGCGGTACGAGCGGGAACCACGAAGAATTTCTCGCCAAAGCTGGTAAGCCGCGTGAAATTCTCGCCGCCCTTCCCGGCCTGGACTCACACCGTACAACCTCTGTTTAACCGCAGTCTGGCCATCGTCTCCGACGAAGCCGTGCTTGATAAGTGTGCAGATGCGCCAAAACTCGTGTGGTTGGTGGACATTCGCGACGAAACAAACCCAGTCGTCGTCGGCACGGCGCCCCTGCCGGAGAAAGCTGGCGCTTTTTGTTCAAAAGGTGGACGTTTTGGCGCCCACAACTTGCATCCGAACTTGCCCAACGCAACCTCGGCGCAATTAAAGAATACCTTCGTTGCTACTTTTTTCAATGCAGGAGTTCGTATCTATCGCCTGGTTGATATTGCCGGCGTCCCGCACGCCCCTCCGCAGATCAAGGAGATCGGATTTTTCGTTCCAGCGGCTCCGCCCGGCAATCCAACTCACACGATTCAAATCAACCACGCGATCGTGGATGAGAAGGGGCTGATCTACGCGACCGATCGCATCAGCGGCGGCTTGTACATTCTGAAGTACACGGGTCCAGAGGCTCTCGACTGATTGCGAGTTCGGGGAGAAGGGATTGAAGCCCACGAGCGAATGCCAGACAGGGGAGCGGGGACGGAGATGATCAATAAAACCGGCACTGTAGTCGCACGCCCACCCGCGACGCCGGATCCGGGTGATCGGAAGGCGTCGAGAATTTCTGTTCTGGAACTTGAGCGGCGATGGAAATTAGTGCGAGATCACCTGCGGGATCGCGACATTGACGCTTTGATTGTCCAGAATGCGAGAGACTTCACCGGCGGCTATGTGAAGTGGTTCACGGACTGTCCGGCATACTATCCGCGGACAGTGATCTTTCATTCAAATGATCTGATGACAGTCGTGGAGCACGGTGCGGCTGGCCGCCGCCGCAGCCTTGGCGGGAGTGATCGCGACAACCCCGGTGTCGGAGAGATTCTCACTACTTCAGCATTTCCGTCGGTTGAATATACGCAGAGCTACGACGCTGAGGCGGTTGCAGATGAATTGGCGCGGCGCGGATATCGCAAGATTGCGCTGGTTGGCGCTGGGGCGATTCCGCATGGGTTTGTGGCTCACCTTGAGAGTAAGCTCTCCGCGAGGGCCGCGTTCTCGGATGAGACTGATTTCCTGGACCGCGCCAAGGCGATCAAGAGCCGCGAAGAAATATCCTTGATCAAAAAAGCGGCCGAAATGCAGGACGCTGTCTTCAGCAAAATTCTCTCTCATATCAAGCCCGGTATGCGCGACTTCGAGGTCGCCGCGCTCGCGCAATATGAAGGGCAATTGCTTGGAAGTGAGCAGGGCATTTTTCTTGGAATGTCGGCGAAGCTAGGCGAGCCTGCCTTCTTCGCACAGAGACATTTTCAGGGACGGACTCTTTTACCTCAGAGCCACATGTCGTTGCTTGTTGAGAACAACGGCGCCGGCGGGTATTACACTGAGCTCAGTCGAACCATTGTTCTGGGTAAGGCGTCGCAAGAACTCATCGATGGATTCGAGATCGTGAAGGCTGCTCAGCAGCATACTTTAGAGCTTATGAAGCCGGGCGCGCCATGCCGGGAAATATTCGCAGCCCACAACGCATTCATGACACGGAATGGAGTTCCCACGGAATCCCGTGTTTACTCGCATTCGCAGGGATATGATCTAATCGAGCGGCCGCTGATTCGTTCTGACGAAACGACGGTGATTGAGAGGGATATGAACTTGTCCGTCCACCCTTCGTACATGACGAATTCCATGTACGCGCATGTCTGCGATAACTATCTGGTGGAAGAGGGCGGAGTTAGTGAACGTCTTCATCAGACGCCGCAGCAGATCTTTGAACTATAAAACGCGGAATTGCGTATCGCATCCTTAACCTTGCCCGTTGTTCCTGATAGCGAATGCGAAATCCGGCTAGAAGCTCAATTTCAGTCCCAGCTGCATGGCACGATTGCTGCCCGAACCCACTACAGGATTGCCGCCCGCCTGATCTGGCGTAGCGCAGCCGCAACCAAAAATCGAAGTGGAAGAAGGATCGTCAAATGCTCCCGGACCGTAACCGCTCGTACCCCCGTACGGATTCGCAAAGCTGGGATGATTTAGGATGTTGAAAAACTCCGCGCGGAACTGTGCCCGGTATCTTTCCCGAAACTTCCAATCCTTGGTGACCGACAAATCCAAGTCGCGGAAACCAGAGTCGCGGAACATGTTGCGCCGCATGTTGCCGAAGGTGCCGAACTGCGGCGGAAGCATGACTGAATTGCCCTTGGCATAACAGCCAAAGGTCTGCAGCGACGCGGTTGCGCCTACCGATGCCGCATCCGATGCGCATGCTCCGGGCATGTTGGGATCGCCCGGCGCGTAGTAAGGAATCGGATTCGGCCCGGAAGTGAAGTCCGAAGGATTTCCGAAAAAGTCCCAACGCCCGGCATTTTCGTTCGTTCCGTCGATGTTGTCCACCGTATCGTTTACCGTCCACGGCTGGGCGCTCTGCAACGTTACGATCGAATTGATCTGCCATCCTTCCAATAGCTGTGCGAATGATTTCCGTCCAGGGATCGCATAAGTCAGAGAGAGCGTAAAACGATGCCGGATGTCATAGTCACTGCTGGCATACTCCTTTCCAGGATGCGTACTGTCCTGGGGCAGGAATTGATTCTGGTTGGTGGAGGAATCATCAAGCGCGTGGGAGTAGGTGTAACCCAGCAAGAAAGACACGCCATGCGAAAGTCGTTGCGTACCAGTAACCTGCAGGCCGTTGTAGTTCGATTTGTACTGATTCGACATCATGTTGATAAATCCCAGGTAAGGGAACTTTGCCGCGTAAGGACCGGGAAGAGGCGTTTGACTTCCGGGGACCGGAATGCCCTGGTTGATGTCCCGGATGCCGATAAGATTTCCGCTGTGGTTGCCCACATAAGCGACATCCACTGCGAGATTTTGAGTGAAGGTGTGCTGCACGCCCACGGACCAGGTCGAAATGTAGGGAGTGCGGAAATTACGATCGATGCCCAGGACATTGCAGGGAGCCGGATCCGTTCCGACACCGTCGCCGCACTCAATGGGAGCGGCGGGAAAGATCGGACTCCCCCCCACAGAGGATCCGTTCCAGTTGAGGTTGGGAATGACTACCGAACTGACCGCAATCGTGCCGGAGCCGGGTGTCGTGACCCCATTCACCACAGTGGGTGCGCCGGTGGGGATAGTCGCGAGGCCGATAGTCGTGGCGTTCTGAACGTTTTCCTGCACCAGCAAAGTTTCCAGCGAAATGGTGTCGTAGACGATTCCGGCGCCAGCGCGAACGACGGTCTTGCCTTTGCCCGTAACGTCCCAAGCCAAACCGAAACGCGGGGCGAACTGTTTGTGATCCGGATTGTACGGATTACTGATTTGGTGACCGACCTGCACCAATCCAAGGTTGGGATCGAAGTTACCGAGCAAATTATGATCCTCGCGAATCGGCGTTTCATACTCGTAGCGCAATCCCAGATTCACCATCAGATTCGGAGTGACCCGCCAATCATCCTGAACATAACCTGCGTACAACCACTGAGTCTCGTGGCGCTTGGGATCGCCATATGTGATCTTCCCGAAAGAAGGGGCGCCAGCCAGAAAGTCCTCCAAGGTTGTCGATCCAGGAAATGCCCCACTGCCACTATTGAAGAAAATCTGGCCCTTGCTGCCGCGAAAAGAACCTTCGTTCACGCTGCCATGTCGAAGCTCGAAGCCGAACTTCAAGCCATGCTTTCCGCGCAAATAGGAAACGCTGTCACTGCCTTGCCAAACGCTGTCCGGTCCTTGAAACTTGGGCCAGTTCACTCCGCCCCCGAGCGAGTTAAAAGGGGGGATATTGATCTGCGGAAAGCCGAAGCGCTGAGGATCAGTGACGCCTGTGTTAATGCCATACGCCGTGACCGGAGTGTTACTGTCGACAGCGAGATTCGCCTTGTTATCGTAGACGTATCCCAGACGCGCTTCGTTCACCCATTGGGAATTCGGAGTCCACGTCCAATTGCCTCCGCCAGTGATCGGCTTCTGACTTTGCGTCGATAGCCATTGCGGCCGCAGAAAAGCCTGATCCTGAGCTGTCTCAAAATCCCGCCCCCAAAATACCATTCCGTTGAAAGAGTGATTTTGGCTCAAGTGATAGTCTATTTTGCCCAGCACGCTATCCGAGGTGTTTACATTCGGATACCCAATGGTGATCGTTGAACTCTGGCTTGCGTTGGTTGGAAACAATGGCAATATAGCCAAACTTTGCGCACTCAAAGTGGTGATGCCATTGGCCGCAAGATCGGCGGTCGCGTCTGGAATGCTCAACGAGCAATCCCCGTGAAGGATAGTAGGAGAGGTACAGTTAGTTGGTCCGCCGCTCACCGAAGCAGTCGTCGGAACCGTCACAATAAAGGAATTTCCTACGGAGTAGCGCTGGCCCTCATATCCCACGAAGTAGAAGAGCTTGTCTTTGATGATCGCTCCGCCGCCAGTGGCGCCGAATTGTTTGAAATCCAGGGCAGTCTTCGGTTGAGGCGCGGGATTGAAGTAGTTGCGCGCATCGAAACTATCGCTGCGTCCAAAGGCGTAGGCTGTGCCGTGAATATCGTTCGTGCCTGATTTCAATCCTACTGTGACCGTGACGCCAGGTTTCCAACCGTATTCAGCCTTCGGATTGATCAGGGTGTTGAATTCTTGAATCGCGTCGATCGGGATGACGGTCACCGCATCGCCGGTCAGTCCCGGCGCATTGATGACGCTGAGCGCGGAGAATGGCTCGTCATCGGTCATGCCGTCCACTACGTAGGCGTTGGACTCGGGGCGAATCCCGTTCGCGCTCTGGTCCCATCCACCGCCGCCGGGATAGATCATCACGCCCGGACGCAAGGTCAGAAGCTTTTGGTAGTCCCGCCCGTTCAACGGAAGGTCGTTGATGGTCTCGTTGTTGATCGTTCCACCCAGCGTCGCGCTGGTGCTGTCCACCAGCGGAACCAACTCCTGCACCTCAATCACCTCGGTCACATTGCCCGGTGGAAGGGCAAAGTCGACGCGCGCGTCAGTCCCCACCTCCAAACCAATGTTTGGACGGTCCACTGACTTGAAGCCTTTAGCCTGCGCTCGGACCGAATACTCTCCGGGAAGCAGGTTGGGAGCCAGGTATTGACCGGCGTCGTCCGTAGTTAAGGTCCTTGAGATGCCTCGCTGCACATCGTTGAGGACCACGGTAGCCCCAACGATTGCAGCTCCGCCCTGGTCGGTTACGCTTCCCAGGATGCGGCCTGCGTTGCCCTGACCGAACACGGGGAGGCAGAACGGAACAGAAGTAAGAGCTACGGCTAGAACCCTGATCGCTTTCGTCACGGCGAAACGCACAGAAGAGTTGACGCTGATCGCAACGTTCTCCATACTACCCCCATGCCTAAGGTGCCAGCGTACTCACGGAATGAACACGTTCATAATTCCCACAGAGTTGAACTCTTGGAAGGGAACAATGTCAAGGAAAATCCTATCGAGTAACGGATTTGGCGGGCTTTTCCCACGTTCGCCGTCTCGGCACCGAGGCTTTGGAGGAATTGACATCAGGAGCACAACCTGGTTCCGGAATGCTGATCCAAGTTTTGTCGCACCAAAAGCAAGCGCCAAGAGATGAGTGAACTGCCAGGAACATCAAGTCAAGAGAAACGAATGAATAGTCTCCTCATGCTCCTGGCGATGCCGACAGAGGTACAAAAGCAGTACTACGACCGCATCAAGGCCACGTTCCCAGATCTCACAACTCATCTGGTTGATCATCACAGCAAAGTAGATCCCTATATTCGGAACGCGACAATGCTCATGACTTATGGCCCCATGATGAGTGATCACGTGGTGCGGGACGCTGAAAATCTGAAGTGGATTCAGGCTCTCGGAACCGGTGTCGATAACATCATTGACTTGCCGTCGCTTCGCCCTGGCGTCTTGATCACAAATATTCATGGCATCCACGGTGCTCCTGTATCGGAGGCGGTAATCATGGCTATGCTTGCGCTCAGCCGTAATCTGCCACGAGTTCTGCGGAACCAGGACGTTCAAGTATGGGAGCGGTTGCCGGCTCGCTTGCTCCATGAAAAGACTCTAGGCATCCTCGGCCTGGGAGCCATCGCGGAGGCTCTTGCATTGCGCTGCAAGGCCCTTGGGATGAAAACAGTCGGCATCAGTTCCACTAGGCGCGACGTTCCCGGATTTGATCTGGTCTTTGGCCTGAACGATTTGATTGCAGCCGTGAATAGTCTCGATTTTCTTGTCGTGCTCACTCCATATTCTCCTGCGACGCGCCATATTGTGGGCGAGGCGGTATTCGCCGCTATGAAGCCGGGCAGTTACTTCATTAACGTCGCACGAGGCGGCGTAGTAGACGAAGACGCGTTGATTCACGCGCTCGAACGAGGCCAAATCGCTGGTGCGGCACTCGATGTGTTCAGCGAGGAGCCGCTTCCCCAGGATCATCCGTTGTGGAAGACGAAGAATGTTATCCTCACACCTCATGTAGCAGGGCTGCACGATGCATATGCCACGCATGCGTTGCCAGTGGTTGAAGAGAATATCCGGCGATTTCTTGCTGGTGATATTGCCAATATGATCAACGTTGTCGAGCGGTGATGGTTTGTTGTTCGAGGCAATGCCTGACGTCAGAGTGCAAAGCGAAATGAGATGATGGACAACAAACAACAACCTGTCTGCAACGAAGTGCTCGCTCACGCCCGTTCCAAGCACGAATCGGTCCACGATTTCGATCGGCGAAGGTTTCTGAGGGGGGCAGCCATTGCCGGGGCGGCTGGATTGCTATCAGCGCATGGGTTTGGGGCGCAAACTACGCTTTCCGGGAGCAAACCTAATCGCGTCGACGTGCACCACCACATTTTGCCACCGCCCTACATGTTGCAAGCGCGCGACCGCATTCTGGAGATTTCTGACCGAGATCATTCAGCACTTCTGAATTGGACTCCCGCGCGAGCCATTGAAGAGATGGATCGGACTGGCATCGCCACCGCTATCACTTCGCTGAGTCTTCCTGGCGTCTGGTTCGGAGGAGCGCAAGCGGCCCGCAGCCTCGCTCGGACCTGCAACGACTATGCCGCGCAAATGACAAAGGACTACCCCGGCCGTTTTGGTCTTTTTGCAGCTGTGCCGCTTCCTGACGTCGAAGGCAGTTTGCGGGAAATCGCCTACGCGTTTGACGTGTTGAAAGCCGACGGCATCGGCCTGGTAAGCAATTACGACGATAAATGGCCGGGTGATCCGTCGTTTGCGCCCGTATTCGACGAACTGAATCGCCGCAAAGCAGTAGTCTTCATTCATCCCACTGCGCCCAGTTGCTGCAGCCATCTGATGCCCGGCATCGCAGCGTCGACGGTCGAATTTCTCTTCGATACCTCACGCGCGATTCTCAGTCTTTTGGTGAATGGAACGTTGTCACGATTTCCAGATATTCGCTTCATCTTCTGCCATGCTGGGGGCACCATGCCAATGCTGGCAGCTCGAACTAATGCATTTGTAGAACGTCACAAAGACGTTGCGGAACGTGTGCCTGACGGAGTCGCGGTCGAACTCCGAAAGCTTTACTATGATGTAGCCAACTCTGTGAATCCCTCGTCCATGGCGGCATTGATGAAACTTGTTCCCACGTCGCAACTTCTGTTCGGGAGCGACTTTCCGTACGTACCTCCGGCTGTGACTGCCAATCAACTGGATCATTTCGGGCTCTCCGCAAGCGAACTCGAAGCCATCAACCGCGAGAATGCGGCACACCTGTTTCCCCGCTTGCGCCTGTCAGTGGCCTCGCCTGACAAACCATGAATCGGTTCAGGAAGTTTTCACTTTTGGTTCTTACGATGAAGTACGAGGGAATTGAACCACTATGAACGAGCGAACCACGAAAGTGATCGTAACAGGATTTGTCGTCGCAGCTATGCTCATGCAGACGGCACTTGCGCAGGACACTCCAGCCCAGCCCGGCCCCTCCGGCTACCACCTTCTCAAAACCATTACCGTCGGAGGAACCGAAAACTGGGACTATGTCACGATGGATAGTGTATCGAGACGTCTTTATATTGGCCGCGACGATCACATCGACGTGGTCGATGTGGACGCAGGCACTGTCGTTGGCAAAGTGACCGCCTTGTCGCACACTCATGGCATGGTGATCGCACCGGAGTTTGGCCGTGGCTTTACTTCCGACGGCGACTCCAATACATCGACCATCGTCGATCTGAAAACGTTGAAGAAAATCGGCAGTGTCGAAACCGGTAAAGACCCCGATTCATTTGTCTACGATGAAGTTACCAAACGCGTTTTCATCATGAACAGCGCAGGAAACACCGCTACTGCGTTAAATGCCGCCGATGGTACCTTAGCCGGCACCGTTGCGCTGGAAGGCCAGCCCGAGGCAGCCGTCGCCGACGGCAAAGGCAAAATCTTCGTGAACATGACAGACAAGGATGAGGTCGTCGAGTTCGATGGACAAAGTCTAAAGGTATTGCACCGCTGGCCTCTCGCGCCGGGCGTCGGGCCCTCGGGATTGGCTATCGATCGAAAAAATCGCCTCCTGTTTTCAGTATGTGATAACCAGAAACTGGTGGTGATGAATGCCGACACTGGCAAGGTAGTTGGAACGCCTGGCGTGGGCGCGGGCACTGACGCCAGCCTCTTTGACCCGGATACCGGCAATGCTTTTGCGTCGGCGGGAGGCTCTGCAACTCTTACGGTTGTGCACGAGGATTCGCCCGATCACTTCCGGGTAGTGGACAATGTTCAGACGCAATCAGGGGCCAGGACCATGGCGCTGGATACCAAAACGCACAACATTCTCCTCGTCACCGCTCGCCATGGGCATGGGGCGACACACTCACAAATATTGCCCAACACATTCGTTGTCTTGATTGTGGGCAAGTGAGCGCTCAGGAGGGCCGCAACCGACTACTTCTGGGGTTGGCATTGCCGTTGCGACGCCCTTTCGCCCCAGTGCGCGGCAGAGGCCTGTTTGGTCTGCCAGCTGTTCTGCGCGCTGTCGGATCCGGGCTCAGACCGTTCACCTGTAACTCAAGCAAACGCCTCAATTCATTTAACCCCTCGTGGGGATCCGGCCTCAGGCTTGCGATCCACCACCGGATCGCTCCGGAGGAAACGAAAAAAATATTGCGTGCTACCAGTCTTGACTGTTCCCTGGTTCGAATCCGACCTTCCTCCTTCGCACTCTCAATCACTTGTGCAATTCCCGAGATAAGGCGCTCGCGAATCTCCTGAAACGTCGCTGCTTGCTTCCCCTCTGAATAGAAAGTTAATTCCTTCAAAAGGATCCGGGAAAGTGCAGGACTTCGGCTGAAATATTCATAGTGCGGCTTATAGATACCTACGAGTTGCTCCACCAGCGATCGGTGTGAGTGAGCCTCTCGGATCGCAAGGTCCGTCACCGTGGCGAGTTCTTCGTTGAAGATGAGAAAAACCAGGTCGCGCTTGTCTTGCGCGTAATTGAATACGGTTCCAAGACCCACGTGCGCGCGTTTCGCAATCTGGCGAAGCGTCGCGGATTCGTATCCGTGTTTGGAGAAAAGCTCTCGCGCGGCAATGCGAATTCGCTCGCTCTTTTCCAGCTTGTTCTGCTCCCGGAGTCCAAGTCCGTTCGCTGGTTGGTCCATTGCCTTCATTCCCACGCACTCCGTTACGCGATAACCATAACACTTCTCGGCGCCAGAATCCGTCCCCTCTCGTACACGTGTGGCACACGACGATAAACGCTCATGGTAGAACTTACCGAACTCTCATCCTGCTTGACAAGCATGCTGAACGTGTTCCAATATGTACTTGTTCATATATTTCCAGGCGGTTCTTTGCTCGCGGCCTTTAAGCCCTTCCCCGGCTATTGATTCAGGACGATTGGTATCGTAGTCTGTTTTGACCTTGCGTCGTGGCCACTCATTCCATTCGGGAGCAAGCATGAAACCGAACAAGTCAGTGGCATTAGTTACAGGCGCTGGCTCCGGGATCGGACGTGCCACGGCGGTCGCGCTTGCCGAAGCAGGTTTTGACGTCATCATCAACTACAGCCGAAGCGAGACTTCCGCGGCTGAGACTGCCAGACAAGCGCAGGAAAAGGGAGCGAAGACGCTCCTTTTTAAATGTGACGTAAGCGACGATCTGTCAGTGCGCAAAATGTTGGCGGCGGTTGAGCAAGACTTCGGCCGGCTTGATGCTCTCGTAAACAACGCGGGAACGACGACTGACGTCAAGCCCCAGGACTTCGAGGCAATGACTCCCGAAGAATGGGATCGCGTCTTCGCGGTAAACGTCCGCGGGGTTTTTCAAGTAACTCGGGCGGCAGTGCCCTTGTTGAAAAAGGCGCGTGGAAGCGTCGTGAATACGGCCAGTATCGCCGGGTTGCGTCCGGGTCCGCAACCGCTTCCGTACGCCGCCAGCAAAGCCGCCGTGGTCAGCCTCACCAAACTGTTCGCGCTGAATTTGGGACCGGAAATTCGCGTGAATGCGGTGGCGCCGGGTTGGATGGAAGGAGATTGGATGCAACGAATGCTTGCCGAGCGCTACGACGACCTGATGGCCCGCAGGGCAAAAAGCACTCCACTCCGCCGGTGTGTAACTGCCCAGGATGTGGCCGAAGTGATTGCGAATTTGATCACGAGCAATCGTCTGGTGAACGGCGAGGTCATCGTCATCGACGGCGGATTTGCGGCCACGACCTAGGAGAAATCGAAGCGAATGCTGGAAGGCGTCGTAGGATTTCCGCTCGAGTTCGCCAAGAGATATCGCGAACGCGGCTACTGGGCGGACAAATCATTGGCGGACGAATTCAGCGTAGTCTTCCACCAGTATGGCAAGCGTGTCGCCCTAATCGACCGCGAACATTCGCTGTCCTACGGACAACTGGATGCTGCTTCAACCAATCTCGCATTAAATCTTTTGGCTCTCGGACTCAAACCTCTGGACCGCGTTGTCGTGCAACTTCCGAACGCTGCCGAGTTCGTCATTCTTTACTTTGCTCTTCAGAAAATCGGATGCATCCCAATCGCAGCCCTTCCGAGTCATCGCTATGCGGAAATCAGCCAGTTCGTCGAGCTGTCCGGCGCCACAACCTGTGTTACTCCTGACCATCTACGCGATTTCGACTATACGAAGATGGTCCGCCGTATCCTAAACGAAAAGCAGATGTTGAAGCGCGCGATTATTTGTGGAACAAGCGGTGCAGGATTTACGTCGCTCGCTGACTTGATTGCTATCCCGGCTACACTCCCGGCTTCCAGGCTTTCGGAAATTAGAATAGATCCGACGGACCCAGCCGTATTTCAGCTCTCCGGCGGCACGACCGGCATCCCCAAACTGATTCCACGCACTCACAACGACTATGCTTATAACTCCAAGGCGGCCGCTGCCGTTTGCGCCATTAGTGACAAGTCCGTCCTGCTGGTTGTGCTCCCCATTGCCCATAATCTTCCCCTGGCGTGCCCAGGAATTCAGGGATTCATGTTTCACGGCGCAAAAGTGGTGATCAGTTCGAGCACCCAGCCAGAGGAAATGTGCGCCCTGATTCAGAAGCATCGCGTTACTCATCTGAAAGTTGTTCCCGCGCTTCTCATTCGGCTGCTGAACAGCCCTGCCGTTGCGCAGTGCGACCTATCATCACTCGAAGTGATTCAGAGCGGCGGCCAGTGTTTGCAGCCGGAAACGCGGTTGCTTGCGAAAAGGTTAATTCCCAGCGCCTTTATTCAGGAAAATTTCGGGATGTCAGAGGGTCTTTTAATGTTCGTGCGGCTCAACGATCCCGAGGATGTTTGCCTGGAAACCGTTGGTCGCCCGGTTTCAGCGGATGATGAAGTTCGCCTCCTTGATGACGAAGGCAATGACGTGCCAGCCGGCCAGGTGGGCGAACTTTGTTGCCGCGGTCCTTACACCCTGCGGGGGTATTTCGGGGTTCCGGAATACAACGCACGAGTTTTCACGCCCGACGGTTTCTACCGGTCTGGAGATCTGATGCGCCGGCACGCATCCGGCAACTATATTGTTGAGGGCCGGAAAAAGGATCTCATCAACCGGGGCGGAGAAAAAATCAGCGCGGAAGAAATCGAAAATATCATCCTTTCGCACCCGTCGGTAAAGGACGTTGCTTGCATTCCGGTGCCTGACGCCGATCTTGGTGAACGCATGTGTGCTTGCGTTCTGTTGCGCGACGGAGCAGCCATCAACATCAGTGAGTTAAAGACTTTTCTTGTCGGCAAGGAAATCGCTAAGTATAAATTTCCGGAGCGGCTTGAGATTTTGCCCGAGTTCCCACTGTCAAACTTTGGCAAAGTTTCGAAGACAAAGTTGGTTGAAATCATCTCCCGGAAAATTGCCGTAGAACAACAAGCCTGAAACACGTTTCCATGCGAATCATCGACGTTCATTGTTATCCCAATACGAAAGAGTGGATCGCGTGCCAGAAGCCGTATGTTGACGCGTTGGCCAAGTATTGGAATCGGCCGTGGGCAGCCAAGAGCGAAGAACAAGTAGTCGACGACTTCACCAGCGCCGGCGTGGAAGCAATTCTTGTCGCGCTTGATCTTGAGACGACCGTGAGCACTCCGCCATGCTCGAATGATTTCGTGGCGGCCATGCAAAAGCGCCATTCTGATCGCATAATCCAATCATGGGCCGCAGTCGACCCCTTCAAAGGCGAGGCGGCAATCCTCGAGGCAAAACACGCGATTCAAGACTTAGGCATGCTGGGATTTCACTTTCATCCCATCATGGGCCACTACGCGGTGACTGACGCGCTCCTGCGCCCCCTGTTCGAGGTCATCAATGAATTGCGAGTACCGGTGATGATCGATGTGGGAACCACTGGCATGGGAGCGGGCATGCCGGGCGGCATGGGAGCGCGACTGCGCCATGCCCACCCCTCCGCGATTGACGATCTGGCTGCCGACTTTCCAAACCTGACGATTATCGCTGCGCATCCCGGATGGCCATGGGTCGACGAAATGACCGCAGTCGCCCTTCATAAAGGCAACGTTTTTTGGGAACTCTCAGGCTGGGCTCCTAAATATTTCCCGCCGCAATTAAAAGTTGACATACGCGGCAGGCTAAGAGAAAAGATCATCTTCGGCAGCGATTATCCCAGCATGCCTTACGCCCGCTTGCTGAAGGAGTGGACCGAACTTAGCTACTCCGATGACATCATGGAGCGCGTGTTTCACCAAAATGCCGAGCGTGTCCTCGGCCTTCCCCGCCCAGGCTAGAGTTTGAGAAGCCGTGCCGCATTGCCGCTCAGAATCATCTTGCGTTGTTCGGACGACAGGTCGACCTGCTCCACGAACTGCACTGGTTTCTCGTAGCCCATGGTGAAGCAATAGTCGCTTCCCAACATGATCCGCTCGACCCCGACCTGTTGAATGACATATTCCATAATCGACTTCGAATGACAAATCGTGTCATAGGTAAAGCGCTTGAGGTACGTGCTGGGAGCCTGCGGCAAGCGCTTTAGTTCTGGGCGTGTGCGCCACCCCTGGTCGATTCTTCCAATGAGCATGGGAAGCACTCCGCCGGAGTGAGGCAAGCTGATCTGCAACTTCGGATGACGGTCCAGCACGCCCCCGAAAATAAGATGACAAGCGGCAATCGCAGCTTCCACCGGATTACCGATCAGGTTCGAAAGAAAGAAAGGTTTCAGGCGGTCGCCGCCAATGGGTTCCACGGGATGGAGAAAAATCGGCAAATCCAGCGCCTCAATTCTCGTGTAGATCGGCTCGAAAAGCGGATCGTCCAGGTCGCGAGTCCCAATGTTTGTGCCCAGGTAAACGCCACGCATGCCGGGAAGTTTGCTGGCCCGGTTCAATTCGTCGAGTGCTTGGTCGGGGTACTGCATCGGGAGAGTCAAGAACGCAACCAAACGCTCAGGATGCGTTTGACACGCTGCACTGGCGGCGTCATTCCACGCTTTGGCGAGTTTGCTCGAAAGCGTCACATCACCCCAATACAACATCGGAGCCGTCAGCGAAATTGCCTGTACCGCAACGCCTTGCTGGTCCATATCAGCAAGGCGGGCCTTCATGTCGATGAACTTTGCCGGCAGAGGGCCATTGCTGCCAGCCGGCGTTTTTATGAAGAAGCCCTGATCCGTCATGCGGTAGGATGCATCGAAACGCTTGCCATCGTCAGCGACCAGATCGAGATACGATTGCGGAAAATAGTGGGCATGGATATCGATCGTGTTCATCTTTTCCGGGCTGGCGCTACTCTCACTTCCATTCCGAGCCAGCGCATCACCCGGCCTTCCCGCGGCAGCGACAGCCACCGTAGCGAAGCCTGCCTGTAGCATTTTCCTGCGCGAGAGCCCCTGCCCAGAGCCCGATTCCTTACCCGTTGCCATTCTTATTTCTCCAGTGCTCGGAAATACCGGGGTGTTGAAAAAGCTTCAAGCCAAGTAAGAGCCCATGTGGTTATTTCTCTTTTTCCGAAGCGGAAAAGTCGAAGACGTCGTGTTCGCCAGTTGATACTTCCACGCCGGTTCCCGCGGATTGCACATCGCCGCTGACCACGTGCATCTGGTCGCCGATCACTCCAACCGCGAGGCCATGGCGCGACACCGGCATCGGCGGCATCTCGGTCCAGCTGTTCGTTGTCGGGTCATAAGCCTCCACTGCCCGAAATGTGGCCATCATATGCGGATCCTGATATTCGCCTCCGGCTACATAAATGCGACCACCGTAAACGCCAGCGCCAAGCGCGCTGCGCGCAATCGGCATACGCGCACGCGGCCCGCTCCATTGATCCGTCGCCGGATCGTATTCTTCCACCGCGGAGATATCAGACGCCAGGCCAATAAATGCCGCGCCCACGCGTCCTCCGATCACGTAGATTTTGCCGTTCACGGCCCCGATGGCAGCGTGGTTGCGAGGCGTAGGCATGGCACTTCGTTCGCGCCAGGTATTGGTTGCAGGAACGTATTCCTCAACGGTACCCACGGACATGTGAGGGTGTGTGGGATACACAGCCGGCTCTTTCGATCCTGGAATCGTTGACGCGCCGCCGATGACATAAATTCTGTCGTTCACAACGGCGGCCAGCGCGGAACCGCGCTTGCTCGGCATCGGTGCTAAGGCTTTCCAGGTGTCAGAGACGGGATCGTACTCCCAGGCATTATCGATCGGGACCCAACCCTGCGGACCGGTTTCAGGAAGAACGAAGCCTCCGAAAGCATAAATCTTGCCACGGTATTCCGTGAAAGCAACATGGTGCGAAGCGAGCGCCATCGGCTTTTTCTTGGTCCATTGATTCGTAGCGGGGTCGTATTCATACACCATGCCCACGGGCTTCCATCCGGGGGCAAGGCCTGCAAAGACGTACATCTTGCCCCCGGCGGCGGCGCCGGAGATTTCCTCCGCCGGCTGCGGAAACGGCGCCAGCTTCGACCATTTCCCCTGCGCAAAAGCGGAGGGCACGCAGAGCAAGATCCCGAGCATCAGCGCGACGAATTTCCAGACAGTGGCTGTGTTCAACTTCGCCATTAGTTCCTTCGCAAAATCGTAGTCACCGAGCAGTTCTGAGACGTCCAGATGCGCCCTACCAAATCACCTTAATCGCAAACTGGATTTGCCGCGAAGTAGTGGCCGTGGTATCCAGCAGGCCAGCGCTGCTTACGGGATTCCCGCTTCCATCGAAAATCTGGTTGTTGGATGTTGGTGGATTGAAGTTGGTGTGATTGAAGACATTGAAAGCTTCCATGCGAAACTGAATGTTGAACACATCGGAGATGCTCTCAATCCGATTGTTCTTGAAGAGTGACAAGTCAAAGTTCACCAGCCCCGGCCCAACAAGACTGTTGCGTCTGCCGGCGCTTAGTAGATTCGCGCAGGTGCCCGGAATGCCGGAGCTGGGCGTACTGGGGGCCGGGAGTGCAGCCGAAACAAATCCAAAGGGCTGACACCGCGAGGCTATGTCCGGCGTGGCCTGCGGAAGAGTAAAGCAGTTCAAGTTTAGGTAATTTATGCCGCCATGCACCGGGTTGCAACCGGGCACGACCGCCGCGAAGTTGAAAGCGTCTGTGCTGTTCATTCCAAGCGGATCCGGGGCGATCGTCGGCGTAAACGGCATGCCAGTGCTTGCCTGCAAGATTCCGCCGAGTTCCCACCCTCTGGCGGCCCAGCCTAGCGCCTTGGGGGCATCCTTGGGACCGGGAATTTCCCAAGTGTAGTTGATTACCAAATTATGCGTTTGGTTGAAGTCCGAAGGACCGCGTCGCAGCCTCGAATCAAAGAAGGGCAAACTCGACAGGCCATTGCGAAATTGATCGCCGTCAGTGGAGCCTGAGGCGGTATCGATGGTTCTGCCCCAAGTGTAAGAAACTTCGCCGGACAAACCGTGACTGGTTCGCTTTTGTACTTGAACTTCCAGAGCATGGTAGATGCCATCCGCAATCCACAACGTGGCGGGCACGCGGCCAAAGTTTGGGTTTAGCGTTGGATTGAGTACAAAGGTCGGGGTTCCACCTTGGTTCACAATTGCTCCGCCCGCCGTGCATTGCGGGTCGAAAGTACTACCCGTACAGGGCCAAAGATAACCCTCGGGAGTTTTGGCAATTGGCAGGACGATCGAAGAATCGTCTGTCTGCAAAAGGTTATGCACGGATCGCGATCCTACGTAGGCAATCATTCCCGTGGTGGTGGAATTCAGCGCACGCTGTATATTCAGGTTCCACTGCATGACGTAATTGCGTTTGGGATGTTGATCGATAAAGGCGGCTCGCTGCGCTGCGCCACTGGCGGAGAGGGTCGTGTACGCCGGGTCCGGAGTTGAGGAAAAAGGTCCAAACGATCCAGCCGGGACTGTTCCATTTACCGAGGCGTAAAAAGGTACAGTTCCGTCAACCGTATGGCGCAGGTTCGCCGGAAATATTTGTACGTCGAACATACCAAACCCGCCCCGGATCGCAGTTTTGGCATCGCCAAATGGATCCCAGGCGAATCCAACGCGAGGCTCGAAATTGCGCAGCGTAGGATTGGCGAACAAGGGCGAATGCACAATCACCGCGGGTGCCGTGAGACTTGGCAAACTGGCCAGTTTGCCTTGAGTTTCCGAAGGTACGGTGGCCATCTCATACCGCAGACCCGCATTCAGGTTCAGGTTGGGGCGCAGATGAACATCATCCTGCACATAAGCCCCGAAAAGCGTTTCTCGAACCCTTCTCCGCGAAACGATCCCAGGCGCATCAGCGATCAAGGTCAACGAATCAGTAGGGCTGATCCGGTTGTTGGTAAGAAAGTCTGCGAGAGAGCTGAATTCGAAGTCCCCACCGGGCTGAGAAGGAGTGGATTGATTGTCGATAACTCGCTCCACGTTTCCGCCGAACTTTAAGCTATGAATACCCTTGGTGAGAAACACATTGTCATAGAGCTGCCATGAATTCCAGTTGTACTCCGCTGGCTGTTGCGTGCTAAGCCCACCACTGAAAAAAGTAAGTCCCGGCACACCGATAAAACCCACCGTGTCTCCCGGCACGTAGCCCAGGCTGGTGTCGGCCGCAAGCGGATTGACCGCCTTGCTGCCGGACGGCGCGGCCGCATATTCGCGGTGATAGCCGAGTCGAAAAGAATTTACCAGGTTGGATTGGAAGATGTGGTTTTCTTCCAGGCTAACCAGTTGTCGTTTGGTCTTAGTGAAAATGAGTTTGTTGTTAAATTCGTCGTTCTGCGACGACGGAGAATTGTCATACATGTAGATTCCGGCCAAGTTGTCTGCAACCGAGAACCGGTGGTCGACTCGGGTAGTGAAATAGTTCTCGGTAGTGATTGCCGAACCGCTAAAAGAATAGATCGCTGTGTCGCCGGAAACAGTACCGTTCGGCAGCGGATAGAAACCTAAATACGGAAGGACTGATTTATCGATGTGTGTGACCGGATCGGCATTTGGGTCTCCGCCCACTTGGGTAGGACCGAGGAGTGGCTGTCCATTTACGACAGCAATCTGCGGTTGTCCATTCGCTGGATTGATCCCGCGGGCAGGGAGCGAAGGTACATTGTCGACCATACTCAAGCCCAACGACTGGCGCAGCCCTTCGTAGTCGGCAAAAATAAACGTCTTGTCCTTCCGGATCGGTCCGCCCGCAGACACTCCGAATTGATTTCGTCGAAAAGGAGCTATCGTTGCAGGATCGAAATAATTCCGCGCATCCAGCGCACTGTTACGCAGAAACTCATAGGCGCTTCCATGGAGATGATTGGTACCAGAGCGGTTAATGGCGCTGATAACGCCGCCTGAAGTCCTCCCGTACTCTGCCCCCTGGTTCGAGGTCAAGACCGTAAACTCGGAAACAGCGTCGACGCCGAGGTTGCCGCCTAGAATGCTGCCGGGCGCCTGATTGGTGTAATCGTTGATGCTGATCCCGTTCAATAAGTAATTATTCTGCTGCGGCCGTCCGCCGCTCACCGAAAGCTCGACTCCGTATCCGCGGCCCAGCCGGTCAGTGCTGGAAACCGGCGCCATGGCCCGTATCGTTGAAACGCCAGGCTGCAGAGTCGCCAAATCGGTCCAGGATCGCGCATTCAGCGGCAGTTCAACCATGGTTTTCGTATCCGTAACGCCGCTGATGGTTGAGGTCGCCAGTTGCAGATCGGACACAGTCGACTGGACCTCCACAGTCTCGTTAATCGATCCCACCTTCATGGTGAAGTTCAGCGCCATCTGCGAGCCGACCGCCACTGTAATTTCCTTCTGCACCGAGGTCTCAAATCCCGTCATCGAAATTCTGGCCTCGTAATCTCCTGGCAGCAGGTTAGGAACACTGTAGATGCCCTGCGCGTTCGTCGTCGTCGTGGTGGAGACATCGGTCGCAACGTTCCGAATGGACACCTTGGCTCCGGAAATTGCGGCGCCCGAGGCGTCGGTAATCTTTCCAGAAATCGTTCCTCCGACGACCTGCGCCCGGAGAGTGAAGGGATTAAGCGTGAGCAGCAGTGCCAGAACTGTTGCAAGAGAAGTTGTAAACTTCGCTGATGCTGGTGCAGAACCCATGGGTTAACCCCCGCACGGTCGCCGGCAAGAAATGAAATGGACGGGTGAATCTTGCTCGCGATGCAGTATAGAACGAAATATTCGGGATGCAACACAAATAATGAACGCGTTCCATATTGCTGTTAGCCGAAAGAGCGTGACGGGAAAGAGGACTGACAGAGGCGAGAGAGATGGCGACCAGTTGACGCACGGAAGAATGATCCCGTTAGAACGAACTACCGGCGCCAGAATCAAGCTCCTCAAGTCGCTTCTTCCGGGGTTCGACTCCGAACCTGAGCACAACGAAGATTTGCACGATCAAAAGAGCAATCAGGAAGCCTACAACGCCCATAACTCTGTACGCCCGAAACAACGCGACGACAATGAATGGAGTCAGAATCGTCGCTCCCCGCCCGAACGTATTGCAGATTCCGGCGGCACGCATGCGAACCTCCGTCGGAAACAGTTCCGGAATGTAGATTGCGAAAAGAACTGCAACCAGCACATAAATGGGGATCATCAAGAAGAATCCAACTGTCAACAATATTGCTGGATTATCGACAAAGGGATAGACGCTGCCCACGACAATCGTTGCCACAGAAGCGCCGATAATAGTCGGTTTGCGGCCCCATGAATCCGCAGTGAACGCGCCAAGCGCAGTACCCAGGGGGGCTCCCAATGAAATGATCAGGGAATAACCGAGCGACGATACAATGCTGCGGCCCTGCTGGACAAAGAACGTCGGCAGCCAGGTGACAAATCCGAAGATCAAAGTGTTGACTACGATGAGCGTAACGCCGCCTACGATCATGCGCGGCAAGAGAACCGGGTTAACAAGGGATCCGATGGAACGCGAGTGCTGAGCAGGGGGAGCAGGCAGTGGATCACGGAGCGGGCCGCGCTGGGTCGACACCTCCATCTCGATATTTCGAAGGATCGCATCCGCCTCTTCTTCCCGGCCAATGGACTCCAGCCAGCGCGGCGACTCAGGCAAGGCCTTCCGCAAATACCAAACCACCATCGCTCCCACTCCGCCCAGCACGAACATGATCCGCCAGCCGAAATGGGGTATGAGGAGAGTCCCTAAAAGTCCTGTTACCGGCAAGCCGCTGACAACGAAAACGGAGACGATTCCCAGCCATTTCCCCCGTGACTGTGGCGGAACGAACTCCGTCATGGTCGCGTATCCCACCACATTTTCCGCTCCCAAACCCGCGCCCATAGCGAATCGAAGAAGTATCAGGCCCGGCATCGACGGTGCAAAAGCCGATGCGATGGAAGCAACACCGAAAATGGCAAGGTTCGCCTGGTAGGTAAAGCGCCGGCCATAGCGGTCACCGAGGAAGCCCGTAAAAAATGCTCCCAACATCATTCCTAAGAATGTGACCGAGACGAACTGTGCATTCTGGCCCATCGTCGAAAACCCACTCTTCAGGGTTGCGCCGAGAACGGCGCCAGCGACGTAAATATCGAAGCCGTCGAAAAACATTCCAATGCCAATCAACCAAAGTATTCGGCGATGGAACGAAGAAATGGGAAGGCGATCCAGACGCGCGCCCGCATTCACCTTGGTTGGCAGTTCACTTCTCCCGGGCAAGGACGTTGAGGCTGCTCACCATCAGTGTGTCAAGCGCCAGTCGGCAATTCTGATCGAAGCCATTCTGCTGCGCAGTCAGAAAGAATTCCTTGCAGCGCCGCGCAGCAGTCGGATCAAGACGCAAAATGCGCTCGACCAAAGCATCTGCATCCTTCGTCAAACGGTCCGTCGCACAAACTTGCGAAATCAAACCGATGTCCCGGGCTTGTTGTGGATTGATTGGGTCGCCAAATAAGACGAGGGGAAAGGCGAAACGAGGTAAAGCATATTCGCCAAGGTACGCCATGATTGCCGCAGGCGGCAGCCCACCGCGCATCTCGGGAAATCCGAGTTGCGCGTCCTCCGCTACCAACACGAAATCGCACAAAATCGCCAGGCCGAAGCCAAATCCAAGCGCGTCCCCCTGGACCTCGGCGACACTGATCAATGGGGTAGAGCGCAACCTGCGCTTGCATTCAAGGATGCGTGCAATTTCCTCATGGAGTGAGTCGATGTCACGGCCCTTCCGCTCTCTACCAGTGCAGAAGACCTTCCCGTTGGCGCGAATGCGTAAAACCCGCGCCCGGGGACGCTCCGACTCTTTCCTAAGCTCGGCCAACACAGCATCGAACATCGCGCCGGTAAAGCGATTACCCTGCTCGGGATTGTTAATCGTGAAAGTGAGCACATCGGCTGTTCGATCAATCAACATTCCTGTTCCGTTAGCAGCAGACGACGAAAGTGATTTCTCAGAAGACACGCCGTCAAGCTATACAACTCGTCGCGAGCTGTCAAATTGAACGGTTTCACTTTTGTGCTTATTCCGTTCGGCCTCTTCGGTATTCCTTATAAATTCAGATTCGCTTCAGGCGAGTCCAGTACACTGGTGTTTATTGAGAAACTCCATGCACCGAAACGCCGAAAGCGAATCGCCAGCTCCTCGCGGCATGGCCCATGGATTGACATTGCTTACCTTGTGCCGAAACGCAGAGTTCCGGCTCGGAGTAAAAACCGACAAAGGCATTTTGGATGTACCGGAGGCGGCGCGATTACTGCGCATGCACGCCCCCGCAACCATGGATGATTTGCTTCAGAATGAAGACGGGCCCAGCTTGAACGCCTTAGTGGATGAGGCTCTCCGGTCCAGTGATGCGGGGGCTATGTTCTTGGATGAAGGACAGGTTGAATACGGACCAGTCGTCACTCGTCCTGAGAAGATCGTTTGCGTCGGACTCAACTACCGCCGTCACGCGAAAGAAGTCAATTTACCCATTCCGAATCAGCCCGTACTTTTCAGCAAATTCAACAATGCGCTGAGTGCTCACAATCGCGCTATCACTCTTCCAGTCAGGGTCGCTAATAAATTCGACTACGAAACCGAACTGGTGATCGTCATCGGTAAGCCGGCCAAAAACGTTAGCGAGTCTGCTGCGCTTTCGCACGTAGCAGGTTATTGCACGGGGAATGACTTCTCCGCTCGGGACCTCCAATTCGACCGCGGCGGCCAGTGGATGATTGGAAAGACGCCGGACCAGTTTGCCCCTCTCGGGCCTTACCTTGTGACCGCCGATCAAATCAATCCCGACAGATTGAAAATCGACTGTTGGGTCAACGGGGAACTCCGTCAGTCTTCCAATACCGATGATTTCATCTTCAATGCCGCGCAAATGGTCAGTTACATTTCCTGGCATATGACTCTGAAGCCGGGCGATATTATTTTCACTGGAACTCCAGAGGGTGTGATCATGGGCCGACCTAAGGACCAGCAAATTTGGCTGAGGCCGGGCGACAAGCTCGTATGTAGAGTGGAGAAGCTGGGTGAATTGAGGTTCGAGTTGGTCTGAGCGGCGGTGAATAGTTTGTTCCAACCGTTTTGTGGACGAAGAAATGGCGGTTCTGGACGATTGGGCTTGCGCGGATGTATAGTGGGCGAAATCGTTTTATGAACTTGTTCTGTTTTCGTTGATCATTCCCAACTCCACTCTGCACAGGGGAGACTGCGTCATGGACACACGCTTTATCGGTAAGCCGCATGAGTGGGATCCGCGGCGAGTCTATAGTCAAACCGGTGCGGACTGGCAGTACCGCGTTGACTTCGATCGCTTACGCAAAGACCGTTTGCAACGACTGAAAGACCAGATGAGCGAACGCGACCTCGGTGCCTTGGTCCTGTTTGCCGGCGCAAACATCCGCTATGTGACGGCCTCCTATCAGGGCAATTGGAAGTACAACATCAACATTCGCTACGCCGTGGTGCCCCACGGAAGCGAACCCATTCTTTTCGAGACAGCGGGTTCTGACCTGCATTGCGCCGAGATCGATCTTCCCTGGATGGAAGGGCGCATCAATCCCGCCATTACGTGGCAGTGGGCAGAGGGTGCGGTTCCGGTCATGGCTGGCAGGATGGCCCAAAGCGTTGTCGACGTG
>Ga0210400_10000990_pt1 | contig 29218 bp, 25 predicted proteins | sample IncBWH26MmetaG_FD_155456 | JGI IMG/M metagenome (GOLD analysis project Ga0210400, IMG submission 155456) | Forest soil microbial communities from Barre Woods Harvard Forest LTER site, Petersham, Massachusetts, United States - Inc-BW-H-26-M | ecosystem: Environmental > Terrestrial > Soil >... | reverse complement strand
CACGTTCCAGCGCATTCAGTTCACTTCCGACTTGCTTCCCAGCGACGTCCTCGGCGTCAGCGTCTACAATCCCGAATCGCGCGAATTTGAATTTCGCTCCGGCCCCATTTTCGCCAACGTCGTGCTCGCCGATGAAATCAACCGCACCACGCCGCGCACGCAATCCGCGCTGCTCGAAGCCATGAACGAAGCGCAAGTCACCGTGGACGGCAAGACTCTTCCGCTGCCACAGCCTTTTCTGGTCATCGCCACGCAAAATCCCGTCGAGCACCACGGCACGTACCCGCTGCCCGAATCGCAGCTCGACCGCTTTCTGATGCGCATCCGCATGGGCTATCCCTCGCACGAAACCGAGCGCGAAATTCTCCGCACGCGCGTCGGCGACGATCCCATCCGCTCGCTCGAACCGGTTGCCGGCGTGAGCGACGTTCTCTCCATGCAGCACGCCGTCGCGCAAGTCAAAGTGGATTCCAGCCTGCACGACTACGCCCTCGAAATCGTCGCGCGAACCCGCAAAACGGATCAGCTATCGCTCGGCGTCAGCCCACGCGGCACGTTGATGCTGCAGCGCGCCGCGCAAGCCCGCGCTTTCCTCGATGGCCGCGATTTTTGCCTCCCGGACGACTTCAAGCAACTCGCTGTATCCGTTTTTTCGCATCGCGTGGTCGCCAGCTCACGCCACGCCTCGCTCCAGAAAAAATCGGAGACCACCGAAGCCGTTCTGCGCGAAATCGTCGAATCCGTTGCCGTTCCGTTGTGATCAGCTTCCTGTGAGCACCGCTTCAAGAGTCGCGAACCTCTGGGCCAAGGCCGATCGCCCCGGAGTGCGCGCATTCTTTCTTTCGATATCCGCGCTGGCTGTAGCGTTGATCCTCGCGCTTTACTCCGGAGCCGCCTCCGAACTCGGACGGCTGCGCCTCGCGGCGATTTCCGCCCTGGCCGCGCTACTCGTAGCCGGATGGGTTGCCGTCACGCTGGTGCCGGTCCTCGCGCGCCGCACGCCGCTGCGCTGGCTCAGCTACAAAATGGAGTACAAAGTCACGCGGCAAGGCTGGTTCTACATCGTCGGAATTATTTTGATTTCGCTGGCCGCTCTGAACACCGGCAACAATCTGCTCTTTCTGATTCTTGCCACCCTCATCGCCATCATTCTCATGTCCGGAATTCTTTCTTCGATCACGCTCTCCGGCGTGGCCATGCGCTTGGACTTGCCGGAGCATATTTTCGCCGCGCAGCCGGTTCGCGCCTCCATCGAACTCGCCAACGAAAAGCTGACGCTCCCTTCGTTTTCCCTGCGCGTGGAAGCCGTGACCGCCAAAGATTCCCCGGCCGCGGCGATTCTGGAGACGCCAGTCTATTTTCCCTATTTACCGAAGCGCGGCCGCGCGAACCAAACTGTTCCCATCTCCTTTCCATCTCGCGGCGTTTACCGCCAGGACGCCTTCCGCATCGTCACGCGTTTCCCCTTTGGCTTCCTGCAGAAAGCGCATCGCCTCAGTCTGCGCACGGAAGCCCTCGTCTATCCCTCCGTTGAACCCACGCGGGAATTTATCGAGATTCTCCCCGGACTTCAGGGAGCCATGGAAAGCCTTGCCAAGGGCCGCGGCCAGGATCTGTACGCTCTGCGCGATTACGTCCCGACGGATAGCGCGCGCCATGTCCACTGGAAAGCGTCGGCGCGCCTCGGCTCGCTCATGGTTCGCGAGTTCACGCACGAGGAAGATACACGGGTGCTCCTCGTGCTGGATCCCCACACCTTCCCGCTTGGCGCCGGCGCAACGCCGGAAGCCGCCATCGGGGCTATGGTGGGGGATCGCTTCGAGCGCGCCGTTACGCTTTGCGCCAGCATCGCCTGGCATTTTTTCGAGCGCAACGCGCTGCTGCAATTCCGCAGCGCCAACGTGGAAACACCTCTCGCCCCCGCGGAAGAAACCATTTTCGCCATCCTGCGCCACCTCGCGCTCGCCAAACCGCTCCCTCCCGACCCGCAGCACGTTCTACTGACAAGTCTCGCCGCCTCCCCCGAACTCTTCAAAATCATCGTAACCAGCCAGCCCCGCGGCTCCATCCCCGCAACCCTCTGGCACACTTCCTATGTCGTCTTCTTGGAAGATCTGCTGCAGTAGCCGCTCGCAGTAATCGTAGATTGGAATCGGCCCAAAACCACGTGTCCGGTTTGCACGACTAATCGGGCACTAAGACAAGGATGCCGTCTCGGCCAAGGCTCTTTGAGTCGCCACTGTTTGCTTGTCCAGATCGGTTACACCACGCCCCCAAATGACCAAACGATGGAATAAAAAACCCATGGCGATTTTGTTCAATTCCGGCGTCCGAACATTGTGAAAAACAATAGTCTCCAGTTCATGGGGGTGAACCAACCCAAAGTACATGCAATCCCCTGCGTAATATTCCCCGTGTTCTCCCATGAACAGGTAGGAGACTCGCACAATTCGCCCACTTGCCGAGTGAGAGAAGGTGAACGATCTTACGCTGCACGCTTCGGCGTCTCTCATGACTCTTCTCTCGCCAATCCAGGCGGAGAGCAAGACAAGAACGAGCAAGGGCGGATATAGACAAAGCGTAGTGGCGATGAACGCAAATCGCGACGAAAAAATCCAATTTAAGGAACTAAACTTCGTGGGACCGCCCGCTGCGAAAAACACGAGAGAAGCCACCGCGAGAAATGTAGGGACAAACAATAGCCATAACCTCGCAAGTTCAACTCTCACGGCCAGGAGGTCGTGCTCTAAAGCTCGGTTTCGATCTGGACGAATTAATCGTAAGGTAGTCCGTACGTAGAACACTTCCGTGCGCGGATACATCGAGAAACCCACCACGACGGCCGCGACGATGACGAACGCTATAAATCCTTCAAGGAAAGCCTCATACGGGCTGAACAGGAGTACCCCAGCAAGGACCACGACTCCGAGAAGTAAAGCCCTGGAGATTAGTTCCATCGTCGATTCCGTTAGATTGCAAAGGATAGCAAAAAGCGTGCATCTTTGCGGAAACGTCCCATTGGAATTGCCGGGCCTTTGTCAGTGCCGAAACCGGAAACTGACCCACTACCGCGGGCTGTGTGACCACAAAGGAAAAACAGAATCCGTGCGAGAATACGGCTCGCATGTTGCAGAGCCGCGAACTCGTCGTATTCCGGAAACAATTGCTTGGTTGGTTTCGGCAAAATCGGCGCGACCTGCCGTGGCGCCGCACCACGGATCCGTATCGCATCTGGCTGTCGGAGATCATGCTGCAACAGACGCGCGTTGCGGCGGTGATTCCCTACTACGAGCGATTTCTCGAGCGATTCCCTGACATTCACGCGCTTGCTGCGGCGCCGCAGGAAGAAGTGTTGCGACTGTGGTCCGGACTCGGCTACTACAGCCGCGCGCGCAATCTGCAGCGCGCCGCGCAGGAAATCGTCGCAAAGCACGAGGGAAATTTTCCCCGCGGCGAAAAAGATGCGCTCGCGCTGCCCGGCATCGGCAGCTACACTGCCGCGGCGATTTTGAGCATCGCGTACGGAGCGAAGCACGCTGTGCTCGATGGCAACGTCGCTCGCGTGCTGGCGCGAATCTTCGCTGTAGGCGGCGACTTACGCGATGCAAAGCGTTGGCGATCGCTGCAAGACTCCGCGAACACGCTGCTCGATCCCAAATCTCCCAGCGATTGGAATCAGGCGATGATGGAGCTTGGCGCCACGCTCTGCACGCCGCAATCACCGCAATGCCTGCTGTGCCCGGTAACGAAATTCTGCCAGGCGCGCAAGCTCGGTCTGGCCGACTCGCTCCCCGCTCACCGAAAAAAGCGAGCGACCGAGAACATCACGCTCGCTGCTGCCGTTCTGCTCGATCCCCGCGGACGCACGCTGCTCCTTCCGCCGCCGACTCTGCCGAAGGGCAAACGGGCGCACGAGGAAGTGTCGATGCTCGTTTCAAAGCTGTGGCATTTCCCGACGATTGCGGTGGAAACGGATCCCGCCGGCGAACTGCAAGCCCATCTCCGCGAAATTCTGCCGACAGCAATCACAAAGCAGCCGCTGCGCTTAGAACCGTTGCAGACTGCGCGCCACGCCGTGACTTACCGCGCCATTACGTTGCGGCCCTTTCGCATACGCGTTGCTCGCCTTCCGCGTATTTCGGGCGCGAAGACAATCCTGCTCTCCGATGTCACTTCTCCGTCTTCGCTCGCCATCTCCAACCTCACGCGCAAAGCTGCGCACGCCGCACTGGCAAGCCCCGCGGTACTCGCAGGTTCCGCAGCGCTCTCCGCGCGCGCCTGACGCGTTATCTTTTGTGCAGCCTTTCCGGCGGTTCACCGCAGTTCGCGCCGCCGAGTGCTACCATGAAACTTCACGCCTATGGCCGCCTCGGCTACAGTCCCCGCAAACCTGCCCGCGCTTCCCGCCGAGCGCTTCTTCCGCGCCTCGCTATTCCTCCTGATCCTCACCTCCATCGGCACCTTGGTCAGCACGGGTAAACTCGACCTGCTCACTTGCGTGATCGCTCCTTTAGCGATGCTCTATAAAGGCGCGCGCTTGTGGCGCGGCCAGCCGCCAGAGCTATCGCATGCAACGGCCACCTGGCTGGTCATCGCCTACCTTGGCTTTTTCCCGCTCGACATTTTTTTCCTCTCGCGGGCTTTCGTCGCCAACTCCACCAACCCGGCGCTGTTTGCCGCGCTGCTCGCCGCCGTGCATTTCCTGGTGTTCGTGATGCTGGTGAGGCTGTACAGCGCCACCACCGATCGCGACGCTTTGTTTCTCGCCATGCTGGCCTTCGCCGCGATGCTGGCTTCCTCCATCCTTACGGTTGACACTTCGTTTCTTGTGCTCTTTTTCCTTTTTATGCTGTTTGGCGTCGCGGCTTTCATCGCACTGGAAATGCGCCGCGGCGCGAGCGGAACGCTAACGCCCGCGTTCGGCAGGCAGCGCGCGGAGGAGCGCCGACTGAGCCGCGCTCTGAGCCTCGCCGCGCTAAGCGTCGCGCTCGGTTCCATCGTTTTGGGCGGAGCTTTGTTTTTTGTCTTCCCGAGATTCACCGCGGGCTTTTGGGGCCGCGCCAGCATGCAGCCGTCGCTGATGAGCGGATTCAGCGAAGATGTAGAGCTGGGGCAGATCGGCGAAATCAAGCAAAATTCGGAAGTAGTCATGCGCGTGAAAACGGGCAAACCGGTTGCCGATCCGATGCTGCGCTGGCGCGGCATTGCGCTGATCAACTTTGACGGCAAGCGCTGGAGCAACCCGGAGCGCGCCAACGAAACCCTGGTCGCGAGTCCCGATGGATGGATTTTTCTGCGCGGCCCGGGGCAAGCGGCCGCCGCCGCGAGGGGCTTGCAGTACACGGTGCTCCTGCAGCCTATCGCTACCTCAGCAATCTTCACGCCCGGCGAGCCCCTTGCGCTAAGGGGAAACTTTTGGGCCGACGACTCCGGCACTAGCTGGGCCGCCAGCCGCAGCTACATTTTCAGGGATTCCACCGGCTCGCTGTTCAATCCCTTCCACAACTATTCGCCGGTGCGCTATACAGGATTTTCGCGGATTCCCAAGCTCGACGCCGCGAAGCTGCGTTCGGCAAGCGACGCGTATCCGGCCGACATTCGCGCAGAATATTTGCAGCTTCCGCCGGAGCTTGATGCGCGAATCCCCGATCTCGCCAGGCAAATGACGACACGCGCGAGTACGGCGTACGACAAAGCGCGGGCTATCGAAGGTTTTCTGCGCAGCCGCTTTGGGTACACGCTGAATCTCGCGGGGAAGCCCGGCAACGATCCCTTGGCTAATTTTTTGTTCGTCACGCGCGCCGGACATTGCGAGTACTTTGCTTCGGCAATGACGATTCTGCTGCGCACGCTGGACATTCCTGCGCGCGAGGTCAACGGCTTTCTTCCCGGCGAGTACAACGATCTTGGCGGCGATTACATCGTGCGCGCCAGCGATGCGCACAGTTGGGTGGAAGTGTATTTTCCCGGCAGCGGTTGGGTAACGTTCGATCCTACGCCCGCGGCGATCGAAAAGTCCGGCTTGCTTTCCCGCCTGGCCCAATATATCGACTGGATGCAGCTCTCCTGGAACGAATGGGTCATCAATTACGATTTCTCGCACCAGATGCAGATGGCGCAAAACGTACAGCGCACGTCGCGCAATTGGACGGAATCGCTGCGCGCCTGGTTCGAGCACGCGCAGACTTACAACCGACAACGTCTCACCTCGCTGCAGCTGCGCCACGGAACGTTAGGCCTGCTGCTGCCGCTGCTCCTTTTTTTGCCGCTGCTGGCGTTGCGATACGAGTGGATTGGCAAAGTGATTCGCCGGTTGCGCTTGTACTGGCATCTGCACACGCCGAAATCGCGGCAAGCGAATCCGCTGCTGGCCTCACGCCTCTATGCCGAACTCCTGCGCTTGCTGGAGCGCCACGGCTTCGCGCGGCGCCTCGCGCAGACGCCACTGGAATTTGCCTCGAGCGTGCAAACGCCGGCGCTCGCTCCTGCGGTAAGCGAATTCACGCGCATTTACGCCAGCGCGCGCTTCGGGGGCGCACCTTGCGACACGCTTCGCCTGCGGCATCTGCTCGAGCAAATTCGCGAAGCCCCGCGGCGGCGCTAGCAACATTTCAGAGCACACCTTCCACACACACAGACATGAGTGTCTGTGCTAACCGATTCCTGAGATAGAATGCGGCGACTCGGGAGGTGCCTGTGAAGGTACTGCTTCTGCTTGGTGTATCTTGCGTGTTCTCTTCATCCGCTTCAGCCCAGAGTGCGAGCGACTGGCTTGCCGCGCTGCCTCAGCCTAAGGATTACGTACAAAAGCGCGCATCGAGTTACGACCGTAGCGGCGGGAATGCCGATTACCGCCGCATCGCGCCGGGCGAAACGCTGGTGCTCATGGATGAACGCGGTCCGGGCGAGATCACGCATTTCTGGACGACGATGTGGGCGGAGGGCGGGCCGGCACTGAAGGCTTTGGTTCTGCGGATGTATTGGGATGAGGAAACGACACCCAGCGTAGAAAGCCCGCTCGGAGATTTTTTTGGCCTCGGCCTCGGCGACTACGTGGTCTACGAATCAGCCCCGCTGGCCGTGGCGCCTAACAGGGCTTTGAACTGCTCTTTCCCCATGCCCTTTCAAAGACACGCGCGCATCACGGTAACCAACGAAGGTTCGCACAATGTGCCAAGCTTTTATTTTAATATCGACTATCGCGCATACGCGCGGCCGTTGCCATCCGATCTGCTCTATTTCCACGCGCAATACCGGCAAGCGTCGCCGAACCATGGGTGGACGAATCAGTGGCAGTCCAATGGCGACCGCATCGTGGAGGACAAAAAGAATTTAGACGGCGAGGGCAACTACGTTTGGATGGAAGCGAAAGGCCGCGGGCACTTTGCCGGCGTGACGATGTCGGTGCTGCAGAATCAAGAAGGATGGTGGGGCGAAGGCGACGACATGTTCTTTATTGACGGCGAGCGTGTGCCGTCGATTATCGGCACGGGTTCGGAAGATTATTTTTTGGGAGCCTTCGACTTTGGCGACCGGGCGTTTTCTTTCGGGCAGTTTGGCGCGCCGTTGAAAGGCGAAGAACGCGCCGGCAGCCGGTCATCGGTCTATCGATTTCACCTGGACTCGCCGATCACATTTACAAAATCGCTGAAGGCTACGATCGAGCACGGACATGCGAACGTGCGCTCGGACAACTATTTTTCCGTGGCGTACTGGTATCAGACGGAACCGCACGCTCCTTTTCCCGCGTTACCTGCCTTGCAAGAACGCCTGCCGCGGCTGCATGCCGTTGGCGGACCGGGAAATTCCGCTAAGTAAAGCGCTCGCGAAAAGGTGCCCCAGCAAGACGCGAGACGGACCTAATGCGAAGCGCAAGAGCTTGAACCCTATGCCGAGCCAGTGTCGCCCCAAGAATTGAAGACAGGTGCGCTGAAAACCCGCTTGGACTGTTGCGAGACGGTCAGGCGTACGTTCCCGGGCAGCCAGGCATCAAAATAGAATCCCGGTTCAGAGGAATCCACTTATGAATCTGCTGGCGAAAATCACGATGGGGGCATGGTTGGGCAGCGCATCGCTGGTCACACCTGCCGTCGCGGGGGGCGTGGACCAAGAACCGGCACCGCCAACTGCTTCCAAGCCAAAAGAGGAGAACTCAGAGCAGACCTGCCCTGGCACGAGACAAGGCGATACAGCGGGGGAATCCAGTCCTTCCCCCCAGGAAGGATGCCAGAAGCATAGCCTCTATCGTTCTTGGCGGCGGATGACGGAGCAGACCGAGGCCAGCCAACCGGACTGGCTCAGCCCGCTCGCTACAACGTCGGGACGCATTAAAGATGAGTTCCGCTACGACATGTGGCGGCAAGGCACTCCGACGGGGAGCACGATCTCCACGTTCGGCGGGGGCAAAGGACTGGAATTCATCGCCGCACCGCGCGTGCAGCTCCTGCTGGGAGTTCCCTCCTACATCGATTACTCAGCGGCATCGCCTCCCGAAGGATTTGGGGATTTGCCTCTGATGTTGAAGTTCCGCATCGCTTCGGCCAATAAGGCGGAAGGAAACTACCTGGTCACTTTCCTGTTGAGCGCCACGGTTCCCACGGCTTCGCGTCCTAACGGAACCGGGGATGCCGTGCTCACGCCCACGCTGGCGCTGGGCAAGGGCTGGGGAAGATTTGACGTGCAATCCACCTTCGGCGCCAATCTGCCTGTAGCCGATACGCAGCGTCTGGGAAGGCAATTGTTGTGGAATACGGCGTTTCAATATCGCGCCGGCTGGAAGCTCTGGCCGGAGATGGAGGTCAACTCTACCTTCTTCCAGGAGGGAAAAAGCGCCGGTGACAAACAGACATTTTTGACCCCGGGGCTGGGATTTGGCCGGGTGCACCTGTACCGCGGACTGCGCCTCTCGATGGCCGGCGGCCTCCAGATTGCTGTCACGCGATTCCACACTTACGACCACCGATGGATGCTTTCGGTACGCTTTCCTTTTTGAGGTTTTGCGCGACCGCGAACCTCGCAGCAGCATAGCCAGCGCAGGAGTCGAGGGTGCGCACTCAATGGTCCCCGTCGTTTCACATCGGAGACTGACCTACTGCCAGGTGTGGGCACTACGTTTGGGGGCGGCGGAGACTGGCGTGTTACACTGGAGAATTGCGAAAGCCGCAGAATCATTGCTTATGACTAAGGTCGGATTTGTCAGCCTGGGATGCCCGAAGAACCTTGTGGATAGCGAGGTGATGATGGGTATTCTTGCGCGCGAAGGATACGAGCTGACGCCGCGCGCGGACGAGGCGGAAGTGCTGGTGGTGAACACGTGCAGCTTCATTGAGGCGGCGCAGAAAGAATCGGTGGACGCCATTCTGGAGATGGCGGAGCACAAGAAATTTGGGGCGGCGAAAAAGCTGATTGTGGCTGGCTGCCTGGTGGAACGTTTTCGCGAGCAGATTCTCGAGCAGGTGCCGGAAGTGGACGCGGTGGTGGGGACCGGCGAAATCGAGCGCATTATCGAGGCGGTGGAAGGCGATTTGCGCGTGCTTCCCGCGCAACCTCCTGCGTTTCTGTATCACGATTTGACGCCGCGCATAGTGACCACGCCGCGCCACGCCGCGTACATCAAGATTGCCGAAGGCTGCGATCATCCCTGCACGTTCTGCATCATTCCGCAGCTTCGAGGAAAATTCCGCAGCCGGCGCTTTGAATCCGTGATGCGCGAGGCGGAAAATCTGGCGGCCGCCGGCGCACGTGAAATTACGCTGATCGGACAGGACACGACTTCTTACGGCGAAGATCTTGGGTTGCGCGATGGCCTGGCGCAACTGCTCGCGAAGCTGGCGCAGGTGGAAGATTTGCTGTGGGTGCGATTTTTGTATGCGTATCCGAATCGCGTCACACAAAAACTGCTCGATACGCTTGCGGCGCATCCGCGGCTTGCGAAATACATGGACATGCCGCTGCAACACGCCAGCCGCAATGTCCTGGCGCGCATGAAGCGTGGCTCGCATGGCGATGCGTTTCTGAAGCTGCTGGAGCGTATTCGCGCCACGATTCCCGGAGTTTCGCTGCGTACTTCGTTCATTGTCGGCTTCCCCGGCGAAACCGAAGCTGATTTTGACGAGCTGTGCGATTTTGTGCGCGCGGCAAATATTGACTGGATGGGCGTCTTTGAGTATTCCGACGTGGATAATGCGGGCAGCTACGCGCTGGACGAAAAGGTGGATGCGGAAACCATTACGGATCGCCGCAATCGCTTGATGGCCATACAGAAAAAGATTTCGCGCGAGAGGCTGCGAGTGTTCAAGGGCCGCACGGCGACCGCGCTCGTCGAAGGCCCATCGAAAGACAATCCCTTGGTGTGGGAAGCGCGCCTGGAAGGGATGGCGCCGGATATTGACGGCAAGCTGTATCTGACGGACATTGAGTTACCGAGCGGAGAAACGGCTGACAGCGGAGATGTGGCGCGCGTCGAAATCACGAAGGCCGACGCGTATGACTTGATCGGCCGCGTTGTCGAGATTCTGCCCCGCCCCGCGTCGCGAAAGGCTCCTTTCATTCCATCTGTACCGCCCGCCGAAACATTGACGCGCATCGCCACTGGCGCGCCGCTGCGAATTCTCAGCTAGGCTATACTGGCTGCAGAGAAATCCGCCTCTGCGAACTTTGCGTCCCCGATGCCAAGGAATTGCGAAGGAATTTCACCACAGAGTTCACAGAGAGCACAGAGAAGAAGTAAGGCCATGCGACACCGCTGTCCGATTTGCAAGAAACCGACTGACTCCGACGTGCACCGCGAATTCCCTTTTTGCAGCGAGCGCTGCAAGATGCAGGACCTGGGGAACTGGGCGGCCGAAAAATATGTCGTTTCCGAGCCCATTTTCAGCGAAGATGACGACGAGCCAGACGACTCACCCAAACCGAATGACACCGAGCACTGACGTATCGACCAAACCTGCGCCGCGAGACAAGCCGCGGCTGGCCTACGCCATCGCGACGGCGCTCGGCGCCGGATACCTGCGGCCGTCGCCCGGCACGTATGGCTCGCTGGTTGGAGTTGCAACTGTCGCCCTGTCCGCAATTTTCTTCCTGCATCCCGTCTCTGTTACCGGTTGGTTTTCGCGCCACCCTCTGTCGGAGGCGATGTTTGCGGACCGGCATTTCCTGGTGCCGGGCAGCGACATTCACGATACCGTCGTGGCGCTGCCGCTGCTTTGCGCTTTGCTGCTGCTTTTGATTCTTGGCGCTATTGGAGTCTGGAGCAGCGAGCGCGTCGTGAAATACTCAGGGGAAAAGGATCCTCAGTACGTGGTGATCGATGAAGTCGCCGGGCAGCACCTGACGCTGCTGCTCCCGCTGATCCCTATCGCGCTGCCGCACCTGAGGGAGCATTTTGATTTTTCGGGTTACGCGATTTTCTTCGCGCTCAGCCTGGTGAATTGGAAATACCTGCTGACGGGCTTTATACTTTTTCGCGTGTTCGACATCTGGAAGCCCTTTCCGGTTCGGCGGCTGGAAAAGCTTCCGGGCGGCTGGGGAGTGATGGCCGACGACTGGATGGCGGGCATCTACGCTGCAATTCTTCTACGCCTCGCGCTACACTTTAACCTGGTATGAAATTCGGCTTCGGTTCCACAGCGGAAAAGAACGGGTTTCCTCGCATCGATAGAGTCGCGCCCACCGCGGCCATTCCGGGCGGCGAAATCGTGATTCACGGCAGCGGGTTCGCTTCGCGCAGCGGCGCACGGCCCGTGGTGCACTTTGGCGAGGCGGAAGCCAGCTTGGTTCTGGCTACGGACAACCGGCTGATCGCGCGAGTGCCGGACAACGCGAACGGCGGCACGGTGCGTGTGGCCACGTCGCAGAGCGAAAGCCAGCCCCATCCGGTTTCCATCGCAGTGCAGATCGCGGACAATCTGCATCCCGTTGCGAATCCGGCGGTCGATGCCAACGGAAATATTTATGTGACGTTCAGCGGACCGCGGGGACAGCGCGTTCCCGTTTCGCTCTACAAGATCACGTCAAACTACAGCGTCAAGCCCTTTGTCACTTCGCTGATCAATCCGTCTGGCTTGGCTGTCGACCGCGCCGGCAACCTCTTTGTTTCTTGCCGCCACGACGGCACTATCCATCGCGTCACTCCGGAGGGCCGCGCCGAGCAGTGGGTCGAAGGCATGGGCATCGCCACGGGCATCGCGTTCGATCACTCCGAAAATCTTTACGTCGGCGACCGCAGCGGCACGATTTTCAAGATCAGCCCGAGCCGGGAGATTTTTGTGTTTGCGACGCTGGAACCGTCGCTCGCCGCGTACCATCTTGCGTTTCATCCGAGCGGCGATCTGTACGTCACCGGTCCCACGACGTCGAGCTACGATCGCGTTTACCGCATCACGCAGGGCGGCGATGTTTCCGTGTTCTATCGCGGGCTGGGACGTCCGCAGGGCCTGGCTTTCGATCGCGACTCGAATCTTTATGTCGCGGCATCGCATGGCGGACATCGCGGAATCGTGCGCATCACGCCGCAGGGTACGGCGGAAACGGTGCTGAGCGGCTCGGGTTTGGTCGGGCTCGCGTTGCAGCCGTCGGGCCGCGCGATTCTGACCACGGTAAACGCGCTATTCACGCTGGACTGGGATGTGCGCGGCTTACCACTCGTCGGGTAAACAACAGAATGAAAGCGGAGATCATCGCGGTTGGTTCGGAACTGCTTACGCCGGACCGGTTAGATACCAACTCGCTCTTTCTTACCGGAGAGCTGAACGCGATTGGCATTGAAGTCGTGCGCAAGACTGTGGTCGGCGACAACCGCGAATTGCTTGCCGAAGCGTTCCGCGATGCGCTCAATCGCGTGCCGCTGATCATCTCGTGCGGCGGGCTGGGACCGACCGAAGATGACCTCACGCGCGAGACGGTCGCTGAGTTGCTCGGCCGCAAGCTGCGCCGCAACGACGAAATTCTGCGCTACATCGAAGGGCGGTTTCGCAGCTTGGGCCGCGACATGCCGGAAGTGAACGTGCGGCAGGCCATGGTCCCTGAAGGCGCCGAAATTCTCGAGAACCCCCGCGGCACCGCTCCGGGCTTGTGGATCGAGGATGCCGGCCGCGCGGTCGTGCTGCTCCCCGGACCTCCGCGCGAGCTGAAGCCGCTGTTTCGCGAACAAGTTTTGCCGCGCCTCGAGCGGCGCGCCTCGGGCGTGCGATTGTACAGCCGCGAGCTGCGCGTCACCGGACTGGGCGAATCGCACGTGGAGCAGCGCATCCTGCCGATTTACAAGCGCTTTCCCGAAGTGCAGACCACGATTCTCGCCGCGCCCGGCGAAACGCAAGTTCATCTGCGTTTCTGGACTGAGGATGCCGCGCGGGCGAAAAAAATCCTGGATGAAATCGTGCAGGGCTTCGAGATCGCGCTTGCGGACCGCATTTTCAGCCAAGACGGCCGCGCGCTGGAAGAAATCGTCGCCGAGCAGCTAACCCTTAACAACGCGACTATCGCTGCGGCGGAAAGCTGCACTGGCGGGCTGCTGGCGCAACGCCTCACCACCATCGCCGGCAGTTCATCGTATTTTCTCGGCGGCGTGGTGTGCTACAGCAATGAGCTGAAGACTGCGTGGGCCGATGTGCCGACGGAAATGATTGCGGCCAAAGGCGCAGTGAGTCCGGAGGTCGCTGCGGCGCTTGCGGAAGGAATTCGCCGTCGCGTGCGCAGCACGCTTGGCGTCGGCATCACGGGGATTGCGGGGCCGGGCGGCGGCTCGGACGAAAAGCCTGTCGGCACCGTTTATGTGGCTGTTTCACATGCCGGCGGAATCAAAGAACGCAGCGCGCGCTTCCCTGGTGACCGCGAATCTATCCGCTGGCAAGCCTCGCAGCTCGCGCTCGACCTAGTGCGGGTGCACTTTCTCTACAACAGCCAGAACGCCGCGAAATCTTCCGCAAAGAGGGGCTGAGTGGTGCGCCTGTTTGTTGCGCTGGAGATTCCCGCGGCGGTGCGAGACAATTTCGCGGCATTGATCAACGACTTGCGCGCGGCGGACGCTTCGTCCTCGAAAAATAAAGCGCGGTGGGTGCGGCCGGAGAATCTTCACGTGACGCTCAAATTCATCGGCAACGTTGACGCTGGCAAGATTGACCCGATTCGCGACGCACTTGTCGAGGTTTGCTCGGGCAGCGCCGTTGAGTTGCACTTTCGCGGGCTGGGATTTTTCCCCAACGAGAAGCGTCCGCGCGTGCTCTGGGCCGGTATTGAGGCTTCGCCGAACCTGGCGCCGCTCGCCGCCTCGATTGACGCGCGACTCGAAAAGTTGGGAATTTCGCGCGAGACACGGGAATTCTCGCCGCATCTCACGCTTACGCGATTTGATCCGCCCGGCATTTCCGAGACACTGCGCGCCGCCGCGCAAGAAAACGCGGGACGAGAATTCGGCGCCGTACGCGCGGGCGAATTCCATTTGTTTGAGAGCAAGACCCGGCCCACTGGCGCGGAATACACTCGCCTGTCATCCTTCTCCTTCGCGAGGGCCGAGGCTTAGCCGCACATGTCCAACTTTTCTCTGGCGCTCTTGAGCATTCCCGTCGCCGCGTATTTGCTAGGTTCGATTCCATTTGGCTTGCTGTTTGCCAGGCTTTTTGGCGGCGGCGACGTGCGCAAATCGGGCAGCGGCAACATTGGCGCAACCAACGTCGCGCGTGCCGCCGGGCCGGTTGCCGCAATACTCACGCTGCTGTTCGACGTTGCGAAAGGTGCCGCTCCCGTTTGGCTGGCCGCGCGAATCAGCAACGAAAGCGCGACATGGATGATGATTGCCGCACTGGCGGCGCTGCTTGGGCATTGCTGCCCGATCTGGCTGAACTTTCGCGGCGGCAAAGGCGTGGCGACGGCGGCCGGCGCTTTCCTGGCGCTCTGCCCTGCAGCGCTTCTCGGCTCGGTGATTCTCTTTCTTCTTGTCGTTTTTTTCTGGCGCTACGTTTCGCTCGCGTCCATTTCCGCCGCTGCGGCGATGCCGCTGCTGATCTATTTTCTGTGGGCGCCACATCACGCGCCGCCGATGATCGTCACCTTTGGCGCACTGGCTGCCGCGGGGGTCATCGTTTACAAGCACGACGCTAATATCCAGCGGCTGGTGCAAGGCGAAGAGCCAAAATTTTCCTTCGGCAAAAAGAGAGATGCCGGGTGAGCAGGATTGCCATTCTCGGCGGCGGAAGCTGGGGCACGGCGCTCGCCATCTTGCTGTCGCGTGCGCGACGCAAGCACGAAATTACACTGTGGGTGCGTGATTCGGCCCTCGCGGGATCCATCCAGCGCGATCGCGAGAATCGCAGCTATCTGCCGGGACAGCTTCTGGCCCCAGAGATAAGCGTCACCTGCGAGATTGGCAAGGCGATTTCGCGTGCGCAAATTGTTGTGGGCGCGATACCCACTGCATACGCGCGCGCGGTTTATTCGAGCGCGGCCGCGGGCGTTTCGCGCCGTTCCGTTTTCGTGAGCGCCGCAAAGGGCCTCGAGCCTGCCACTCACAAGCGAATGAGCGAAGTGGTTTCGGAGGTTTTCTCGCCGAACTCTGCTCCCCGCTTCGCCGTGCTTTCCGGTCCATCCTTTGCGGCGGAGGCTGCGCGCGGAGAACCCACCGCAGTCGTGCTCGCATCAAGCCACGACGCGCTCGCTGCCGAATTACAGGAAGAGTTCGCTGCGCCGAACTTTCGCGTGTACACCAATAATGATGTGTTGGGTGTCGAGCTGGCCGGCGCGATGAAGAATGTGATCGCTATCGCCGCCGGCGTTTGCCAGGGACTCGGCCTCGGCGCAAACCCGCTCGCCGCACTCATTACCCGCGGCTTGGCCGAAATGTCTCGCCTGGCTGCTGCGCTCGGCGCGCAACAGGAAACGCTGACCGGCCTCGCCGGCCTGGGCGACCTGGTGCTCACCTGCACTGGCACGCTAAGCCGCAATCGCCAAGTTGGAATTGAACTGGGAAAGGGCCGCGCTCTTAGCGAAATCCTCGCGGGAATGCGCATGGTCGCCGAAGGCGTCGGCACCGCGGGCGCGCTCTTGGCTCTCGCGCGCGAGGCCAAAGTCGAGCTGCCCATCACCGAGCAGGTTGCCGCCATCCTCCATGAAGGCAAACCGCCGCGCGAGGCCATTCGCGACATAATGGAGCGGCCGCAGAAACGAGAGTAGTCAGCTTTCAGTGGTCAGTTTTCAGTTTTTAGTCGTTAGTTTTTAGTCGTTAGTTCTTAGTTGTTGGTTCTAGGTTTCTGAGATCCGGGCGGATATAGTCGAGATGTTTTGGCGTGCATCTCGGAACGAACAACGGGAGCCCGTCTCAAGTGCAGTTTCTGAGATCCGGAGCGCTACACTGGAGATCTTTTCACGTACAGCTAAGAGCGACCGGCAACTGTTTTGGTTGCAAGTTTCTAGGATCGGGCCCAATTACACCGAGATACTCTCATTGCGGCTAAATAAACCCGCGATCTTCGTTGCTCCGACTCCGCCAGGAGCCGATTCCCGGCGTTTTCTCACTTACAGCTAAAAACTAGGAACTAAGAACTGCCTTATAGTACGAAGGTTCCAGTTGCAAGTCGGCAACGCTGGCGCTCGCATTTCCCCGGTATCCCTGCCGAATCACTTAAAATTGACGGCAAGGCAATGTCTGTCAAGCTGCCCATACCCGTCAACTTGAAAGCCTCCTGGGAACGCATGCGCGCCGGGCGGGTACGCATTCTCTGGCTCGTTTTGGGTGCTTTGCTGCTCGTCAGCGCTTTGCCAATCGGGCTGTACCATCGCCAAGTGCTGCAGCTCAGCGAGGACAAACTGGTGGACACCGAGCGCGTCCAGCAGAGCGATCTGACGCGCTCCCTGACGCAGGAAGTCCAGTATTTTGAAGCCAATGTGAGCCAGCAGCTCATCAGCGAGCGTCAGATTTTCGCGCTTATGAACCTCAGCGACAACGTCGAAGATCCTGTCGCGGAGCCCAAGGTCACACGCCTGCTGCAAAATTTGGCGGAGGGAAACCCGAACACATTTCTGTACCTCACGGCGGTGGGAAAATCGCGAAAAGGGACGGTGGCTTCGCAGGCAAATTACCGGGCCGATCAGGATCCCTTCGTCGCAAAGGCACTGCAGCGCGCCTTCGTTTGGTGCATGCAGCAGTCCGGAGAATTCCGCAGCGACCCGCTGGCGCTTGCGCCGGATGATCGACCCGCATTCGTCGTGGCTGTGCCGATCAAAGACATCAACGAAAATTTTACGGGCATGCTGGCCGCCGTCGTTTCACTCGATCCGGTGCTGCACCGCTTGCAGGACGCCAGCGTACGCGGCCGCAGCGTGTTTATCGTCGATCACTTCGGCCACATCGTGGCGCATCACGAGACGAAAAATTTTGTTCCGGGCACGGATCTAAGCGCCAATTCCGACTTGGTCAGGCAAATCCGCGCGCTGCCGCAAGAGTTGCGTAGCACGGAAACAGTTCGCTTCTCGCAGCAAGTTAAGGGGCGTGCGGTGGAGATGGTCGGCACGTTTAGCACTTTGCCGGAACTGAATTGGGCGGTTGTAGCGCAGCGCAGTCTCGACCAGGCGCGTGAGGACGCGGGCGTTGCCGAACTCAATCGCCAGGCACTCGCTTTCGTCAGCGTCGTCGTTCTCGCCGCCGTTCTGGTCGGTTACTTCTTTGCCGTGGGAATCAGCGGACCTATTCGCGGCCTCGCCGCATCGACGCGCGCGATCAGCCGCGGTGAATTCCATCAGCGCTCGCCCGTGCGCGGCGCTTCGGAAATCAGCGAGCTGGCCGAAAACTTCAACAAAATGGCCGGCGACATCGAAGAGTACATCGAACGGCTGAAGGAATCGGCGGAAGAAAATCGCGAGCTGTTCCTCGGCTCCATTCGCATGCTCGCCGCGGCCATCGACGAAAAGGATCCGTACACGCGCGGTCACTCCGGCCGCGTGGCGAAATACTCGACGCTGATTGGCCGCGAGCTAGGCCTTAAGCCCGAGGATCTGGATACGCTGCGCATCTCCGCGTTGCTGCACGACGTCGGCAAAATTGGCGTGGAGGATCGCGTACTGAAGAAGCCCGGCGCGCTCACTCCGGAAGAGTTCGATTTGATGAAGCAGCACACCGTGAAGGGCGCGAATATCATGCGCCCCGTTTCGCAGCTCAAAAACATGTTGCCAGGCATTGAGCTGCACCACGAGCACATGGACGGCCGCGGCTATCCCTACGGCTTGCAAGGTCCGCAGATTCCGCTGATGGCGCGCATCATCGGCGTGGCCGACACGCTCGATGCCATGACCACGAATCGCCCGTATCAGTCCGCGATGGACCTCGACTACGCCCTGGGCAAAATCAAGGCGCTCGCGGGCAGTAAATTCGATGCCGTCGTGGTCAACGCGCTCGATGCAACCGTCACCGCCGGCAAGCTGCGCCTCAGCGCCGTCGAAGTGCAGGTGTAGGTTCCACATTGCCATTGAGTCGTACACAGCGTCGTTACGACGCTTCTGCTACACTTTTCTATTGCGCTGTGGACGACGGCGCGATTCCATGATTTCTCTCTTTGGCAAACCGGAACCGACGCTGGCGGAACGCCTTAAGGCGAGCGTCAGTAAGACCAAGGTGGCGCTTTCCGAAACCGTCGATACGATTTTCCTTGGCGAAAAGAAGGTTGATCCGGCGCTTCTCAAGCAGCTGGAAAACGCGCTGCTTTCTGCTGATTTGGGCGTGGGCACTACGCGCGAAATTCTCGACGCCGTGCGCGAAAAGCTGGATCGTAACGCGCTCTCCGATGCGTCGCAGCTCAAGAGCGAAATCAAGTCGCACATCGTGCGCATTCTGAACGCTTCGGACGTCTCGAAACGAGCGCAACCCGTTGTCGCCGGCTCGCCCAATGGCAAAGGGCCGCGCGTGATTTTCATCGTCGGCGTGAATGGCGCGGGCAAGACCACCAGCATCGGCAAGCTGGCCAATCGGCTGCGCAAAGAAGGCTCCAGCGTGATTCTCTGCGCCGCCGACACTTTCCGCGCGGCCGCGGTCGAGCAGCTTGAAATTTGGGCGCAGCGCAACGGCATCGAAGTCATCAAGCAAAAGTCCGGCGCCGATCCTGCCGCCGTCGTTTACGACGCGGTCGCGGCCGCCAAAGCGCGCTCTTCCGACGCGGTGATCGTGGACACCGCGGGCCGCCTGCACACGAAATCAAATCTCATGGCCGAGCTGGATAAGATGAAGCGCACCGCGGCGAAGGTGATTCCCGGTGCGCCGCACGATGTGCTGCTCGTTCTGGACGCCACCACCGGCCAGAACGGCCTCGCGCAAGCTCGCGAATTCACTTCCACCGTCGGAGTCACCGGTATCATCCTCACCAAGCTCGACGGAACCGCCAAAGGCGGCATTGTCGTAGCCATCTCGCGCGAGCTCGCGCTGCCCATTTGCTTCGTCGGCACCGGTGAGCAAATCAACGACCTGGTCCCGTTCGACGCCGAAACCTACGTCAACTCGCTCTTCGACTGATTCGTGGACGCACACGACATTCGTTTCATGGAACACGCACTGGCCCTGGCGCGCAAAGGTATCGGCCTGGCCAGCCCGAATCCGCACGTGGGCTGCGTGATCGTGCGCGAAGGCCAAATTGTTGGCGAAGGATTTCACCAATACGAATGGCGCGACCATGCGGAAATCGTCGCGCTGAAATCCGCGGGAGAGAAAGCGCGAGGCGCGACGCTGTACGTGAATCTCGAGCCTTGCAATCACACCGGCCGCACCGGCCCGTGCAGCGAAGCCATCATCGCCGCTGGCGTTCGTCGCGTCGTCGCCTCGATGAAGGATCCCAATCCGGCAACGTCGGGCCGCGGCTTCGAACGTCTTCGCGCTGCGAATATCGAAACTGTTTGCGGCGTGCTGGAAGACGATGCCCGGCGGCTGAACGAAGCTTTCGCCTGCTGGATTCGCACGAAAAAGCCGTTCGTCACGTTGAAATCGGCGCTAACGCTGGACGGGCAGTTAGCTCTTCCGAAGACGCGGCAGAAAAAAGAGAGGACCTGGATCAGCTCCGAAGAGTCCCGCGCCGAAGTGCAACGCATGCGGCATACCTCCGACGCGCTGCTCACCGGCATCGGCACTATCCTCGCGGACGATCCGCTGCTCACCGACCGCAGCGGCCTGCCGCGCCGTAAGCGCCTGCTGCGTGTCGTTCTTGATTCCAAGCTGCGCCTCTCGCCAAAATTCCGCATCGTGCAAACCGCCGACGATGACCTTCTGGTCTTCACTGCCGCGCCCGTAAAATCAGCAAAAGGTCGGCGCCTCCAAAAGGAAGGCGTGGAAGTCCTGCGCGCCCCCGCGACTCGTGGTCGAATTGATTTGAAGTCGGTGCTCACCGAGCTTGGCAAGCGCGATATGCTGAGCGTCTTGCTCGAAGCCGGCCCGACCCTGAACGGCACCGCACTTTCCGCGGGGTTGGTACACAAACTGATGCTCTTCTACGCACCGAGACTCGCGGGTGAAGCAGGCGTTCCCTTCGCGCACATGCCAGCCCCGGCCCGACCGTCACTACCAAATCTTCGCGTCCAGCAATTCGGGCCGGACGTCGCCATCGACGCCTATCTTCAAGATGTCTATCGGAAATGAAAGTGGGACAGCCATTTTTGGCTGTCCACGGTCCGCGCCCTGCGAGCCATCAGCCAATTTTGGACTGCGGTAGTCTGGCTACCGCTTTCGCGGTGTAAGCGCACTCATCGACGTCGGCCAAGGACAACAGACCGAGCGAAGCTGCAACCGCAAAAGCGGCGGCAAGTCCGCCGCACTCCAAAGTGGGACAGCCATTTCTGGCTGTCCGCCGTGCTCCTGTCTAACTGCACGCTTGGGGTGCTATTCTCGGTATTCATGTTCACTGGAATCATCGAACATCTCGGCACGGTCGAATCTCTCTCCCTGCAAAATGACGGCGGCCGGGTCACCATTCACGCGCCTACACTCGCGTCCAAGCTCGCAGTATCCAACAGCATCGCCGTGAACGGCTGCTGCCTCACGATAATCTCCGTCGACAAAGACCGTTTCTCTGCCGACCTGTCTGGAGAAACCATCCGCAAGACTTCCTTCGGCGCAAACAGCGGAGCGCTGCAAAAGGGGGCGCAGGTGAATCTGGAGCAACCGCTCACCGCCGGCAAAGAATTCGGCGGCCACTTTGTTCTGGGTCATGTCGATGGAACCGGGCGCGTCGCGCATCTGCGGCCGGAAGGCGAAAACTGGTGGTACGGGGTGCAAGTCCCCGAGGAATTCGCGCGCTACATCGTGCCGAAAGGATCCATCACGATCGACGGCATCAGCCTGACCGTGGCCAACTGGCAAGACGGCATCGCCGAAATCGCCGTGATCCCCTACACCTACGAGCACACCAACATTCGCGACCGCAAGCCCGGTGACGCCGTAAATCTTGAAGGCGACATCCTCGGAAAATACGTCGAACGCTATCTCGAAGCCCGCGGCTCAGCGACGACCACAAGGATTTCGATCAGCGAGCTCACCGAACAAGGCTTCTAAAGTTGCAGCAGTTGTAGGGGCGCGCTTCAGCGCGTCCCAGCGGCTTCAGCCGCCAAGAACATGCGCTTCCCTCTTCTTCGCCTGCACGCCGCGATAGTACAGCGTCAAGCCGATGGCCAGCGCGCCCAGCGTGGAACCAACCACCTTAATCAGGAACAATCCGCGATTCGCCGTATCACCCGGGGGAAGCACCGAAACGATGATCGACAGCAGCGTCACGGCAAAAGCGATGCCGCTCGCGACCCACACGCCTGGCTTTCCGCCCGGAATCAACACGGCATGAGGATTCTCCAGCCGGTCCTTGCGGCCGGCCAGCTTGATCGCCGCCGCGTACATGTAAAGAAAGGGAATGAAGTAAAGGATGATGGCGACGTCGACCAATCCTTGATACGCGCCGCGCGTCGTTTCGCTCACCTGGCTGAGCAGCAGAATCGCGCCGGAAACCACCGCCTGCACAATGATGGAAATATACGGCGTTTTCCAGCGCGGATGAATTTTGCCAAAGGCCTTGGGCAAATAACGATCGATGCCGACTACAAACGGTACGCGCGCGATCCCAGCGACCGTGCTGCCGACGCCGCCCGCATTGCCCACGGTGACGAGAATCGCCGCAAGAATCCCCACAAAGCCAAGTTTCAGCGCGATAGCTCCCACCGTGATGGCGTGAAACACGCCGGCGGTCGCGGAAACGTCCGGAGCGGGAACGAGCACAAGCACGGAAATCGTGCCCACGATGTACATCAAAGCGATCAACGCGCCGGCCGCAAACACGGCGCGCGGCAGTGTGCGCCGAGGATCGCGCACCTCCGCGCTCATCGCGGAAACAAGCTCCAGCCCGGTGAAGGCAAACGCAATTTGCGACCAAAAATTGACGGTATCCCAATTCCACGTTGGCAAAATATTGGTCCAGGTGAACGGCGTCACCGAGCCATGGCGCAGCCCCAGAATTGCGGCAATCAAAACGAGGACCAGCAACGGAACGTACGTCGAGACTCCTCCGACGTTCTGCAGCCACTTGCCAACATTTAGCCCAATTATGTTTAGAACCACCGCGACCAGCAGCAGGCCCAGTGAGACCAGCAGCAGGAACGCTCGGTTCTGCGCCAGCGCCCCGCCACCTTCGCCGATGATGTACGCGCTCATCGCCGCGCTGGCCAGCAACAGCCCGGGAAAATAGAAGACCGTGTAGATCCAATAGTTCCATCCGGCCACAAAGCCGTGAAAATCGCCGAACGCTTCCTTGGCCCACACGTACAGCCCGCCCTCTTCCGGAAATCGCGACGACAACTCGTTGATGACCATGGCGGTCGGCACAAAAAAGAAAACCGCGGCAATCAGCCACAAGCTGATCGAGGACGTGCCGTTGTGCGCCGCCGCCGCGATCCACCGCGGCCCCAGCACGGTGACAATGTTGAAAAGCAGCACATCCCAAAATCCCATCGCTTTCGGCAGCTGTTTGATGGGATCCGAGTTGCTTGACGCAACCTGGCTCACAAAGTCACATCCAGCGCGGGGATCAGCTCGTCTTGCTTCAGGAAGTTTTGGAGGAAAGGATCATCGGAATTTTCGAAATCGGTCCACGATCCGAAGAATGTGACTTTGCCGTCCTGCAAGAAAATGACAGAGTCGGCAAGGCGCTTTGCCAAGTGTGTGTCGTGTGTGACGACGATGGAAGTCTTGTGAAACGCGTTTTTCAGCCGCAAGATCAGGCTGCCCATGTGTCCGGCCATGATGGGGTCGACCATGGTTGTCGGCTCGTCGTACAAAATCGCTTCGGGATTTTGCGCCAGCGCGCGCCCAATCGCCACTGCACGGCGCATGCCCGTGGATAGCTCGCCGGGAAGTTTGTCCAGCACCTGATCGACTTCCAGCAAATGCGCGAGCTTAGCAACGTTCGCGTCGATGTCGTCCGCGGTCAACCCAGGCTGCCCCTCCATTGGAAATGCGATGTTGTCCGCGACGGTCAGCGAATCGAAAAGCGCGCCCGACTGAAACACCATAGTGACTTTGCGGCGAATCTCCGCAAACTGTTTCTCGCTGAAGTCGGTGACATCCTGGCCGTCAATGAAGATGCGCCCGGAGTCCGGCTTGAGAAATCCCATGATGTGTTTCAGGGAGACGGATTTGCCCACGCCGCTGCGGCCCATGATCACGCACGTTTCGCCGCGCTTCACCGTGAAGGTCACGTGATCCAGCACGAGCCGCTGGTCAAACGCTTTGCAAATGTCGCGGAATTCGAAATAGTTGGGGGATTCCCGACTTTCGCTGGGTGCTTCGTTACTTCCAAGAATCTCGCTCACGCGCGCTGCGCCTCCAAGATGCGCTTTGCTTCCTCATAGTCAGCCGCCGTATTCATGTTCCAGAAGAGGCGGCCCACTGTATCAAATCGCTTCCAGTCCGCTTCGTCAATAACTTCCACCTGCAAGTGCTTCATCGCCTGGGTGATTTTGCGCGCGCCAGCTTCAAAAGCCTCTTGCAGCTTAGCCGCCGCGCTCGTCCGCCAGCAAGAGCACAGCGGCTCGAGTCCTTGAGCCGATTGCGGCGTCACTACTTCCGCGCGGCTCGCTTGCGCGCGCTGCACCAAATAGCTTAGCCATTCCCGCGTGAGAAACGGCATGTCGCAACCCACGATTACATTCCACTCCGCGTCACCGGCAGTTTCTTGGGTGGTCAGCAGCGCGGTGATGATTCCAGCCAGCGGCCCCTGCCCTTCCCAGCGATCGCCGACGCCGGTGATTTCAAGCTTCGCATATTTGTGCGGGGCGGCAATAACATTCACTTCTTTCGTGACAGCGCCGAGCAGCGCGCGCATCCGTAAGAGCATCGGCGCTCCGTCAATCTCGACCAAAGCTTTGTCGCGGCCAAAACGCGTGCTCCCGCCTCCAGCCAACACGTAGCCGACAACCGCTCTTGCTCTGGTATTCTCTGCGCGCATCTGCTCTCCGCGTTAATTCTTCTTTTGCATTGCGAGCTCTGTGTTGTCAGTGAATTCTGAGTCGAAACGTTTTTCCTTAACCCTAGAATGTCGAAACAGGTCCTTCATCTTCACGAATAGCTAGTCACTGTATATTCTTCTGGGAGACAGTCCGCTGCAACGAGCCTACTCAGCCGCGTAAGTGATCTCCATCCGGTGAATGAGGAAGCACGATATAGCGAGAATCGCGATGGTAAGACAGAGCAAGCCGAGGACGACAACCGTTGGAGAGACGGGTTCCGCGACGATAGTGAATATCGCCAATGGGCCACGGACCGGCAGACTAACGGGGCAAAGATGCTTGAGATAGAACGTAACGCTGAGCCTCTGGGCCCAGGCAGGAAATATCGGGGCGATCGTTTCCCATCCCATCATCACAATTCCCGGGACGATCGGATTCTTGAACAGAAGGCTGAGTGCGAGAAACACGGCGCCGTAGCCGAGACAAGCGAGAGCCGTCGCCAGAAGATAGGCTTCCAACTGGCCGAGGCCGGGCCCATCAAAAACATACGATTTGCCCGCCGAACCAAAGCGGCTATACATGAGGTAGAAGCAAGCAAGGACGGCGGTTTCGAACAGTGCGATGGCAATGACGGCACCGGCCAGAAATTTTCCGGCCACCAGGACTTCTCTTCTCACCGGGACGAGAAATTGGTAATGGAGAGTGCGATCGACCATTTCGCCGCGGAATAGCCACGTAAAGACCGCCATGCAAGCGAAGAAAATGCCCAGCCGGAAATAGTAGAGCTGGACGATTCCCGCGAGGACTCGTGTATCGTTCTCGATTTGGTCCGGGTCGGTGTTGCTTCTGTCGAGGATGACGTGGGCCAGGATGATGAACACGGGAGCCAAGGCGAGCAGATAGATCCAAATCCTGCGGCGCGTAAATAGGTTCCGGCGAACCTCGTTGCGCACAAGGACGGAGATCTGGCTTGCAAAGAGCCGCCAAGGTTGTTCCTTCAACCCCTGGCGGGCGCGCGCGACTAAATCCCGAGCATTCACGCCGGTCCGCCATCCGATCCAATGAGGTATTGATAGATGGAGTTGACGTCATCATCGGCGGGCGCAACGGCATCGACTTCGACGAGACCTCCAGAAACAATCTTGTTCAGCAAAAGATAGAACTGCTCCGCATCGCGCGTGCGCACCAGGACGCCATGGCCATCATTTAGAATTTTGGCCTCCACAACGTGATCGAGTTCGAACGACGCCGCCGCCAACCGCGCTGCATTCGAGCAACGGACAAGAATCTGCATAGGATGGTCGCGGACTTCCTTGCGAACCTCGCGGATCTGTCCCTCGGCAACAACGTAGCCGCTACTCATCAGGACGACGCGGTCGGAAATTCGATCGACCTCCTCCAGGATATGGCTGGAAATGATGACGTGCATACCTTGCTTGGCGATCGATTCGAAGAGCTCGATCGATTCCGCGCGAGCCATGGGATCAAGGCCGTTGAGCGGTTCGTCAAGAACCAGCACGGACGGGTGATGCGCAATGGCCTGCGCCAGGCGAATGCGCTGTCGCATCCCTTTGCTATAGCCCGCCACTTTGCGCCGCGCCACTTCGGCCATGCCAGCGCGCTCCAGGGCTTCGTTCGTGAGCTTGGCTGCCCGGTCGCCGCCAAAACCATGAAGACGCAGCGGCCAATAAATAAAGTCGTAGCCGTTTGTGCCAGGAGGAAAGGAGTCAAACTGCGTGCAGTATCCGACTTGCCGGAAGAATTCGATCGGTTTTTGCGGGGTAAGCCCGAGGACATAAATCGCGCCTTGCGAAGGCCTGATCAGGCCGGTCAGCAAGTTCATCAGCGTGGTCTTGCCCGAGCCGTTCGGGCCGACGAGACTCGTTATTCCAGGCTCGAGAGAGAAGCTCACTTTGTTCACGCCGAGAACTTCTCCGTAAAACTTGGAGACATTCTCGAAAACGATTCGGCGGGCTTCCGAAGTCATCCGCGCACCGCCTCACGAGCACGCAAGCGCGCATCAAGAATAAGCAGCGAAAGCAGACAGACGAACACCAGTACGCCCCACGCTGCGGGAATCGGTATTTCGTTCCAATCCAGAGAGCCCAGGAGCCGCACGGATGGTCCACGAAATCCCTTTGCCAGGATGAGCCGGAACATGTACGAGAAGTTCAGCAGCCGGCCCCAATAGGTCCCCATTATGGAGTTGAACATTTCTCCAACGCCGGCAGGGATGAAAAATAAGATGAAGACTACCCCGGTGGCGACAATGCGCAGCTTTACCCAAGCCGACACAGCCAAAGAAATGAGCGAGAGCATCAGGATCCATATCGCGGAGCACAGCACGATAGGAACGACCATCCACAAGTGCGACCAGATCCAACCGTCCTTCGCCAACCCAGCCTGCAGAGTGAACAAGAGCAAGCACGGAACCCAGGTTGCAGCTGACAGCAGCAAGCCCAGCACGGCGAGTTTTCCAAGAACGTAATCAGCCCTCCCGAATGGTCGGCTCAGAAAAAGCGGAAGAGCGCCGTTGGTCAGATCTCCCGCGATCAAGACCGGGCCAACCCAGCAGTTCAAGAGAAAGGCTGCCTGCGTCTGCACGATCATGACGATCGTGAAGAATCGGGCTTCCACTGAGAACATATCCGCAGGGCCCATGGGCAGAAGCAATTGGACCGTTTTGTTGTTGGCAATGAATATGTAGCCCGCGAAGAACAGGCATGGAACGAGGCTAAGGACCAAGAGCAGAACGAAAAACCGGGAGTTGAAAAGGTCGGCGAGAGCATAACGCGTCAGGACAAAAAACCGCGACCACTCGGGCGTCAATGACCCGGTGTACGGAGTGTACCTGCGCTTATATACGGCCATCCGCCGCTCCCGTTTGCTCCATCGCGTTGAGAAAGATGTCTTCCAATGAATCGCGGCGGTGATTCATGCGGCGAATCTGCACGCCTCGATCCGCCGCCACTTTGAACACTTCCCTGATTTCGACGCTGTCCGGCATAACCACCTTGATGCGGCCGTTGGTGAAAACTGCGCACTCACAACCGAGGCCCTCCAGCGTGGACGTAAATGTTGCCTCGGCGCCGACTGTCTCCAACTCCAGGAACTTGCGATTGGCGCGCCGCTCCTCGACCAGGTTGCAGATGGAAGCGATCTGCCCGTTCCGGAGGATCAGCACCTCATCGCAGGTTTCTTCGACGTCACGAAGAAGATGCGCGGAAAGCAGCAGGCAGATATCATTGGCTTCCCGGATTTCACGAATGAGTTCTATCAAGCGCTGGCGCGCAGGCGGGTCCATGCCGTTCGTTGGTTCGTCCAGAATAAGGACTTTGGGGCCATGCGCGATCGCCTGGGCCAGTTTCGCCAGTTGTTTCATGCCGAGGGAATACGTTCCCACCGGGCGATAACGCGCTTCGCCCAATCCCACGTAGACGAAGGCTTCGTGCGCGCGTTCCATCGCTTGATCCGGGGGAAGGCCGGAAATCTCCGCCATATAGCGAACAAAACGAACCCCGGACATTTTCGAAATGAAGGCATCGTTTTCGGGCATGTACCCAACAAGGGATCGGAGTGCCTTTCCATTCGTGTGGGAGTTGAGCCCTAGGATGCGAGCGCTCCCTTTGGACGGGGAGTGAAAGCCCAAGAGGGTGTTGATGAGCGTTGACTTTCCGGCGCCGTTGAGTCCAAGCAGCCCGATAGCGCGACTCTTCAAGACACCGGTCAGACCGTGAAGGATCGTCCGGCCGCCGAGTTGTACTTCGAGCCCGTTGAGCTCGATCGTCGGGTTCATCATCTACCGAGCATTACGGATTGGCTTGGCGCGAGGTTCCGTGATCCGACAAACCCAGCAAGTGGATCAAGGTTGGAAGGCCTGGATTCAAGTCAAACAGCTTGCCGCTGCTGGCCACCTCGATGCGATCGCTTTCCCCGTACGCACAGAATACGCTCGGCTTGGCGTCGGATGCCAATTGTTGCAGGAGCGCCAACTGCCCGGAAGAAAGCTGGGAAGCGAGCGGTTTCAAAATCGGGCTGAGATTCTGATAGATCATCGCCGAGAAGTTTGCCTGATTGTCGCTCGGAAGGATAGAGCGAAACGAGGCAGAACGAGCCAGCGACGTGCCGTTTGCGTGAGTTTGTAGCGCCGCGAGCAGCAACGCGCGAGAGGGCGCCACGATCATGTAACCATCCGCGAACGTATAGTCGTACTCCGTGGAAAGCCCCGCACCTTGCGACTGAATCGTGTAGAACGTTTGTCCACCGACCTGGGCTTTATCGAGCGTCACGCCTGGCCGGTTCGACTTTTGCGCTTGGTGATTAAAACTCTGCACCAACTTATCTATGGCAACCTGAAGCGCCCCCGAATCATTAACTTCGACCACTGCTTTCCAAGAGGGCGTGGGAAGAACCGGGCCATCGAGCGCCAGCGTTAGTTCCCCGCCCAGCGCGCTCGCCAGTTCCCTGCGAAGGTCCAGGCCGAGTTCTGAATTTGTATCAGCCGGACTCTGTTCAAAGTTGGGGTCGGAAGCGCCGATGGTGCTGAAGATATCATCCAGCATGAGTGCTGGTTGCTTGGCAACGAAAGAAAGCGCGGCTCCAGCGTTGGCGGAAACATAGTCCAGCGAACCCATAGGAGCCGGAGGGGCCAGCCAGGAGGCGATGCCGTGCCTCTGGCCGTTAAATTCCAGGGTGATCCGGTTGTCGCCTTGACCGGAAGACTCGCCGCGCGTCGCGATCAAATACTTTACGTCACCAAAGCCGCTGT